>Ga0114922_10004334_pt1 | contig 13151 bp, 14 predicted proteins | sample AartaG_FD_100975 | JGI IMG/M metagenome (GOLD analysis project Ga0114922, IMG submission 100975) | Deep subsurface microbial communities from Aarhus Bay to uncover new lineages of life (NeLLi) - Aarhus_00045 metaG | ecosystem: Environmental > Aquatic > Marine > Oceanic > Sediment | place... | reverse complement strand
TGGCAGCCAAGATAATAGCTTGGAAAAAATAAGGGGCATTGTAAAGGAACACCCCAAACATGTCAGTGCGGTGGTTCTGCGGAGAAATTTCGGGCAAACAGCAGCTATCGCGGCGGGAATCGACCATTCTGAAGGTGAGATCATTATCCTGCTTGATGCTGATCTTCAAAATGATCCTGACGATATCCCGATCATGGTTAAGAAACTCGCCGAAGGGTATGACTTGGTCAGCGGATGGCGTTTTCATCGGCAGGATAAATTCCTCACTAGAACTCTCCCCTCTCGCATTGCGAATTCACTGATCTCCTCCGTAACCGGTGTTAAGCTGCATGATTATGGTTGCACCCTGAAAGCGTATCGTCGGGAAGTACTGACTGGTTTCCGATTATATGGCGAGATGCACCGTTTCATCCCGGTGTATGCCAATTCTGTCGGAGCAAAGATCGTAGAAGTCAAAGTGCACCACCATGCGCGTAAATTCGGAAAAGAAAAATACGGGCTGGAGAGAGTTTTTAAGGTCATCCTTGACCTGTTCACCGTTAAATTCCTGACATCCTATTCAAGCAAGCCAATCTATTTATTTGGTGGAACCGGAATTGCGCTGATCACCCTTAGCTTCATCTCATTATTGTATCTAGGCATCCGGCGCATCACTGCAAAAATCTCTCCATTTTCTTCACCTCTTTTCACAATAGCAATTATGATCGCGAGTATGGGATTTCAATCCATATTGATGGGTTTTATCGCTGAATTATTAGTACGCACCTACCATGAATCACAAAATAAACCAGTGTACACTGTTCGTGAAGTAATCTGATAGTTTTTGATCTTGATGAAAAATATCCCTACGATAAAAATCCTTGTTATCTCCCATGAATATCCTCCCATAGGCGGCGGCGGCGGAAAGGTCATTCAGGACCTGTGCGAGGGAATCGCTTCAGACAGCTACAACTTCTATGTGCTTACTGCCCACTGGAATGATCTTCCGGAATTTGAGGAATCAGGAAATCTCACCATCGAAAGAATCAGATCGCGCCGCACCCAAGCATTTCGTGCTGATCTACTCACTATGGCTTGCTTTGTATGGAAAAGTTTTTGGCGGGCATTGCGGATCATTAGAAAATGGCATCCAGACATTGTTCACGCACATTTTGCGGTTCCAGGAGGAGCATCAACTGCTGTGGCTTCCATCCTAACCAATACACCTTATATGATCACCGTGCATGGGAGTGATGTACCGGGCAGTGCTCCGGAGAAAACGGAAAAATGGTTTCGCTTTATTCTCCCCTTCACCAGATTTATATGGAAAAAAGCCGAAAAGATCATCACAGTAAGCCAGCAATCCCGCCAATTAGCACAAACCCATTATCCCGTCAAAATTGATGTTATTTCGAATGGGATAGATACAACCCGTTATCTTCACACATCATTGGATATCCATGATCCGCCATGCATTATGTACATTGGTCGTTTTTCCCCAGAAAAAAATGCGCGGTTAGTTCCAAAGATCCTTTCCCATCTTGGTGACCTCAGGTGGAAATGCGTGATGGTTGGTGATGGTCCTCAAATGGCTCATGTCCAAACATTGATCACCGAAAACCAGCTGGATGACCGCATTGAACTTCCTGGATGGATCAGTCCGCAGAAAGTTGATGAAACATTATTGAAATGCGATATTTTATTAATGCCCTCCCTGCGTGAAGGTATGCCTATGGTTGGCCTTCAGGGTTTAGCATCAGGGTTAGCGCTTGTGATGAGTGATGTGGGCGCGTGCCCAGATATGGTCGATTTAGAGAAGAATGGATTTCTAATTGAAGCGGGAGATGAGAAAGGGTATGCACTCGCTCTCCGTACATTGCTGTCTAATCCTAAAAAATTGCTGCAGTATAAAAAAAGCAGCGCACAAAAAGCAGTAGATTTTGACATTCGAAAAGTAATTATTTCTTATAAAAACGTATATCAATCTATCTTGAAAGGAAAGATTTAGCACTATGCGCATCGCGTATGTTACGCTGCACTGGCCGAGACTCCTATCCAGCAGTATTGGGAAAAAAATCGGCAATCAGATCAGGATATGGAGTCAATTAGGACATACCGTTCAGTTTTTTTCACATCTCCATTCCACATACGAAAATGAGGAACTCGTTGAAGGGCAGCGTTTTTATTACCGAAATGACAAGAACCTCTTATCAAACGAATTGGACAGAGTCAGTGCAGTCAGGAAACTCCTTGAAAGTGTCCACTCTTTTCAACCCGATGTGATCTACTTGCGCTGGAGTATGTACGTTCACCCTTTAAAAGGAATTTTCAAAATAGCGCCCACCATCATTGAAATAAACACCAATGATTATGAGGAGCATAAACTGCTCGGTTTCACCAGAGATCAATACAACCGTTTAACTCGTTCCATCTTATTGGGAAACGCATCAGGTCATGTATTCACATCAAAGGAATTAGCTAAAGATCCTGTTTTTACGAAGTATAATAAACCTTTCACTATAATAACAAATGGAATTGTTCTTGAAAACACTCCATTTTATCCGGCTCCGAATAACACTCCTCCTCACTTGATTTTCATTGGAACACCCGGAATGGCTTGGCACGGCGTTGAAAAATTAGCCCAATTCGCACAGCGTTTTCCTGATATCAAGGTTAATATCATAGGCCTTAAATCCATCAATGGTTATTCGCGATTGCCTTCGAATCTTTTTCTTCACGGATATAAGGTGGGAAAGGATTATGAAGAATTATTATCCTCCGCAGATGCGGCCATTGGCACACTTTCCCTACACTTGAAAGGTATGCGGGAAGCATCACCTTTAAAAATTAGGGATTGTGCCGCTCGCGGGATTCCTTGTATCCTGCCATATAAGGATACGGATTTGTTTGACCTGGATTGCCGCGAGATATTGAATATACCAAACACACTCGATAACATCACTACTCATGGGGTGGAGATCCATGATTTTGTTGAAAGAGCACGGGGCAAGCGGCTGGACCGTTCTTTGGTAGAAAACCGAATTGATATTGTTCAAAAAGAAAAACAGCGTATGGAATTCTTCAATTCTATTTTTTATCACAAAAAAGGGTAATCACGTTTGGAAATTCTTTTATACAACTTGTGCTATACTGGAAAAAATCATACGAGGGATAATCTAATCAATTCCATATGGAAGAGATCATTTGCCCGCAGTGCGGACGCCCAAATCTAATCGAAGCAAAAAAATGCTGGTTCTGCCAAACCGCCTTGGAAGAAAACATTGGGGAGACCCAAGATAATAATTCGGTTGTCCCAAAGGCAACCGATGACGCTGTGGAAAATCAAATAGTCCCAAAGGATGAAATGCGGACCTATGAAAATATTCCCGAGTGGCTGAAACACGTTCGGGAATTGAAGGAAGCAGACCTACCCCCTGAAGAAAAAGACCCGAACTGGCAGCAGCAGGATTTATTTACATCAGAAGAGAAACCACAAAAACAAGAAATCCGGGGGAAAAAGCAGTCATCATTGAAAGAAAAAACCGCACACCATAATTCTAAAAGAAAGAAGAAAGATGATCAATCATTGACAACTGAGCAAAAAAAGCACCAAAAACAAAACAATGATGATGACATACAAAACCGGCATGCAAAGGAGAAGCTGGATAAGGACTCTGAAACCTTATCGGATGAGCTACCACAAGGATTTACCAAATTATAAAAATAGATAAGCTTGTATCTACTGAAGTGATTACGAAGAGGAAAAATGTATAACAATCCAAATGACGAGACCATCAAAGAAATCCTTGAAGAAGATCAGATAGAGATAAAGAATGGCGGGAAGAAAAAAAGCTGTTTGTTGCGCGCAATTATTTTTATCATTATGCTGGCGGTTATGTTTTTTGGCTTTATTTATGTTCAACAATATCTTCTGGACATGGAAGCGGAAGCCATTGTTAGTGCCGCTCGGACTGCCACCGCGTTGGTGAATGAACCATCAACAAAAAAAGATCTGATTTCAGATAAAACGCAACCTGACACTGCAAGCCCTGTTGAACAACCAACACCTACAGAAACGCCTACACCTGATCCAGCAATAGTACGTACCGCAACGATTGCCGCCCAATTGACCAGCGTGGCAGATTTCCAAAAGACTGTCACCAGTGCACCTTGATATTTTAAGAAAGGAAAAACATAGTGCTTGGAGCAATCGCAGGGGATACAATCGGATCACCTTATGAATTCGCGCCTAATAAGAGCATGGATTTTCCGCTGTTCTGTACGCATTCAAGGTTCACAGACGATTCCGTTCTCACTATTGCGATCGCTGATGTCCTTCTGCATGATCTTGACCTTATTGATACTTTAAAAGAGTATTCAAGAAAATACCCGGATGCAGGATATGGAGGGTCATACCAGCGCTGGGCACTTTCCAATTCTAGAGAACCCTACAATTCCTGGGGAAACGGTTCAGCCATGCGCACCAGCCCGATCGGCTTCTTTTACAATAAAGAAAGTGACGTATTGAAAGCAGCCAGAATGTGTGCACAGGTTACTCATAACCATCCAGAAGGAGTGCGTGGAGCCCAGGCTACCTCCCTCAGTATTTTTCTCGCGCGGCAAGGAGCGTCAAAGATTGATATCCGGAAAGAAATTTCCATATGGTTCAACTATGACTTAAGTAAAACCATCAATGAGATTCGGCCCGAATATATTTTCGATGTATCCTGCCAGGGTTCAGTTCCCCAATCGATCATTGCTTTTCTGGAGTCAGATGATTACGAAGATTCGGTACGCAAAGCAGTATCTTTAGGCGGTGATGCCGACACGATGGCATGTATCACCGGGGGAATAGCTGAAGCTTTTTACGGACCGATCCCAGAAAACATTACTTTGGAAACAAGGAAAAGGCTGCCAGATAAATTTCTGAAGATCATAGATGAATTCTATGAAGTAATTAAGGAATAATAAAATCCCTGCTTTTTTCGCAGGAATTGCTTCTCAATCTATGTAACACTTGCTGCTACGGATTTACCAAAATCCAATAAAGCCTGCACCATTTCTTCTGAACGGCCCTCTGCATACACGCGCAGCACAGGTTCTGTCCCAGAAGGTCGGATCAGAAGCCAGGAATTATCCTCCAGGATATATTTCACCCCATCTTTTGTGCTCACCTCAGAGACTTTCACACCGCCAATTTCTTTTGGAGCATTAGATATCAATTTATCCGCCATTTTTTCTTTTGCCACTGGGCGTTTAAGACGCTGATCTCGGCGAGCATAATGCGCAGGTCCAACATCCGCCAGCAAATCTGCGACCAACTCCGACAGCGGGATTCCTGCTTCTGAAACAATTTCAACCAGCAGCAGCCCCATGATAATCCCATCCCCTTCGGGTATATGCCCGAGGAATGATATCCCACCTGATTCTTCACCGCCAATTAATACGGGTTCGGACAGCATGTAATCTGCAATATGGTTAAATCCTACAGGGGTTTCATGCACAGTAAGGCCGTACCGTTCTGCAAGAAGATCGATCATCCGCGTTGTCGAAACAGTGCGCACAACCGTTCCCTTTAACTTGCGTTTTTCAGCCAGGTAACGCAGGGAAAGTGCCATGATCTTATGTGGATCAACAAACACACCACGTTCGTCCATCGCTCCCAGGCGATCTGCGTCACCATCTGTAGCCAATCCGATACTTCCCTTTCCCATACAAATCGCACCCGATAAAGCATTTAAGTAATGACCAATTGGTTCAGGATGCACTCCGCCAAAACCCGGGTTCATTTCATTACGGATCTCATGGACTTCACACCCTGTTCCCTCTAAGAGCCCTTTTATCACCCCACGTCCTGACCCATACATTGAGTCTACTACTATATATTGCGGGTTTTCCGCGATAACATCAAAATCTATCAGTTTCCGGATGTGTTCTTGATATGCGGGAAGGGGATTAAATCGTGTGATTAGCCCTTTTTCGCGGGCAACATCATAATCGACCAGGTTTGGCCCACGACCTTGCGATTCATTATCATTCAAATACACTTCAACCTTTCGGCACATTTCCGGAAGTGCGGAGCCGCCATAGGCCGCCTTCAATTTCATCCCGTTATACCTGGGAGCGTTATGAGAAGCGGTGATCACGATTCCTCCAATCGCGTTCATATTCTTTACAGCATACGAAATGACGGGGGTTGGCGCATCTGCCTGGCACAACAATACATGAAACCCATTAGCAGCTAAAACTCGTGCGGCTTCCTTGGCATATCTATCTGATAAGAAACGTGTATCAAATCCGACGATCATCTTCTTAGGGTCTGGTTCTGGATCAATCTTCAGCCCGTTTAACCACCCTTCCGATGCAACCGCATCCGCTATTGCTTGAGTGACCATCCGCAGGTTATGGAATGTAAAAGTTTCTGAAATTACTGCTCGCCAGCCATCCGTCCCGAAATTTATCGGCATAATGCTCTCTCCTTGTTAGAAAATTATCATTTAAAGAAAAACCGCAGGAAATTATCCTGTGATAAATATCAAATAATCTTGTTCTGATTGTAGATAGATGCTCTGCACATAGGCAAATACATGCCCGCTATTATAACCCATTGACAATCATCGAGTAAAATTACGCCTATGTCAAATTCTCAACCATTTAAAAATAAACTACTCACTATTTTCATTGTACTGTCTTTTTCAGCAGCCCTATTAGGCTGTAATAGAAATCAGCCCAACGCTGAAGGAACACAGGAAACCGCCCCACCAACAGCCCCCCCCATCCCAACCGTTGCTCCAGATAGGGTAGTTCTGGCTGCGCCCGCTGATATTTCTTCTATTGAATTAGCTGAAGCTCAGGCTTTAATCGCTGATTTGGCTGCCGGATCAGGATTGGAGTTTGAGATCCGCCAGGAAATATTCGCAAACGAGATCTCGCCAGATATAAAAATCATCATATTCCTTGAGCAGCCTGACAACCTTGGCAGTTTGGCAGCCAACGAGCCCGAGACACAATTTGTGGCTATCAGCAGCCAGAATTGGAGTCCTCCCGCTAATGGAACGATCATCCTTAAGAATGAAGACCATGTGGCATTCCTCGCCGGCTATTTGAGCGCTCTTTTAGCACCAAATTTTCGCGTTGGTGGTCTCCTAGTTTCAGAAAACACAGAATTCAATCAGGCATTCAACAATGGGGTCAGCTACTACTGTGGGCTTTGCGCTGCGGTTATTAATCCACTTAATACGTATCCGGTCCTTTCACAGCAACCGTCGAACAGCTCCCCAGCCAATTGGCAGGCGGCGTTCACTGAGATCAACGCCAGTAAGGTAAATGTACTATTTCTCACTGGTGATGCTGCTTCTGCTGAATTGGGGACTTATTTATCTGGGATGGATGTGGCAGTCATCGGCAACCAGATACCCCCTGAGGAACTGCAGTCTCGATGGGTCGCAACCATTTCTTCCGATGGGTTATCCCCTTTGCGAGAGATTTGGAATGATCTGATGGAAGGGCAGAGCGGAAAAGTATTGAACGCAAGCCTGAAGATATCCGATATAAATTATGTAGCGGTTACCGATGGATTAGTATGGCTCAGCCAGGGGAAAATGAATCTTTTGAATAAAGTAATCGCTATGCTTCGTGAAGATCAGATTTATCCGAATTCAGTCATTCAGTAATTTACTTCTCAGCATTTCCCATGAATTCATCCATCGTTGCCCGCCCGGGTTGGGAGATCCCTTCACCTTTAATTACCTTCCAGATCGTCAATAAAATAATTCTAAAATCCAACCAGAATGTCCAATTATCTACATACCATACATCCAGCCGAAATTTTTCTTCCCAGGAGATCGCATTACGCCCATTGATCTGCGCCCATCCCGTGATACCCGGCAGCACATCATGCCGCCTGGATTGTTCGTCTGAATAACGCCCGAGATACTGCATCAAGAGCGGACGCGGGCCAACTATGCTCATCTCTCCTTTAAGTACATTGAATAATTCAGGCAATTCATCGATGCTCATTATTCTTAGAAAATTGCCAAATTTAGTTATCCGATCACCATCTGCTGATAATTCATTATTTTGGTTTTGCACAATCTTCATAGTGCGAAACTTGTGCAGTTCAAATGGATTTCCATTCTTACCGGGTCTGGTTTGAGTAAAAAATACTGGAAAACCATCGGAAATAACAAGAACTATTGCTACCATTATAAGCACTGGAAATAGAATAATCACCGCGATCAGTGAGAAGAGAACATCAAAAACCCGCTTAATAAGCGGTGTGGATTTACCATTTCGTTTCATCCTAGATTGATTTTACCAAATTGAGATGTTTAGACCACACCAGTTGGTAAGATATAATTAAGCCAACTAAGGACAGGAAGTGGAATGGAAGACCAGGTTACCATTGAATATTGTGTCCCTTGCCAATTTAAAAAACAGGCAGTACAGTTGGCTGAAGAGATCAGGGATCAGTTCACAGGACGAGTATCGCAAGTTATCTTGGAACCCACTCAATCCATTGGCTGCTATGAGATTTCATTGGGTGAAGAACTTGTCTTTTCCAAGAAGAATTCCGGACGTCTTCCACATCCAGGAGAAATTGTTCAATTATTAATGATGAGGTTATTTCAATAATTATGGGTAAAAAAGGACGTGTTTTTTCAGGTGCGCGCCCAACGCACCGTCAGCATCTTGGAAATTACTTGGGAGCAATCCAAAATTATGTAGCGCTTCAGAAAGACTACGATTGTATTTACAGCATCGTTGATCTGCATGCGTTAACCACAATAGAGACTACATTAGATTTGAAACAAAATACACTGGAAATGGCATTAGACTGGCTGGCTGCAGGGATTGATCCTGAAAAAACTATTATATTTATTCAGTCCCATGTCCCCGAATTGACCGAACTTCATACCATTCTTTCCATGGTTACACCTCTTGGAAAACTCACCGATCTGCCTACTTTTAAAGAAAAGATACGTGAACAACCGAATAATATAAACTACGGTCTGGTCGGTTACCCTGTGTTGATGACCGCAGATATTGTTTTATATAAAGCCGACATGGTTCCAGTGGGAATTGATCAAGCACCGCATATCGAGTTTGCAAGGGAAATTGTGCGCTCCTTCAATTTCCGCTATAAAACTAATGTGCTTATTGAACCTAAAATGAAGGTCACAAAGATCCCCAAAGTGCTCGGAATTGACGGTAAGAAGAAGATGAGTAAGAGCCTGAATAATCATATTGAACTGGCCGCAACACCGGAGGAAACACAAAAACGGGTAATGATGATGGTTACAGATCCCGCGCGTAAACGGCGCTCTGACCCAGGCAATCCAGATGTCTGCAACGTATTTTCAATGCATAAGATCTTTTCCAAACCCGAGGAAGTGGAAATGATCAACCAGGAATGCCGCATAGCCGGAATTGGCTGCGTAGACTGTAAAAAGATCTTCGCTAATAATCTGAATGAGAATTTAGAGCCATTCCGTGAAAAACGCACACAAATTGGGAAAGACCCAAAAAAGGTTTTTGACATTCTGCATGACGGTGGGAAACGGGCAAGAAAGATCGCTGAAGAAACAATGCGGGAAGTCCGTAGTGCGGTAGGGCTGCCGTAACCGCTAAATATTTAAATCATGCGAGCAGTTATCCAGCGGGTCATTAAAAGCCAGGTTGTTATAGATGAAACTATCAAAGCAGCTATTGAGCATGGGTTAGTTATCCTCCTGGGGATAGAAAAAGGAGATAACCGGGAAAAAGTGGACTACCTGGCTAAAAAGATTACAAACATGCGGATATTCGGGGACAAAGAGGGAAAGATGAATCTATCTCTTATAGATATCGGCGGGAAAGCGATTGTCGTTTCCCAATTCACTCTAATGGCTGATACACGCAAAGGCAACCGCCCCTCATTTATCCACGCCGCTCCTCCCGATATCGCCAGCCCACTGGTAGATTATTTCATTCAGAGTATGAGAGCCTACGGAGTCGAAACACAGAGTGGGGAGTTTGCCGCACATATGCTGGTTGAGATTCATAACGATGGTCCCGTCACCATCTTAATGGACATCTAAACATCCCCGCAACATAAATTCTCATTCTTCGTATATTTAATAGAACATAAATGCAGTCTTTAAAAATCTGTGTGAAAATAAGAATTAGCAAATAATTGGAGGAAATATGAGAATTACAGATCTTATTACTGGTTTATCCGCACTGCTTTGGGCTGCCGCTCTTGGATTGTTTGTGCTTATAACTGTGCAAGCTGCCCGCGGCCAGAAAATGAAAAATGGGCGCACCTTAATAATCATTGTACTCATCAGTGCTCTGGTTCTAACAACCTTAAGCGCGGGGGTAGTATTCATGGAACCGCATGAACGCGGTGTGGTTATATCAGCGATTGCTGAAAAAGGATATCGAGAAACAGCACTGCAGCCTGGTTTGGGATGGATAGTACCGTTCGTTGAAAGAGTTGAGCGGTATCCTGTATCCCGCCAAACATACACCATGTCCATCGCTACTTTCGAAGGCGACATCCAGGGTGATGATTCCATCACTGCCCGCACAGCGGACGGTCAGGAAATTTTCGTGGATGCTTCAGTGATCTACCAGGTCAACCCAAATAAGGTTGTGGATGTACATATCCTTTGGCAGGATAGATATTCATCTGATCTGGTGCGCGCCCATTCTCGCGGCATCATTCGTGATGCGGTATCCCAGTTCAATGTAGAGCAGGTTATTAGTAATAAACGATTTGAATTGGTTGCATATATCAATGAAGAATTAGGTATAAAGTTTGAAGAGAATGGACTGACATTGGTCGATTTTGTGCTGCGTAATATCACTTTCTCTCCTGAATACGCTGCCTCTGTTGAGCAAAAGCAGATCGCGGAGCAGGAAGCCAAACAGGCTGCTTTTATGGTCGAACAGAAGAAAGAAGAAGCTAAGCAGGTGGTTGAAACCGCGAAAGGTGACTCGCAGGCAGTTGTGATTGGAGCCGAAGGGCGTGCCGAAGCGCGTCTCATTGAAGCACAGGCAGAAGCAGACGCATTGTCGCTGATCCAAGAAGCCATTGCTAATAATCCCGAACTGCTCACATACCAGTACATCACTAAATTAGCCCCAAATATTAGTGCCATGCTTCTACCTAGCGAATCACCATTTGTATTCCAGATTCCAGAAGCAACCCCGTAATAAGGTTTGCAAATAGTATTGAAGCGCAGACTCAAACCTGCACTTCTTGGCAAAATAGCGCCTTCATCTTCTATTGACTGCATTGATACTGCATGCTAATATAATAAGTGTCATTTTTATTATAAAAAATGCATGTGAAAGATAATTTGGAGGAGAACATCTCATGAAGCATAAAAACCTTGTAATCATAACCGCCCTGATTATCATCAGCAGTATCATCGTATCCTGCACGCGATCTGCATCAGGCGGCCCGGCTGATGCCGCTGGGGAGGATTCAGAACTGCCCAATCCGGTTTCCACCCAATCCCAACTGATGAAGGACATTATTTCTGGAACACAAACCGCAATGGCTGCCCCTCTGGATGCTACCGCCGAAACACCAGCTGAGGACGGCGAGGGAGAAACGGCAGATGAAGATACAGTAGAAACCACGCCAGAACCAGAAGAAGGGGAAGATGAGATTATTCCCCCCACTTCCACAGCCGGTCCCCCACCAGTAGTAGAACTGAAATATAACACAACGAAATGCGGTCCGGGGTTTTGGGTATGCATCGTTAGCTATCAAAAAGACCAGACAGTGACCGTGCAGGCTACTCACCCCTGGTTGCTAGATGGAATGGACCTTACTTTCAAATTAGGCCCGGAAGGCATGTACGATTACAGCCAGTACATCGTCGCCGGCACGGCAAAATATGAGCCGGATTCCTCAAAAGGATACGGATTCCAGGCAACCCTGAACATTCCTGACAGCTTGAGAGGTACAGGTACGATCGTTGTCCTCTTAGAGACCAATAATACGGAATATTTTGGGAAGGATTATTACAACAACGATTAAATATTCATTAATCATTTAGAGACCCGCGCTAATAGGCGCGGGTTTTTTCATGCTACACTACGTGGCGAGGTGCGCTGTGAAACATTCAATAATATCGAGGAAAAATGTTTTTTTTGGTCACGCCTTCAATGTCCAGGAATTGTATGTCTCTCTTCCAGATGGACGAAAAAGGAATTATGACCTCGTTGACCATCGGGATTCGGTAACAATAATCCCGGTTGATGAAACTGGAAAGTTCTGGTTTGTCGAGCAATTTCGAATGGGCAGCGAGAGTTCTCTAATCGAACTTCCGGCAGGAGTAATAGAAGGAAACGAAAAACCCTCCTCTTGCGCCAAGCGCGAAATAAGAGAGGAGATAGGCATGGCTGCCGGGAATTTGATTCTGATCGGATCGTTATATCTAGCACCCGGCTATTCTAATGAACTCAATCACATCTTTCTTGCTAAAGATCTCAAACCAGATCCCCTTCAACAGGATGAGGATGAGTTTCTTTCAATTAAGAAATATACTAGGGAAGAACTAACTGAATTAATTGGTGAGGGAGACCTGCTGGATAGCAAGAGCCTGGCCGCCTTGTACTTGTACGAACAAAAATATTCATAAACCATTCATCGAATCGCTATTTTTTTTCAATTTTTAAAAAGTGGTATGATTAAGCCGGTTTTGTGGAAAAACCGCTTATTTTTCCTGATCTTTTTTGGGAAATAATCAAATATCATTTCTTATAAGGAGCTCTTTTATGAAACGTCGACAGGTTATGATGGATGGCAATGAGGCCGTTGCTTATACTGCTTACCGCCTGAACGAAGTAATTGCTATTTATCCAATCACACCCTCCTCACCAATGGGGGAACATGCAGACGCATGGTCTGCGAAAGACATCCCTAATATTTGGGGAACGGTACCGTTGGTTATGGAAATGCAGGCTGAGGGCGGCGCGGCAGGCGCGGTCCATGGCGCACTTACCACCGGTTCATTAACAACCACTTTCACAGCTTCACAGGGATTGCTGCTGATGATCCCCAATATGTATAAGATAGCGGGTGAGTTAACCGCAACGGTTTTCCACATCGCCGCTAGATCTGTTGCCGCGCAGGCACTTTCCATATTCGGAGATCACACCGATGTTACTGCTGC
>Ga0114922_10004333_pt1 | contig 13152 bp, 11 predicted proteins | sample AartaG_FD_100975 | JGI IMG/M metagenome (GOLD analysis project Ga0114922, IMG submission 100975) | Deep subsurface microbial communities from Aarhus Bay to uncover new lineages of life (NeLLi) - Aarhus_00045 metaG | ecosystem: Environmental > Aquatic > Marine > Oceanic > Sediment | place... | reverse complement strand
CCAATCAGCGGCTTCTCGTCATCTGACAATTCTTCGTGAACGCGGTATTGTCTCGGCAAACCGCGCTGGACAATCGGTCATTTATATGCTTCAAGACCATCGAATTATCCAGGCTCTAGATCTGCTGAGAGCAGTTTTAGCAGACAAGTTGAAAAGCCAGGCCGAACTTGCGAATTCCGTAAGTGAGTCATTTTCTAATTAAAATAATCATTTTTTAAAGGAGAGATACCCGTGAAAACATTATTAATCCTAGGAGCCGGGACCGGTGGCACGATGGTTGCCACAAAAATGGCTCACATGCTGGATCTCCAGGAATGGCGAATAATCATCGTCGACCGGGATGAATCGCATTATTACCAACCGGGCTTTCTATTTATCCCATTTGGTATATATTCTCCCAGCGACGTTATCAAACCAAAACGCAATTTCCTCCCCCCACAGGTAGAAGTAATTTTTTCTGATATTGAGATCATCGAACCAGATCAAAATCGAATTCAATTAGTCTACGAAAAGAAAGTCATTAATTACGACTACCTGGTCATAGCGACAGGAAGCCATATCCATCCTGAAGAGACGCCAGGACTTATGGACGGTGCATGGCATAAGAACATTTTCGATTTCTATACGGTGGAAGGTGCAACTGCTCTTAGCCGCTTCTTGAAGTTCTGGAAAGGCGGAAGAATGGTACTCAATATCACAGAAATGCCGATCAAATGCCCGGTTGCTCCCCTGGAATACATCTTTCTTGCTGACTGGTTCTTCCACGAAAGAAGCATGCGCGATGATGTCGAAATTGTATTTGCCACTCCATTAGCTGGCGCATTTACGAAGCCGCGGGCGTCAGGGATTCTAGGAAATATTCTCGAAGAAAAGGGCATTCTCCTGGAACCTGATTTCAATATCATGGAAGTTGACACAACCAAACAGACAATTCGCTCTTATGACGAACGCGAGATTGACTATGACCTCTTAGTAACGATTCCGACAAATATGGGCGCTGAGGTAATTGATCGATCCGATATGGGGGACGAACTCAACTTTGTTCCTACTGATAAGTTCACTTTGCAATCTCCTAAATGGGAAAATGTCTGGATTATTGGAGACGCTGGCAATACCCCTACTTCCAAAGCCGGCTCTGTTGCTCACTTCATGCTGGACGTTCTGGTTGATAACATGCTGCGACACATGGAAGGATTGGAACCGCTCCCTAAATTCGATGGTCATGCAAACTGCTTCATCGAATCGGGATTTGAGAAAGGCATCTTGATCGATTTCAATTACGACGTAGAACCACTTCCCGGAAAATATCCGCTTCCAGGGTTTGGTCCTTTCTCTTTGTTGAAGGAATCATCCGTTAACCACTGGGGAAAAATGATGTTCCGCTGGATTTACTGGAATATGATGCTCAAAGGCGAAGAAATGCCTTTTGAATCGCAGATGAGCATGGCAGGCAAATGGGCATAGGAACCAGATATGGACGATGAATTAGCTCTTCTACATCAGAAAATTGATCTTCTTACCAATCATGTTGAGATGCAAAACCAACGCTTGGAAGAACTCGAGGTAAATGGTAACGGTTCTAAGGCAGTAATAACTAAACTTGATTACCTTACCCAACAGTTTGAAGTCCTATGCCAACATCAGGACGAGATGGATGAACTCAAACGGGATTTGATCCCGATCGCAAATCACATGGTAAAACTGTCAATTGATGAATTGGCAGAAATTGGCACAGAGTTTCAATCCGAAGATCTTCTCTTCCTTGTAAAGCGTCTTTTACGCGATACACATATGCTCGTGGGACTTCTGGATCGTTTGGAATCAACAGTCGACTTATTCGATGAGACAAAACGAATCACAGATCAGGTATTCAACCAAGCTGTAATCGGCTTAGATTCTATGGAACGTGCAGGATACTTCGCATTTGCCCGCCAGGGATGGCGTATTGTTGAGCGTATTGTGACAGAATTCAGCGAAGATGATGTTCAAGCTCTCGGTGATAACATGATTACGATATTAACTACAGTTCGCAGTCTAACTCAACCAGAGATCTTGTCTCTCGTAGATAACTCGCTTGAGGCATTTCAGGATCAAAACATTAGCGATGAGGATGTCTCAATGTGGGCATTGTTGAAAGAACTCTCGGACCCGAAAGTTCGAAAGGGAATGGCCAGATTGATCAACATGGTGAAAGTCCTTGCCGACCAACCCAATGTGTCAGATAACTAATAAAAAAAAAGAACACAAAATAAGGAGAAATACATGTCTACTCAAACAGAAATAATTCTAGAAACAGTGGAATTCGACGATGATGGTTTTATGGTGGATCCCAATGCGTGGACTCCCGATATAGCAGAAGCGATAGCTGTCGACCAAGGAATCCAATTAACAGACCGTCATTGGGTTGTAATTAATTTTGCACGTAAAGAATTCGAAGAAAAGGGTGAACCGCCAACACTTCGTAGGATCACTAAAAGTACTGATGTGAACACAAAAGAAATTTATCAACTGTTCCCAGGTGGTCCAGCAAAAAACGCGTCAAGAATTGCCGGTTTGGGCAAACCAACTGGCTGCATATAATCAGAACCATTCATAAAAGGAGAAGTAATAATGACAGATAACGATCAAAACGACACTCGCAAATTGAGCATTATCTCTTCAAAAGGCTCATTAGATATGGCTTATCCGGGACTCATTCTAGGCAATGCTGCCCGCATGAGCGGAATTGAAGCTCATATGTTCTTCACGTTTTGGGGATTAGATATAATCACAAAGAGCAAGCTGAACAGCCTCAATGTGGCGACTGTGGGGAATCCAAGTATGCATCCCTGGTTTCATATCCCCACTTTTTTAGGTGCAATACCAGGTATGTCAGCGGCTGCCACCTGGATGATGCGTCGTGAAATCGACAAGCTTGACTTCCCCCCAATTGGTGAATTTGTAGAAATGATCATTGATGCTGGCGCTCATGTTTACGGTTGTAAAATGTCAATGGATATGATGAAATTAACCCAGGATGATCTTGTAGATGGAGCTGTGGTATTAGGCGCGATGGAATTCCTTGAGCTTTCTGAAGGCGGTCAAGTTATATTCGTCTAAGAGTTATCTTTCAATAATCCAAAAAACTGGCGGGATAGAACCCGCCAGTTTTGCTATCTCATGCGCAATGCACCACTGGCTAACTCGTAATTGACAGATAAAAGGCAAGAGAGTGGCAGAAAAATAAATAGTTTTATCCCTAACCATAAAGGGCCACAAGCGCCACAATATATTTAAGAAAACGGCCCATATACTGACAACCAACATGATGAATAAATAATCATGGGTACTATTAAGTCTTGTTACGTCAAGAAGGCGTTCAGCGAGTGGAATAGAAGTCAGTATCAAAAAAGCAATTAACAAGAAGAGAACCAATAGTGTGGGTTTCTTGTCTCCGCTGTATTTCGACCTCCCTGCGAGAAAGTGTATTGGCGGTCGTACGAAGACCACCAGCAGCAAACCGGTGACAACCAGGGTATGAGTGACTGCAAGCTGCGCGTAAGCAACATCAGCGTACATTTCTAAGAAATAGCTATAGACAACCACCCCTGCTGCGCTGGTTGAAACTGCTGCCGGCAGAACGAAGTGAGACAGCATCCTGCCAAAATTATCGCTGTGTTTAATTCCTGGCGAAGCCCAAAGAGTGAGTGCAAGTGATGGTATTGTCAACGTCAGTACAGAGATCACAGAACCCTGGGTCGATTTGTATGGGAAGCCGTTAGAGAAAAAAACGATTGAGACGATCAGTAATGCCAAATAAAAAACTTGGGTCAAATAAAGCTTCAGGATGTCTAATAATCCGGTCAGTATACGTTGTCCTTTTTCCAGTACTTTATGCAATACAGCGGGTGAATCCTCAAGCAGGACAATGTCAGATTCATTGAGCGCGGCTTGGCTGCTGTTCTGCCTCACAATCGCCAGATTCGCCTGCCGTAAAGCGGGAACATCGCTGACACCGTCACCAACCACAGCAGTGTACTTACCATTTTGACGCAGAGTTCCCACAATCCGGCTGGCTTGTTCGGGTGAGATTTGATCAAAGATTTTGTTATTCTCAGCGGCAAGAGCAAACTGTGCAGGTTCCAATTCTCCTAATTCGGTCCCGGAAATTACCCCCACAGATTCTTCCCCCTGTTCCAGCAATCCTGCCTTCATGAGCAAAGCAGCGGACTTATCGGATACAGAGCTCGAAAAGATTTTTATGCCCACTCCGGTAGTAACGAAATTATGGATCGTCTTCATTTCCTCCGGACGTACCTGTTCACTAAACAAGACCCGGCAAAGGGGAATTAGATTCGAATCCAATTGGGGGACGAAATCGTCGTCATAGAGGGGGAACAGTTCTGGTTGATAAGCAAATAAGAATGAAGTACGCTGGAAGTTTTCTCCTTCAGTTCGTTTGGATTCTTCATCCTGGCTCTTATTCTCCTTAGAAAAAACCCGACCCACTCGCCCCCATGTACGTTTCAATATGCTGGGCTTGGAAGCGCTGTCTTTTAAGTCAATGTTCTCGTCTTGCTGTTCTGGGTCCTTTTCTGAAGGTTCAGCAACAATTGATCCTTCATTCTCTAGCTCAACATCCTTTTCTGGGGTTGATTTTGGTGATCGTTTAAATACCCCTGCAATTTGGCCAGTTAGTTTACCCCATCCAGATTGCTTCAGACCGTTCAACTTGGATTCTCCTTCTTCCAATTTACCCGTGGATAGATACGGCTCCAAGATTTCAGGAACTCCCAAAACGTAGACGCCGCGCAGGTCATCATCATTAAAGGCTAATGCGCTCCAGCCATAGACAGATAAGAAGGGTGCTTCCTCGTCAACTGTGCGCTCCGTGCCTTCAAAAACATTCGCTATAGCCGAGATCGCCAGGTTTTGAGTCGCGGTATTGCGGGCAAAGTCGCCCAGAATCTGGCGGATGCGCGTTTCAGCCAGCGTATCCTTCTCATCCGTCATTTTTACCGGTTCCATCTCTACGGAAGTCGCGACCGCCTTGGTAAAACACATTTCGTTGACCTGTGCCAGCGACTCAACAGACCGCGCTTGGGGAATTAAAGCGCCAATTCTGGCAATATCTGCCGTTCCTGCAGTATACGTCAAGAAGATCATGAAGAATAAACCTGCAGGCGCGATACTGAATATCACAGAAACTGCGCTCATAAATGCATCTTCAGGTATACCCAAATCCCAGCGGAAATATATGGTCAAAATTATCACAGTAAAAATTCCGACTACAATCAGTAAAACTTTCAGAATTCGATTGATTATCTTTTCCAGAGGCGTCAAAACCTCTTTTGTCTGGGGGATTTTTTTGAGGAGGGAGATGATTAATCGATCCACGCCTACCTGCCCTACTTCGCAGACAGCGTGACCTGAAAGACATAACCCACCCGCATAAACCCAATCACCTTTGTGTTTCACCTTGCGAGTTCTTCCCCCGTGGAGAAATGATTCATCGACGACAATTGTTACATCAGCGACGATCTTTCCATCCACGAAAATCTGATCTCCAGGACCGAGGACATAAGCATCACCGCGGACGATTTCGCCGGGATCAACACTGCGCACCCGACCATCCCGGATCACGGTGGATTTAACCCGCCTCGATACCAGGATATCCTTCATCCGCCTGCGAGCGATAAGCTCCTGGGCGACGTTCACGCTGATATTTAAAATCATCACGCCCAAACTGATTAACGCATCCAGAGGTTGACCTAAAAGTAGTTGAACAAATGCGATTCCAACCAGGCTGAGATTGAATATTGAAAAGGTATTATCACGCAACATATCTCGATGGGTGCGGCTTGGACGGAGGCTTATCTCATTGTTTGTACCTTCCTGCCTGCGGGAAGTCGCCTCTTCCTCGTTTAAACCTTTAATTTCTGCGGGCAGCGATGGTTTAAAAAGTTGATCTGCCTGTGCTTTCTTCTGCGCCTTCTGCCTCCACCGCCGTAAAAGTAAAATGAGTCCAACTGAGGTAATGACGGTCAGTATTCCGGTGAAGATAAGAAGTAACAGGCTGTTGTTCCGATTTTCTTTCATCTTCTGGTGTGGTTCCATAATGGTTGATTATTAAATAATTAAGTGAGCAATAATAAAATTCCAGCTATTCCCAACAAGCTCACGATAATTCGCTCAAAGGTCTTCTTGCTCACTCGAACACCCATCCACCTGCCAGTTAAAACACCTAATGGGATCATAGGCAGAATCCAGACGAGTTGAGCTAACTTCTGAAAATCAAATAATTGAGCATACCAGTAATAAGGCACCTTGATCCAATTGAGGAGCATGAAGAATAAAGCTGAGGTGGCGATGAAGATGGGCGGGGATACATCTTGCAGAAGAAGATATATGCTGACTGGTGGACCACCAGTATGAGCCAGAGCAGACGAGAACCCCGTGACCGACCCAGCTAAAAGTCCATGCCAACTACGCCCTTCATATTTCAATCCACTGAGGATGCGATTTTCTAACAACTTATAAGCCGTAAACGCGAGCACAATTATGCCCAGGAATTTGCGCAGGGCTCCTGTAGGTGCGTTTGTGATGAACAACGTCCCGATTGTTACACCCACAACTGCACCAGGAATTAGCAGCAAAACCAGCCGTCTGTCCCAACGCTTCCAGTGCAGGGCTACTGCAAAAATATCGGCAAACATCAGAAGGGGCAGCACCAGACCAATCACCTCGCGAGCGGGCATAACAAGCGCCATCATCGGAACTGCTAACGCTCCCAGCATACCGCCCAATCCGCCTTTAGAAAGACCGATAAGGAACGCCACAAGCGCAGCCATAATTAAAAAGATGGTCTGATTGGCTGCCATGATTTAGAGATTAAGCGCTTTTGAAAGGTCTAGCCTGTTCAAACATTCCCCGGTTGGGATGCCATTATCATCCCATCCCATGATGCGATAATATTCATCCAGCATCGGAGCAAGTTCTACAACGTGTCCATCAGCGGGTCCACCTTTCAGCGGTTGTTCCAAATTGCGGGCTGGGAGGGTATCGTGCTGGCGTGCAAAGCCTGCACGAATGTTGAAAACACGCGCAAGAGTAGATATCCGCTCACCAACCAATTCCAGGTTAGCGACGGTGCGATAATCAAAACCGGTCGCGGCGGTGACAAGCTGCCACAATTCTTTGAGTTTCATCCCATATCCAGGGAAGCAGCACAGGCAGGCGCTGTCCCAGACGGCCTTGTCAGCCTGGTGGTCGCGGAAGAGGCGCGCTTTTCCATTGATAGACAAGGGATCTGCCGACCCGCTGAATAACTCACCCAGCGGTGCCCCCCGCAGATGGCAGGCTCCCCGTTCTGATATGGCGTACGCCAGGGCTGTTCCCTTGGCCGCATTCGGGTGATAGGCGGGCATTTCCAGCCCCTTAACATGCATCGCAAATGGCTGGGCCTCGGGATATAGATCGGCGATGGCAGCCACGCCTTGAGCCAACCAAAGCCCGCATCCTTCGACCTTTGCCATTTTTTCAACCAGTGCTAACGCCGCGCTGGGATCACCGAAGCGCGGTTCGATACCATCGAGGTCAGCAGCGCTGAGAATCCCGCGCTCAAAAAGCTCCATCACAAACCCTACAACGCCACCCGCGCTGATCGTATCCAAACCATACTCATCACACAACCAGTTTAAATGGATGACCGTCTGTCGCTCGCCAATGGCACAGTTTGGTCCAAATGCAAAGATGGTCTCGTATTCCGGACCTTCTATGAATTTTCCATCTTCCAGCGGGCGGGTATATTTACCGCACGCGATGGGGCAGCCGAAGCAGGCATAATCTTTCACCCAATGATTCTCGGCGAATGCTGAACCAGATAGTGAAGCGGCGTTTTCGAATTGGCCCCTCTGAAAATTTCTCGTGGGAAGTGCGCCCATCACATTGATGATATCCAGTATATTGGCTGTGCCCTCACGACTGAGCAGTGTTGTTTCACTAGACATGCGAACTGCACGGAACGCAAGCTGCAAAGCGCGCTGATACCCCTCCGGATCAAAGACACGCACATACCCAGTTCCACGAGCGACGATCGCTTTGAGGTTCTTTGATCCCATTACCGCGCCCACCCCACCGCGCGCGAGAGCACGGGTGTCATTGAAAATCCCTGCTAGATTGCGCTGCATTTCACCTGGTGGTCCGATGACGAGCGACTGCCAGTTTAGACCGAATTCCTCCTTTAGAGTCTCAGTTGTTTCTGAAACGTTCAAACCAAGCAGATGAGCGGCATCCCGGAGTTCCACCCGCTCGTTGTCAATCACTAATAGCACTGGCATAGACGCCTTCCCGGATATTACTAGTGCGTCGTAACCGGCATACTTAAGAGTACTCCCCCAATAACCGCCGCAGTATGAATCGCAGTATGCGCCTGTGGCTGGGCTGCGAGTCGTGCATCCAAAACGACCTGCTGTTGGCGCGCTGGTGCCCGTCAGAGGGCCGTTGTGGAAGATAATGCAGTTGTCTGGTGAAAGTGGTTCAACACCGGGGGATTGTTCGTTGAACAACAACCAGGCGCCCAATCCTTTACCACCCAAAATTAAAGGCATGACATCACCTGGAAGCGGGGTAACATCAAACTCCCCGCTCGTTAAATCCACACGTAGAATCTGATCGCAATATGATCGTTCCCGGAGGTTCATCATGTCAACTCCACCCGCTCAGCGATGAAGATCGCACCGGTCGGACAAACACGGGTACATTCCGGCTCGCCAGCGCACAAATCACATACTATCGGATACCAGTCCAAATACTCTCCAGAAGATGTGTGAATACCGCTATCGCTGTGAAATATCACACCGGTGGGACACACATCCACGCAGTCACCGCATGCGGTGCAATTATCGACCAGCAGTTCAACAGCGCCTGTCTGCGGATGCCAACGCAGCGCATCAGTAGGGCAGACTTCAAGGCATTTCTTGCATAGGGTGCAGAACATCACTTTATGTCCACCAGATTGGGATGCGGATGTGATAGATAGCCTGGCGAGGTGTGTGCCGTATGAACCTCTGTCATGACTGGCTACACAAGCGGTAACACACAAATCGCAACCAGTGCATTTAGCGGGATGAGCTTTCAATCTTATAAAATCCCACTCTTCGGTACACAACGCACGATCGACTGACAAGCCATTATGAGCGATGCCACAAAGCTGCTCGATTAAACGTCCCGGGTTGGGCGACTTTGTGACATTTCGTCCCATTAGGCAACCGCTGCTGCGGGCTTCCAAACCCTCGCTAAAGAGCTCTAAGGCATCCCTTTCATATTCAGAACGGGCACCTCCCAACACCAGAACCGGTACATCCGCCATTTCCACCAACCGCCTGAATGATTTCACATCGCCTGTGTAGGGAATTTTCAATGCATCTGCGCCAAGCTCAACACACATACGGGCGCCAAGGGTCAGGATTTCAACAATATTAGTGCCCGTTACTTGCCCACCATAAGCGAGCGGTTCCATAATACACGGCAAACCAACCTGACGACACTCGGCTGCGAAGCGTGCACAGATATCGATACCGGCAGCTTCGATGCTGTCGTTATAACCCAAGAAAAGGTAAATAGTTATTGCAGTTGCACCTAATTCCAAAGCCTGTGTGGCGGTGACGATCTTTTCATGGACTAGTAGGCGTTGAGGAACAGCGTTGGCGACGTTCGAGGTGCCTAAACGGGGCATGTTCATCCAATCGGCTCGCACAATCATCGCCGGTCCATCACGACCTTGAAATTGAGGAGCGAGGCGCACTGCCTGACCTGGGCTGAGCAAAACGCCATCCACTCCACCCTGAATAACCTGATCAAGGATCGTACGCAAATTAACCACATTGGTAGTCACATCGCTCATGTAACCATGATCAGCGGCCACACATACGGCGCGGCCGTCCCCATGCCGGTTGAACAATCTGTCCATTCTGGACTGTAATCCTGCTCCCATCACAGGCTCTCCTGTGGTCCTTCTTTAATGGTTATTGCTGGGTAGATTTGGGAGCTGAGGGATTCAATCCTCCCGGCTGCATCTGGATGTGCGAACACTTTTTCGTCAAGCCACAACCCTGTAGCGCCCAATTGAAGCGCCTCATCTATTTCATTTTGCGCATTATCTATTGTCCTTGGTTTTACCCAGACAGGCATACCCGCAGCCATTTTGATTATTATTTTAAAGGATTCGACCCCAGGCCAGGGAACTGCAATCCCGTCGGCGCCTCCTTCGAGTCCATAAGATGCGCCCAGCTCAACCGCCTTACTTTGAAGGACAACCCTTTCACCTATAGGCTGCACATCAATGATGAGCGGCAGCCCTATTTGGCTTCCCTCAATCGCAAGCTGGACTGTCATTTTCAAGCATCCTGCCTCAATTTGCTCTTCATGCCCAAGCAGGAAATAAAGGACAAGCGCGCTGCCACCGAGTTCTAGTGCCTGGGAGGCGTTTATGAGGGTGATATGTTTGATCTTATCAGGAGGAAGAACAAATTCTGGCCCACGCATAGCATTTGTCCAATCTGCCCTCACAAGAAGGGCAGCGTCTTTATGCGTTCGTCCTGATAGGACTTGTACCTGCCCAGGGCTTGTAACAACCCCGTCAACAAGATGAAGAATCGGTTTCACGTCTTGCTTGAAAATCTCGAGCCCCGGCAACGGTCCAAGCGACAGACATGCGCTGGTGTCTACAATCAGACTGCGTTGATCGGCTGGATTGAAGAACTCTTTTATTCGGTAGGTCTTGCTATCCATAATGGCTCCTATTTCTACCTACAAGCATCATATTACAGGTTATCTTAAATAAGGTATCGTCTGCGGTCCTTCTGGAAGGATACAAATACGCGCCTGAAAACCGTAATTAACATACAGTTTCTCTACGGATTGTTCGATATCCCCGCAAGGTAAAAGCAGCGCATCGCGGATTTGTTCATCCGTTAAACCATCGCTGTATACGAACACCTGGGCGTGAAGCTGAATTTGAGCTTGAATCTGAACCTGCCATTGATCCTGGGATCGAAAACCGGGCTGAGAGATCATATCAAGAACACCTTGAGGTGATCCTCCTCGGAGCAACAATTCAGAATAACGCCCATGTGCGGGCAAGCCGTCTTCACACGCCGCAGCAATGATAATAGCACCGCCCTGTCTGACAATCTGGCAGGCAGCCCTCATACCTTTTACCGATTGGTAAAGATTTTGGTCGAGGGGATAGCCACTGTTGGTCGTAATCACGATATCGTATGGTTCATCGACCCTGACCATTGCAGTCTCTTTCACGAAGGCACAACCTTGATTGTGGGCTTTCAGCATCTCGCCCGCGAAGACACCGCTGATCTCGCCCGAGGCGTTAAGCGCAACGTTGACCAGGAAGATTGGCTTTGTCCGGAGTGCAATTTCTCGCATTTCTTCCCAGATAGGATTCCCTTCTGTAATGCCCCAGGATGCATTGGGATGGGAAATCATCTCGTACCCGTGGTTAGTAAAGACGCACTCCCCTCCAGCCAGCGATGGTAGGATCGCCTTAGGACCTCCACTGAATCCAGCAAAGAAATGGGGTTCGATGAAACCGGTCAAGATTTGCACGTCCGCTTCGAGATACGCCCGGTTGATACGCACCGGATTCCCCGATGGAGATCCGTCCAGTGAGAGGAGGTTTGCTTCATCGAAGCAGTCATGTTGGAGGCAACGGTAATTATCAACAACGTGGTCTCCGAGCATACGGCGTAATTCGGTTTGTGTTTGAGGACGGTGTGTTCCGAGACCATTCAAAAGAAAGATGTCACCCCGGTTAATCCCAGCAGATTCCAACTCATGCAGGATGACCGGTAATATCCTGTCGTTGGGTGTGGCACGGGTGATGTCTGTATGCACAACAACGACTGCATCACCGGGTTTAACAAGTTCGACCAGCGGTGCAGTACCGATGGGCGACCTTAATGCTTCTTGGATTGCTCCAAGTTCATCAGCTAAACCTTTTACGAACTGCGGTTCCAGCACATCAATTTGTCTTTCAGGTAGAGTGACGGTAAGACCACTTCGTCCGTAGGCTAAATTAATATCCAAATTAATCCTTCAACTAATGCACTTACCTTGAACAGAGGCGCTGCTAATGGAATATATAATTAATTGTCGCAGTAAATAACCTCGCCAGATTCTATTGAGTTAATCAAATCCGACACAATACGAAACGATTTAATGTTGTCCTGGCAGGTTGTAATAGGAGAATGTCCCTGAGTCACCGCCTTATAAAACTCGTGTAGCAAATATGACTGTTCTTTACGTACCAATTTGGCAGGCGGAATCAGTGTTATATCTTCAGCAGCATAATGATAATAACCCCTACTGTCTTCAATCACGTTTGTGCGGCGTTGAATATATACCTGATCATCCCGCAATAATATTACACCGTTTTCGCAATCAAACCGCCAATTCCCTGTCCATGTTGTTTCCAAACCAGTAGAGCACCACGAACCGGTATAAGTCGCACGGACATCGTTTTCAAATTTCAGGATTGCACTTGCAGATGCTTCCCCATTGTGCCAGCTCCACGTTGGGTTCCAGCTCTTGGCAAATAAAGATACAGGCTCGCTCCCCAAGAAAAAGCGCATTAAGTCAAAATGGTGTATAGACATATCGATTAGCAGAGGATATTGCAGCTCTTGATGAAAACCAGGCAAATGAGGTCCTTTATAGAACATCACCTCAATTGAACCAATACTGCCCATTTCTCCAGAATCTAGCACCATTTTAACAGTTTGAACTGGGACTTTATACCGGTAGTTTTGGGCAACCATGTGCAGCACACCGGTTTCATCAGATTTATCCACAATAGCGCGGGCCGATTCAAAATTATCCCCCAGAGGTTTTTCACATAAAACAGGAATGCCTGATTCCAGCGCAGCAAAGGACATCTCTTTATGAAACCCAGGCGGCGTGACAAGCAGTACCGCATCGGCTTTTACTTTATCCAATACCTCGGGTAGAGATTTAAAGATCAATCTTGGATCTAAATCACAGCGCTCGATTTGTTCGCGGATCACTGTGTCGCTGATCTCCACAAAGCCCGCGAATTCGACTTCCGTCGACTCTATGACAGCGTCCATCCAGACCTCCCCCATGTTTCCGATCCCAGCT
>Ga0114922_10004332_pt1 | contig 13152 bp, 12 predicted proteins | sample AartaG_FD_100975 | JGI IMG/M metagenome (GOLD analysis project Ga0114922, IMG submission 100975) | Deep subsurface microbial communities from Aarhus Bay to uncover new lineages of life (NeLLi) - Aarhus_00045 metaG | ecosystem: Environmental > Aquatic > Marine > Oceanic > Sediment | place... | reverse complement strand
CTTTATGGACATGTGATATTAGGGATACCAGCAGATAATATTATCCATTTCTCAACCAATTTTGCAGGGGTATTACTATTTTACAACATCTTTTATTCAAGCAGGCTTTTTCCAAAGGCTAAGATTAATAATTTTGTACTTATGCTTATTATCTTCTTTTTTACCACAGGCATAGCTGCTTTTGGAGAGATAATAGAATTTGTGGGGTACAGTTTCCTGGGTGAAGGAGAGGGTATTTTAGCCTATGGCATAGGTGACTTTGGTGAATGGAATGATCTTTCCTGGGACCTCATAGCTAACAGTATTGGCGCTATTGCCGGTATTATTGTGTTTAATGTCTTTAGAATTAAGAAGTGGATTAAGAGAATGAAGTAAACTATTTGTTTAGTAACTCTTGGCAAAATAAACCCATTTCTCTGCTTTACTTTTTTACGCTATCAAGAAATTCTACTAGTCGTTCTGGATCTGTTCTATAAGCACTTCCTTTTCCCTGGAAAAAGTAATGCTCTGAGATTAGGTGAGGTGTTAAGTCAGTTATTGTTAGGAAGTTTATAAGATACAGGAATCTTTCAAAACCATCAAAACCGGTTTGTTCTATTCCTATTTCCTGCCACAATTTCTCTGTTTTCTTATCATCTCCTAAGAATTCAATAAATTTGGGTTCATATTTTTGTTTTACAGGCTGGGGATTCTTTAGATCCTCAATGTAAATATGACCCGTTCCCCCGTCTTCACATCCCCAAGGGCATGATTGAAATCCACATGATGAGATTGATTGAAACATGAACCTTTTTTTGTTGTATTGTAGTTTGATGAATTCTTTGCCTGCTTTTTTTAAGTACTTTTTTGCTGGTTGCATCAGGATTATTCTGCAGGCTTCAGCCAGTTCATCATATGTCTTCCCTAATCTCTTTATGGCGTGATAATCTTCTAATATGGTTTCTATTAGGCCTTCTTTTGAGCCAAGAAATCCTCCTCCAGAATGATCAGTCCAGCCATCTATCTTTATTGCAGGGTTTTTTTCAGCAAATTGTGTTGGCCTTAATCTTAATTCTAATTTTTCTAAAGGAATTCCTTTAGTGATAATTTTTGTGGTTTCAGGATCATCTAATTTTAGTTCCATATTAATGAGAAACATAAGTTAACTTAAAAATATTACCATCCTAAAGAAGTAAAGAATTAATCAATAACTCCTTGCAAAATAAACCCATTTCTCTGCTTTCTTGTTGCACTTGCAGAAGCACTTGCCTTTTACTCTGGGCTGCTTGAAAGGGATGTTCAGGGTCTTGGCTCCTGTCTTATCCTTAATCTCGTCCTCGCATTCCCTGCAGTTGCACCACTGGGCAAAGGCTATCTTTCCGTTGCTAATGGCTTTCTTGAAGTCATTCATGGTTTTTACTTTGACAATACTCCTCTCAAGGAACTTCTTTGCTTTATTGTATAGATTATCCTGTATGTCTGCCAGTACCTTTATTGCTCTCACGGTCACGTGCTCTATCTTTACTGCTTCTTTGATACCTGTGTCTCTCCTGACAAAGATTACGTGCTTCTTCTCTATGTCCTTTGGGCCTATCTCTATTCTCAGAGGCACCCCTCTGAGCTCCCAGTAGTTGAATTTAAAGCCAGGGCTGTACTCATTCCTGTCATCCAGCTCTACCCTGAAGTTCTTTAATTCCTTTTTTATCTCTTTGGCTACTCTCATGACCTTCTCATTGACAGTGGGCTTGTTGCTGAATACAATTGGAACGATTGCTATGTGGGTGGGCGCTATTCTTGGAGGCATTACAAGTCCATTATCATCGCCATGCATGGCTATCATTATCCCTATGCTCCTGGTTGTGAATCCCCATGAGTTCTGATATACATACTGCTTGTTTCCCTTCCTGTCAAGGAAGGAGATGTCAAACGCTTTTGAGAAGTTCTGCCCTAGGAAGTGCGAGGTTCCCCCTTGTATTGCCTTGCCGTTAGGCAAAAAGGTCTCTACACTATCAGTGTACACTGCTCCTGCAAACTTCTCTGACTCTGATTTTCTTCCCCTTATAACAGGCACTGCGAGCAGTTCTTCCAAGGTTCTTGCATATAGCTCAAGTATCTCACTAACCTCTTTTTCTGCCTCTTCTCTCTTTGCAAATGCTGTGTGCCCCTCCTGCCACAAGAACTCCCTGGTCCTTAGGAAGGGGACTGGGTGCTTGAACTCCCATCTCACAATATTGCACCACTGGTTCAATCTTAAGGGCAGGTCTTTGTAGGACCTAATCCATTTTTTATAAGAATCATACATTATGGTCTCGCTTGTGGGCCTGATAGCCAGCCTTTCCTCAAACTTGGTGGTGCCGTGATGCGTGACCCATGCAACCTCTGGTGTGAACCCCTCTACATGCTCCTGCTCTTTCTTGAGCAGGCTCTCAGGGATGAATAATGGAAAGTAGGCATTCTGGATTCCCATTCTTTTTATTTCCTTGTCCATGAACTCCCTTATAGACTCCCATATTGAATAAGCATAAGGCCGTATCACCATGCACCCTGATACAGGGCTGTACTCTATCATCTCTGCTTTCTGGATTGCCTGGGTGTACCACTCACTGAAGTCATGGGTTTTCTTTACAGTAATGCCTAGTTCTGACTTTTTAGAATCATTATCGGATTTTTTTGGCTTTTGAGCAGGTTTTTTAACTGCTTTCTTCGATTTTTTCGAAGATTCAAAGCCTTTTGACTTTGTTTTTTTCTTTTTTATCTTTATGGTTTTTATCTTTCTCTTTTTAACTACCATTTTGTATTACAAATCCCCCATTACAAAAAAAATTAATAAAAAAAATATATGAAATAATTTGTTAATAAACAGATGCTCTGTTTATTTCTTTTTCATTAGTATTCCGCTCAGGCCCATCAAGACGAACACTGCTGTCCACCAGTTGAGGTCCCACCAAGCAGTCCAGGCCATGATATCCTTTATTAGGTATAAAATACCAATAATAAGGACAACCCAGCTGATCCACATTGGGCAGTTTTTCATTTTATCACCCCGTCCTCTCTTTTCTTTATTTTATTGACCTTTGCTTATTTAAAGTTTTTGGATTTGGGATATAAAAGTATGATGAATTATTACTTTTCCATAATAAAAAACGTGTTTAATAAGACTTATAGAGGATTGTCAGTATGGTTATCTGTATATTTAAATCAAAAGATTTATAAAGACCAAATCCAAGGATAGAAGTAAAGCGATTTTATATATCGTTTCTTGGGGGGAAGAAATATGATAGAAACAGACGTGAGAAAGCTCTTTACTCTTGAAGACGGCGTTCAGGTAGAGAGACATATAAGGATTGTGGATAATTCTTTCATCTTCACCAATCATAAAGGAGAGGCTATCTCCAGGAAGATGAAGATTACAGAGAACCTGATAAACTATGTGGTTATAGAGCTGGTTGGAGAAGAGGCTATCCCTATAATCTTCTACTTAAGGGGCAAGAAGCAGATTTCTGAGTTTATAATTGCTGAAGAGCTTGATATAGAGATTCATCTGGTGAGAAACCTCCTTTACAGGTTGCTTGAGTACAATATAGTCTCCTTTATAAGGAAGAAGGACAGGATTAAGGGCTGGTACATCTGCTACTGGGACTTTAACGAGCATATGGTGCCTTATCTTGCTGAGAAAATCAGGCTTTCCAAGATTACCAAGCTCAAGGAGAGGCTTGAGAGAGAGCAGGAGCACACCTTTTATATGTGCAGGAATGCCTGTGTCAGAATGCCCTTTGAGAAGTCCATGGAGTTCAACTTCAAGTGCCCTGAGTGCGGCAACCTGATGAATGAGCAGGACAACACCAGGACCCAGGAGTTTATCAAGCAGCAACTCAAGGAGCTTGAGAGCAAGAAGAAGATTTGCTAAATTATTTTTTCTTTAAACTTTGTCTTTATTGCCTTTAGGTCGAAATTTCGACTTAATAGCAATCTAGTCCGTTGCCGGGGGATGCCCCATCCGGGGAGGCAGGACCTTTTATTCACTAATATTAAATTTCGAAGGCAATAACAAACTTCTTTATAATAAACTTTTTAAACCACCCATTTTTCTACTTGTTTTATGATAATTACAATAGGCGGTAAACCAGGCGGTGGCTCTTCCTCTGCTAGCCATGCTATGGCAAAAAAACTGGGTTATAAGATTTATTCTGCAGGTGATGCTAGGAGAAAGATTGCCGCTGAGAAAGGCATAACCCTTGCTGAGCTCAACAGAGCAGCTGAGAAAGACCCTTCTTCTGACAAGCTGGTTGATGATTATATGAAGGGGCTGGCTGAGAAAGAGGATAATCTTGTGATTGATGCACGCATGGGTTTTTACTGCTTTCCTGACAGCATAAAGATTTATCTTGATGCTGATATTAAAGTAAGAGCTAAGCGCATACTTGAGAGGAGTGCTTTTGAAGAGCATCCTGAAAGCCTTAAGGAGGCTATTAAAACCCTTGAAGAGAGGGAGGCTTCTGATGTTAGGAGGTATGAAAAGCTTTATAGTGTTAATCCCGATGACCACAACCACTTTGACCTAATCCTTGATACCTCTAATAATACTGTTGATCAGACTGTTAACCAAGTCTATAAGTTCGTGATGCATAAGATTAAGAAATAGATAAATTTATCCTTCGTGTTCTCTTCTGTGATTTTCAAACACTGTCTCCTGCACTTCTCCGTTCACTACTATCTCGGTTGGTGTTACATCTATCTTGCAGATTAGCTCGAATAAAATGAGGTGGGAGGATATAACTCCTTCTTCCTCCACCTCAATTATTACTGGTTCTAGCCTTGTTATCTCTACGGCCTCATCTATATCAAATTCTGTTATACCGTTGCAAGCATTCATGATTATAACTCCTAGTTGCCTAATATAGCTACTAGTAGTGCTTGAACTATTTAAATGTTTCGATTTTTAATCGAAATGCTCAAAAACGAAGTTTTTGTTGTGTTTCGGTTTTCATTTAAAAACTAGAACTCAATCCTTAACATAAACAATAATATTGCCCCTGCCCCTCTTAATCTTCCTAATCCTGCCCTGGCTCTCAAGGTCAGTTATCATGAGGCTAATCTTAGCCTCTGACAAGGGGAATTCCTTGCGAATATCCTTCTGAGTAACCCTTCTATTCTTTCTGATGAATGCAAGCAGGTCAGCTATCTCATCATATTCATCACTAGGCCTATCAATTCCAAGCAAATCCCTCTTCTTACCCTTATCCTTAATAGCAAGCCACACAATGATGCCTAGGATTATAAGCAGGAATCCAGAGATAATGAGTCTTGTGCCTAAAGGCAAGGGCTCCTCTTCTTCTTCAATAAACTCCTGCTCAAGGTCCTCATCTAAGTCCAGCTCATCCAGTCTCTCATAAGGGAAGAGGATTAAATCCCTGACATAGTCACCTTCATCAACAACAGATATGTTGGCTTCTACAAAGAATTTGATAATGTCAAGTTCATCCTTGAGAGTAGCAGAGATTGTGTAATTACCAACAGGAACTGTGAATGAATAAGTGCCGTCAGTGCTCACAACCATCTGCTTAGGCACAGTGTTAATACTCACAATGCTATTCTCTGCTGACTTAAGACTGTAAGTGAACACCTTGCCGTGGATGGTAGCACCTAGAACTGCTGGAATCAAAAACAAGAATACTAATGATATCACTAACCCCTTTTTCATAAAGCAAAAAAAGATGGATTACTATAAAAATCTTTTGAAAAAAAAGAAAATAGGACAAACAAAGACTTCTTGAGAAAAAACCCTTGAATAAAGCTTTGTAAAGTTTTAAATCCCCATTACGGGCTTTTTTTCTTTGCTCTGGAAAGTATGTTTATAAATAAAAACTCCAAAACAATTTAAAACCTAAATATAAAAAATAAAGTTCGGAGGTAAACCAAGATGAAGAAACTATGGAGCATTTTGGTGCTGCTATTATTTCTTATAAGTAGCGCAGTGCCATTAGCAATAGCAGATGACGACAACGATGACGATGTAGATGATGATGACACTAGTTCTGGAGCGCGTGGAAGGGGAGTACAAACCCAGAATAATGTAAGAGCTGAGTCTGGCAAGGATTTGCCACCTGGATTAGCTAAGAAAGTAGGCAATAGACTGACAACCATGCAGTCTAACCGGGCAAAGAATATTATTAAGGCCATGCCTAACAAGGCGCAAGTTCTGGAACATCTTGACAGGGCAAGACTAAGGGAATGCCTTGAAGATGAGGATGACTGCAAGGAGAAGCTAAAGAACTGGAAGGTCAAGCAGGTTAAGGTTAGGGACCTTATCCGGGCAAGGTATGTTGCTGCCAACAAGATAAAAGAAGCCAACAATGCCTTTGAGAAGGCCAAGAACCAATATAATAAGGCTAAGAACTTCCAGCAGCAGGCAAGGGGCGAGTTCCTTGAATTAAAGGATGAGTTTCAGGAGTGCGAGGAGAGCGGCGAGGACTGCTCAGAACTCGAAGGAGAGCTTCTTGAAAAAGCAAAAGAGAACCTTATCGGCATTGCTGACAGGATAATCCAGCACCTTGAGAAGATTAAGAGCAAATTTGAGGGCTCAGAGGATATTGATGATGCTGAGGCTAATGAGACCATTAGCAACCTCGAAGACCTAATCTCAGAGCTCGAAGATGCCAAGGTAAATGTTGAGGCTGCAACCAACAAGGAAGAGCTTGACGCTGCTGCCCAGATAATAAGAGACACCTGGGAGGATGTAAAGTACAAGGCCTCCAACTATGCTGAGAGAGTTATCTGGGGCAAGGTTAAAGGCATCTTTGTGAGGAGTCAGATGCTGGAGACCAAGTTTGAAAGGTTCAGAGACAGAGTTAGCGACCCAAGTGCTTTTGATGAACTTCTTGACACCTTCAGCGGGTACATTGATGAAGCAAGAGACAAGAGTTCAGAGGCTGATGAATGGTTCAGTGAAGCCAAAGCCCTCAGAGCTAGTGGCGACAAGTCAGGAGCAAAAGACGCTCTTGAACAAGCCAAGAGTCTCACAAGAGAGGCACACCAGGCACTCAAGAATGCCCACAGGGCGCTCATGGGATTAGTCGTTATGATTAACCAGAGCGGAGGAGACTTTGACCCTGACGATATTGACGAGGATGATGACGTAGATGTGGTTGATGAAGATGAGTGCACAGAGGACGCTGATTGTGAGGAAGGCGAGGTTTGCACTGACAGCATATGCGTAGAAGAACCTGAATGCATTGAAGATGCCGACTGCGAGGAAGGTTATGTATGTGTTGACAGCGAATGTGTTGAGGAACCCGAGTGTACTGAGGATGCCGACTGTACAGACGGACGTGTGTGTGTTGACGGAGAATGCACAGCAGACACAGATGAATGTACAGAAGACGCTGACTGTGAGGAAGGCTATGTGTGTGTTGACACTGTGTGTGTTGAGGAGCCTGAATGCACTGAAGATGTTGACTGTGCTGAAGGTGAGGTTTGCACTGACGGTGAATGTGTTGAGGAGCCTGAATGCACAGAAGATGCAGACTGTGAGGAAGGCTTTGTTTGTGTTGACACTGTGTGCGTAGAAGAAACTCCAGACAATGGCGGAAACGGCAACGAGACCAACGGCAACCAAACCAATGGTAACCAGACCAATGGCAACCAGACAGGAAACCAGACAGGAGAGTAAGAGGTGAGGTGAAAGATGAACAAAGGATTAACAGCAATAATCCTGGTGGCCCTGCTAGTGCTTTTTTTAGTCGGGTGCAAGGCACCTGAGGAAGCACCTGAGGATGAAACAGGGGCTGCAGAGGAAGGCACCCTCACTGGAGACATCACAGAAGTCGACAACCTTGACTCAGAGATAAACGAGGAAGAACTCGAAGATATAGACAGCTCTCTTGACGAGATAACCTGGTGAGAAATTTTTTCTTTTTTTTCTTTTTTATTTTTCTTTTAATTATATCTGTCAACTGTATCAGCAATTCTTTCTCTAAATTCACTTCTGGTGTTACGCGGGCTTGGGAGCCCTCTTAATATGTGGCGTTTTTTTAAATAAACATCATGTCCTATCTTGAGCCCCTCGTGGAAGGTATCAACACATACGCTATCATCATCTGCTTTTGATTTTAATCCTTGATACTTGCTTATCTGGTGTGTTTTCTGTACTGTGTCACGTGCAATTTTCCTGTAAAGGGTTAGGAAGGTGGCAAAGTGCACAGGGTCAAGTATTTTACTACATCCAATGGCTTCAAGCTCCCTGAATATGCTTTTTGAAATGTCAATGCCCATCTTAAATAATCCTTTCTTTGGATTATCAGGGCTTAGTTTTTGATGTTTATGGTCATATATTTCTTCATCCACCTGGGCTATATCATACCCGCTCTGGTACAAGTAGTTGAGTATGCCTATCTCTATTGCCCAGTCTGGCTGTATAACAATTCTGTTTGCCAGCTCAGGGCTTAATCCAAACTCTCCAGCTAGGGCATATTTAATAGCGCTTAGAAAGGTACTGTAGTCTCTTACCGCCCTGTCTTCTCCTAGGGTTGATTTTTCCAAGGCCTGTATAACAGGACCGACTAAAAGCCTGTTTACCCTTCCTGTAAAGAATCTGTTGCCTTCTGGGTCTGTGGCTATCCTGTCATAGTATGCTTTTACATAGTCAAAATTTATCTCAGGATTCACAAGGGGATATGCAAGTGATAGAATTATGCGCTCACACCTTTCACCATCTATGCGCCTTCCATAACTATCAGAGGTTATATCCGAATCATGCAGTATGACTGCACTTTTATTCATTTTTACATAACGGTCTAGGAGCATAGTGTACAGGTTTCTTCCTTTTCCTGCAATAAGATTATCACCGGCTTTTTTCATATCTGCATATACTTTTTTTATTCCAGCTGAGCCATTCCATATAATCCTTCTGTTAGGAACGGGCCTGGTTAGTTTCTCAAATGTATCCAACTCTGCTCTTGTAACTGCTCCGTCAAGCCCAAAAGTGACTTGTTTAAGATAGTCTACTCCTAAGAGCACGTCTACTATGTTTTCTAATGAATCTCTTAGTTTAATCTTGCCCTTCTTTTTTTCAACTCCATCAGATTTATATAGAACAGGTATAAGCAGGACAACCGGTTTACTTAATTTATGGTCCCTAATTGTGTCTCTGGCTTTTTCGAATTCTGATTCTGGTAGTCTGCCTAATTTTGATGTGAATGGATCTACTTCAAATGCCATGTGAACACGGAAGCCCAACCCCTTTAAAAATGTTACTGCTTGTTCACCACTCAGTAGTGGTTTTCAACAAAAGCTTAATTTTTTATACCTCTTGTTCATCCTCAAGCCCATGATAGAACTAGACGGCAGCCATGGAGAAGGAGGAGGAGCAATCCTAAGACAGGCCCTGGCCCTGAGCGCAGCTACAGGAAAAGCCTTTAGAATTACTAACATCAGAAAGGGCAGGTGCAATCCTGGACTAGCACCCCAGCACCTGGCAGGTGTTAATGCAGCAAAGAATCTGTGCAATGCAGAGGTTAAGGGGCATGCTATTGGAAGCACAGAGATAAGCTTCAAGCCGGACGAGGTAAAAGGAGGCAGGTACAAGATTGATATAGGAACTGCTGGCTCAATAACCTTGCTGCTGCAATCAATCATGCTGCCCAGTATATTTTCAGGAAAAAAACTTTCTTTCCAGATAACAGGGGGAACAGATGTCAAGTGGTCCCAGCCCTTTGACTACTTCAAATTTGTGTTTCTGCCCCAGATGAGGAGATACGCAGACATAGAGGCCAATCTTTTCAAGAGAGGATACTTCCCAAAGGGAGGGGGAGAGGTAAAGCTAACCATAAATGGGAAGTATACCTCTAAGGATGACCTCCCTTCAATTCTTTTAACAGAGCAAAAAAATCTTTTGCAAATCAAGGGAGTGAGCCATGCATCAATGGATTTGGAAAAGCCAAGGGTTGCTGAAAGGCAGGCAGAGAGTGCAAGGCTGGAATTAAATGAATTAAAAATTCCTGTGGATATAAATCATGAGTACTCAAATACCTATAGCACAGGCTCTGGCTTGACCTTATGGGCTATTTATGGTGATGAGGAAATAGATTTAAACAATCCTGTAGTTCTGGGAGCAGACAGCCTTGGTGACAGGGGGAAAAAATCAGAGGCAGTAGGAAGAGAGGCAGCTGATAATCTGATTAGCATGATTAAGTCTAATGCTGCTGTTGACAAGTACCTGATAGACCAGTTAATCCCTTTCCTGGCCCTGGCAGGCGGCCTGATAAAAACAAGCGAGATAACCAAGCATGTGAAATCCAATATTTATGTTGCAGAGAAATTCCTGGATGCAAAATTTACAATAAAAGATAATGTTGTTAGCTGTGAGAAATAATCAGAAAATCAGAAGCCAACTCCTTGTTTTTCAATCTCAGCGAGCTTAATATCGTCGTATAACTCCCTGATGGCAGTGTAGAGCATGTCTTTCTCAGGGCCTTTTAGTCTCATGGTGTTGTAGGTGTCTCTTAACTGCAGATAGGCGCTCTTGGCATCATCAATGTTCTGCTGCCTGACAAAGGACTTGCAGCTGTCAATCAGGTTATAGACTTCCAGGTGGGCTGCTTTTAGGATATCCTTCTTCTCATACTTAGGCGGGGCAATGGCTGGTGCTTTTAGTTCCTCCTCAATATACTCTGAGAAGCCCTCCTGCTTAATCCTCTCTCCCTCTTCTTGCAGCCTCTTCTCAGCCTCTATTATGCCTTGTTTTTTCTCGTCAATCTCTTTTAGTAATTCCTCATTATGCTTAATCTCTTCATGTATCTTGTCCATCTTTCCCTTGAGATTCTCATGATCCTCTCTCATGCCAGGCAGTTTTTGCATTATCTCATTGGCCTCGTCCTTGTCCTTTAGGAACTGGTCCTTATCCTGCTCGAGCTTTTCTCTCTCTTTTATCATTTGCTTTTCTTTGAACTTGAACTTGTCACCCTCGCCAGCCACTCGTATCTTCACCTGCTCTAATTCCTGGCTCTTTTTTTCATACTCCTTGTCGACCTTTTCTTTTTCTTCCTTCCTGGCACTCTCTCTTATCTGCTCCTCAACCTCTTGCTTGATCTGGGGTCTGAGGCGTTCTTCAACTTCCTTGGTGATTCCTGGTCTTATCTCTACTGCTACCTCTTTTCTGATTCTCTCAATATCAACTGGCTCTACTCTTGGTACTGGCTTTGGCTCTGGTACAGGTTCAGGTTTTACCTCTGGCTTGGGCTTGGGTTCTTTGTGTTTCTTTTCCTTTTTCTTCTTTGGTTTAATCTTGGGAGGCTCTTGGAGTTCACCTGCCTTAGGCTCTTCCAAGCCCTCTGTTAGTTTTTTCCTGAGCCTCTCTCTTATCTCTACCATCTCCTCTTCAGGAGACTCCTCTAAGAGCATCTCCTCCTCTTCTGGCTCAGTCTCTCTTCCCGTCTCTTTATCCCTTCCAATTATATCAACTTCAGGCTCATATCTCACTCCTGTGTCTTCCTCAAATTTCTTCCTCTTGATATCCTTTGCAAGCTTCTTGACCTCTTCTGGCTCAACCTCCTTAACAAACTCTGCTTTAGGAGGCTCCTCCTTAAGCTCTGCTTCTGGCTTTATAACCTGTGTGAACTCAGATTTTTCTGCTGGGATATCTTCTTTCAGGCTCTCATCTTTGGCGAATTCAGACTTCCTCTTTACATCCCTGTCAAGCTCAACATCCTTTTTCCAGTCAATCTCATCAGGCCCCGTGGGAACCGGCCCTGGGGCTTCAGGCACCTCTTTAAGAAACCCTTCCACAATCTTTTTCTCTTCTTCCTCTTCTCTCTTTTCTTCTTCCTCTTCTTTCTTTTTTTCTTCTTTTGCTTCTCCTTTTTCATCTCTTTTTTCTTTTGGTATTATTTTTTGGGGCTCCTCAAGGAACTCCTCCTCAACAGAGAGGGGCTCTTCTGGTGTTTCCTCTTTTATCTCTGTTTTTTCTCTTGGTATTATTTTTGGGGGCTCTTCGATATCAGGGAGTTCAAAGGGCTCTCCAAGGTCTACTTCTGCTATTTCCTCTATTTTTTCTTCTGGCGTAAGGTCTGGGCTTTCTTTTATCTCCTCTACTGCCTCAGGAGGAAGGCCCAGCTTCTCCCTTACTTCATTAAGATTAAGGCGATCAGGAGATCCAGGAGCTGGAGGGGCTTCCTCAGCAAATTTAGAAAGGGGTAAATCAGGTTCAGGAGCCTTTTCTTTCTCCTTCTTCTTGAACATACCACCCAATAAGCCTTTCTTCTTTTTATCCTTAGAACGCTTTTTCTTCTCTCCAGGCGGCGCTGGTGGTGCAATATCCTGTGACAAATCCTCACCCCTCTTTCATAAAAGTAATCAGGCTTGGAGTATAAAAACTTTTTGGTAAATCGTTTCTAGAACCGATCAAAATGCTTTCTTAAACTCTTAAAATAAGGTACGCTCTTCATCATTTCCTGCCAAAGCTTTTGAAACTCAAAGTACCTAGGAGCATTAACAACAGCGTGAATCTTGGCATCTTTAAAAACAAGCTCTGCATTTTTAAAACTTTCCTTATAAAAAACATAATCCTTTTTTTTCAAAGACCTTTTGGCATAGTTAACACTGGTAACAACCGCCCTGTACTCTAGGTCATCTTTTAAGAATATGCCGGGATAAGGCTCTAATTGTCTTATCTCTATTCTGTTGAAGTATTTTAGTTTTTCACGAGTATATATAAATCTGTAGATGTCCTGTCTTAGTTTACTCCAGTACTCTGTTGGTTTTTTAGCAGGCAGGTGTTTTATTTTTAATTTATTATCAAGCAGAAACTCAAAGCCAAATTGCTTGGCATTTATCATATAATCAGTGTCTTCTCCTCTTAGGCAGTTAGGATCAAAGGGTATTTTAGTGAACATGTTTTTATGTAGAACCATTATTCCTCCAAAGGCCATTGTTGTTTGGTTCAATCTTTTCTTTGACTTAATTATTTTTTCCAATGCTTCATTTATGTATGTTTCCTTTAACCATAGCTTTCTTTTTATAGGGCTTCTTTGAATCAATTTATAATTAGTATTTTCATATAGGTAATATCCTGTTTTTCCATATAAGATTTTTTTCCTGTACCTATTGCCCACAAACTCTAAAGCTTTATCAATAAATTTCTTATTCGTAACAACTTCATCATCGTCAATCATTAAAATG
>Ga0114922_10004331_pt1 | contig 13154 bp, 9 predicted proteins | sample AartaG_FD_100975 | JGI IMG/M metagenome (GOLD analysis project Ga0114922, IMG submission 100975) | Deep subsurface microbial communities from Aarhus Bay to uncover new lineages of life (NeLLi) - Aarhus_00045 metaG | ecosystem: Environmental > Aquatic > Marine > Oceanic > Sediment | place: Aarhus... | reverse complement strand
TAAAATCAGCAATTTCAAGAGGTTTTACAATTACTAAACCGTCTGGTTTATCAGTTTCAGAAGCAATCTTAGCAAGTATTTTAGTTGGAGCAATACCTATTGAACATGTTAATCGTTCTGTAGCAAAAATGTCATCTTTCAGTTCAACAGCTAACCTTCTTGCTTCCTCGTAATCGGATACAATTTCTGTCAAATCAAGGTAAGCTTCATCATTCCCCGCTACTTTCATTGTAGGTGAATAGTGATCAAGGATTCTCATAATACTTTTTGATACTTCATTATATAGCTTAAATGAACCTCTAACCATTGTTAAATGAGGGCACAATCTTAGAGCTTGATTTATTGGCATACCTGAATGAATGCCAAATTTTCTTGCTTCATAATTACAAGTACTTACAACACCTTGCTTTGTTTTTGGATTCCCCCCTACAACAAGAGGTACATCAGCTAATTCAGGATTTTCTCTCATTTCTACTGCAGCAAAAAATGCATCTAAATCCATGTATAATATTATGGAATCAAATGTTTGCTCTTTTTCAGAGAAATAAACTTCTTGATTAGCAAGGGTCATATTGTTGAATTAAGGTCTTTTGAATATAAAAAGTCAAAAAAAATGAAAAAATGAAAAAGATGTTATCTTTTTCTTCTTAAAATTAATAATGCAAGTCCTATTATACCAATAATTGGTAAAACAAACTCATACGATGTGAAACCAGTGTTTGTAGGTGATGTATAAACATAGACAACACCTGGGTTTGGAGTATCAACAATAAAATCAGTATTACAATTATTTGTATCCTCATCAGCTGGTTCTCTTTGTAGAGTCTCATCTGCACCTGTGGCTGCTCCAGACCAAGTTGTAACACCTGATACACTACCAGATCCCCAAGCAACAGCATCTTTAGTAACATCTGCAGGATCTTTCAGACTAACATCATCACCAGTATTGGCAAGTTGAATATCACCTAGATTATAATCAGCTGCTGGTGCAGTAACACCCAATGCAGTCATCTCGCTTAGGTAAATTGTTTTATCATATGCAAAGATTAGTATGTCATCAGCATCTATCTGCGCTCCTTCTGGCATATTATAAGCACCTTCACTATCAGTCAACTCCCAGTTTTCAAGGTAAATATTGAAATCAAACGCATTGTAAAGTTCTACAAATTCACCCTCAGGTTCATCATCAGCATCATATCTTATTTCTGTGATAAGTAGTTTCCAATCTGCTTCATTGATTATGTTGATCTTACTTGTAACTTCAATAGGATCACCCACAGTTGGCGTTCCTATAACCTTAACATTGTGAATTCCATCAGAGTAGGTACTTGTATCAACAATGAAACCTTCTATACCATCGGGATCTGTCCATGTATGAACAGATGAACCATCAATAAAGAGCTGACCTGATGTATAGGTGTTAATTGCAAATGAAGCTTGGAAATTAAAGCTGCTAGTGGCTATACCTCCAACTAATGGAGATACTAGTGCAACTGGTGCTGCAAAACCTACAGGAGTTTCAGCATTTGCCCAGTCATAATCAAATACTGTTTTGAAATAAGTTGCTACATTGGCACTCTTTACGACTGCTCCAGCCTCTCTGTTGTTTTCAAAAGAATTGTTAGACCAATTAATACTTGAAACTTGAACAGTTTCACCGTCAACAGAGACATACTTGTTGTGGTTATGACCTAGTCCTTTGAAGAATTTGACTTGAGCCCCATTGTTAATTAATACCTCTGTAACATTTTCATTAGCTACTCCAGGTTCAGGAATTAGTACCCTAACAGAAACACCTCTTAATGCAGCATCAATGACATCATCTAGTACATCACAATCAAATTTCATATATTGAAGTTCTAAATCAATACTTGTAGTTGCAGATTGAATTAAGCTTGAAAGTAAATCATAGCTATTATCTGGTGAGAAAATTGGAGTTACTTCTGCATATCCTACGAATGTAGATGGAGAAAATGGATGTTCATAAGTCCCACTTGTTTCAGGAGATTGAAGATCTCCAGGATTAACAATTGTTGAATACGGTGTTGAAATCAATCCATCATCTGTGAAAACACCTTCGTAATATGCAGCAATAGAAGCATCATTAAACAGAAGACCCATTTCTCTATTGGTTCTTGCTGCTGGAGATTCAGGAATACTGGAAGGAGCCCAGTTACCTGAATAAACATAAGTTTCTTGTGTATCAACTATCCAAAATTTTGCATGTGTAAAAGTAAAGGAACTACTTGTCCAGTAAACATCTATTCCTGCAGCATCTAGTTGGATAGCAGCTCTTTCTGTATAGTCGTCTTCATAACTGTTTACACGATCATCTGAAAGCTGAACAACGACATCTACTCCTCTTCCTTTTGCTAATATCAACTCATCTACTAAAGATTGACTCGACAATGTATAAACCTCTAGATAGAAAGTGTCCTGAGCATTCTTGATAGAATTCAAAACAATCTCATGAGCATTGTCTGGACCAACGAATGTAGTAATGTTGGTTACTCCAGAGAATGTAGTTGTAGTAATAGCATCCCAAGATATATCTCTAGGATCATTAGTAAAATTTGACGCAGCAGTTACTTTTTGATTTATGCTTAAAGGAATAAATACCGAGAAAAGTAGCGACAAAATTACTATAAAGATTATTTGATTTTTTCTAATCATAATTATACATACAGATAATACTAAATAAATATGTATCGTCTGAAACAAAAAACATTCTACAGACGTTCTAAAATCATATTTGCTTTCTTTACTTCTTCTGCAATATCTGGTTTTCTTGAAGCCATTTTAATAAATCTAGTATACTGATTTAAATCCCTTTCAGATATACCAAAGGTTTGGATAACTTCTTCTTTTGTAATCTGCTGATTCTGAGGAAGTTCTAGTAATTCTATAGCAAATTCAAGAGGTGACATTTTTTGATCCACAATTTCTTGAGGTTCTCCCCAGAAGGAATTTAAGTATGTTAAATCCTCATTTGTAGCTCCCCAAACATAAACAAACTTCTTGTTGTCTTTTATCTTTTCTGAAATTTTAATTTCTGATTTGACGAAAATGAAATGCCCTGGACCTTCATCATGTTCCAGAACTCTAGCACCATATTTCTGTGCTATAACTTCTAGTTGATTGAGAAAATCACTGGCATTCTTTATTTCATAAATAATCTTCATAGTTACAACAATGAAGTGAATCTTAAAACATTTTCTTATTTTCAAAAAGAATCAGAATTAGTTCCCATGAAATTCATAGAACTTGTTTAGTTTTTCCTCTATGATCTTTTTCTCTGGTTGAACAAGATGTAAATTCTCTTTTAGCCACACAGGAAGATGTTTCTTGTAATAATGTCTTGCGAACCGATAATCCATTAGAATAATTGCTGCATAGTCCTCTAAACTGCGTATCGGTCGTCCTGCTGCTTGAGAAGCTCTAGTGATAGCTGGAATATTATACCCAAATTCCCTTCCTTTTGTTGGAAATTGTTTTTCCAAATAATCTATACTTGCTTTAACTGTTGGAATTGGTTTAGCGTAAGGTATACCTATAACAATTACGCTTTCCATTTCGCTTGCTGGATAGTCACTTCCTTCCGAAGATCTTCCACCTAGAACAGAGATTAATACACCTCCCTTCTTCCTAGATTCGTTTTTAAAATCTTGAACCAATTTATCATTCTCTCTTGATGACATCCCTTTGTGTGCAACAAAAAGAGGTTTTGAAATAGCTCTTTCCAAACCAGTATCAAGAATACTTTTCATTATAGCATAACTTGCGCAGAAAATACCTACGTTCTTGGGTGTTGATTCAACTACTTCTGAGATTACTTCTAACATAGTAATAAATGTAGCAGGAATTCGGTCTTCGAGTTTTGATGAAACCTTATCAATAACCAATGTAACATGATTTTCTTTGTTGTAGGGAGAAGGTAAACTGAGATTTCTTAGATTCTCATCTGGTATTCCAATCAATGATGTATAGGCTTCAATTGGATCTAAAGTTCCAGATAGCGAAACTGTCATATGGACTTTTTCAAGAATTTCTCCAGTTATTGTTCTAGGATCAAGAGATTGTGTCAACAATTTTGGAACAATGTTTCCAGCTTTCGACTCTGTTTTCAGAATGAAGTTTGCGAAATCATCTCTCCCCTTAGTTTGAGTAAGCTGTTTAAGATAAGAAACAACGGATGATGTGTAGGAGAGAGGAGTTTTGTTCTGTTTAGTCTGTATTTCCTTTACAAAATCAGCAAGTCTTTCAAGGGATTTCAGGAAATTTTCATCAATTTTCTGATTTGCTCTTTTCTCTACTTTTTTGATAAAATCTTCAGGATCAAATACAATTTCTTCATTTACTTCCATGGAAGAACTTTCATCGATAAGAATTGCAGATAGAGCTTCAAGTAAGTCATAAACTTCTCCCATTTTGTATTTCATAGCTTCGGATTGTGCATTTTCAATACTGAAGTTTGATAGAGTGCTGCTACTTATGTCAACAGCTGTTGAAGGTAAGTTATGAGCTTCATCAATTACAAGAATAATATCCTTCATTTCTTTATCCAGATTCAATAGGAAATTCATTTGTATACTTGGGTTGAATATATGTTGATAACTAACTGCAACAACATCAACATTTGGTATGATTTTCTTTGAAATCTCATAAGGACATACTTCCAAAGATTTTCCAATTTTAAAAATCTCCAAACTGTCTAGGACTTTCATTTTAGTTATTTCATCAACCTTATTTCTGATATCCTCTTTAACAAGATTGGAGAAATATTTGCACTTATTTTCCTTTTTTAGATATCTACAGATATCTGCTGCATTACCAGCATCCAATGCAAATTTCTGAATAATCGGATGTAAACATAATTCTTTTCTTCCTCTCAGAGCTATTCCAGAAATTGGTTTGAGTTGTTTAATCATCTTTAATTCCTCTATAACTCTGCTCATTTGTTGATGAGTTCTGCAACAATAAACAATTGTTTTCTTTTTTTCTAAACAGAGAGGGAGTAAAGCAGTTAACACAGCAATAGTTTTACCTACACCATTTGCAGCTTGAATTACTACATGTTTTTGAGTTGTATTTTCCTCAGAAATCAACTCGATAATTTGAGTCTGAAGAGTTCTAATCTCAAGGTATGGAAAATATTCTTCCCACTCTTCAGTTGTGTTTGTTCGTTTATGAACTACTGGTTGAGCTGGTTTGTTAAGAGGTGCATCACATTTGGTACACATTCCATTTTCAATGTTTGATGGGATAATCTTTCCACATTGGGAACAGAAAATATAGTCATCCACTCCAGGTTCACTCGAATTCTGATTACTCATAAGTGTCTTTGTGTTGTTTCTTTGAGTCCATATAAGCTTTATTGCATGAATAGATGGTGAAAAAAGCGATTTTGATTTGATTAATTTTCATTTTTCTTTCAAAGTTACAGTTTTTTAGAAGATTATATTAATAAATATCCTTGTGAATTATATATTAATACCTCTAAAACTAGACTAGTAATCAGTAAAAGCTAGCAATGTATAAATATGAGATGTATTGGAAATCTATTCGACAGAATTAGTTTAAACCTAATACAAACCTCTGGTTGGGGTCATTAACAACATAGGGGTAGAGCAACAGTCTGGTTTGGGAAGCTAAATGGCACAAGAAAATATTAGAACTATAGATGAAATATTGAAAAATACTACCATCCTAGTTGAGACTATAGCTTCCGAAATTATACATTCAACCAGTAAAATCTATGCTAGTTATCCTCCTGGTGAAATTAGTTCTAGTTTATTCAATTTTGAAGATGATAGTTTTCTTAAAGAATTCACTGATAATTTTGATTCTATAAAGAAAGTACTCAAAAAAGAATTTTCTAAACTCCCTTATGATAGAGAAGATGAAATTCTCATTCTTGCTAATCTTCTTGCTGAGATAAAAGAGTATGAAATGGCGATAGAAATTTACAGCAGATTAGCTAATACAAACCCTGATAATCAGTTTGCTTGGGCTAACTTAATGTCTGTTTACATACTTCTTGGAAAGCATAAAGAAGCAATGGACTGTTATCTTAATCTCCGTCCAGAATTTATTGAACACTCGAACAATGAGAAAAAAGATCCAACATCTGACGCATATAGAGTTTTGAATATTTCTACAGCATATCCTCTTCCAAAGTCATTGAGATCACTTACAAGAAGAGCACAAACATCTACAGAATTAAAGCAGCAATTTGAAACAGAATTAAGAGAGTTATATACAAACAAGGATTTTGTAAATGGACAAGAGGCACTAGCAAATGATAACTCAGATGAAGCATTCATCCTCTTTTCTAGTGTAGTACTCAAACAACCAGACAGTCATGTACTGCTATTCTTTACAGGAAAAGCTGCTCTTGAAGGTCAACATTATCTCATAGCAGAGGAATACTTCAAAAAGGCATTACAGATAAAAAATGACATACCTGAATATTGGAATGAGCTTGCTGATTGTTTCTTTGCTCAACATAAAAATGAACAAGCAATTAAAGCAATTAAAACGGCATTAACATTAGATCCAGCATGTCTAGAATGTTGGACATTATCTGGTTCAGCTATAGCAACGATTGAATCTATGGGAGAATATGAGTATTTTGTGAAACAAATTCAATTAATGTCTTCAGCTGAAGCTATTGTTCGTTTTGTAACGGGTTTAGTCAGCAAAAAGAAGTATGAAAATGCATTGGAAATACTCCAAATTGGTGTTTCCAAATTCCCTGAGGATATAGGTATATTAGAAAATCTTGCTTTAGTTTATGAAAGAATGGGAAGGGTTGATGAAGCAATAGGGATTTATGAAGAATTGCTAATGTCTGGTAAAGGAGTACAAAAATATCTTCAAAAAATCACTTCTATTCTAACTGTTCTTCATGATGATAAGAGACTAGTTCGGATTCTTAAGATGGTATCTTCTTATCTTCCATGGGATGAGACAACATTATGGAACAAAATTGGTGACTTACTAATGAGAGCTAAGGATTATCTTGGAGCTAGTGAGGCTTTCAGAAAGGTTATCTCATTTGATCCTGATGATTCTAGGATACAATTTAATCTTGGACTTGCATATCAAGAACTCTCTCTCTATAAAAAAGCTGAAGAAACCTACAAGAAAGTATTAGAGTTAAATCCAGAAGATCATGCAGCTCTAAATAATCTAGGGAATGTTCTCAAAGAGCTGAAAAGATATGATGAAGCAATTGAAGCTTATCAAACAGCTATTGATATTGAACCAGACAAAGCTATTTCTTGGGCTAATTTGGGAATACTTTACGAAGAATTGAAACTTAAGAATGAAGCTAAAGATTGTTTTGTGAAAGCAAAAAACATTGCTATGAAAAACAAAGATTATAAAACTGCTGCGAGATTCGAAGAATGGGAAAACTCTATATGAATCTCCAAGATGAAAATTCTAAAAAGGCCTGGAGAGTAGCTCAGAATTCTTTAGCCCAGTTTTTACAAAATAATAGTTTTGAAATTTGGGAAGAAAGAAGAATTGAGAATAAGCGATTAGATATACTTGCTAAAAGAATTGTTGGTGAAAAGATTTTCTATATTGTTTTTGAAGTTAAACACTATAACAAAGTATCTGCAGGAAATGAAGACAAGTTTCTAGAACAATTAAATAAATATCTAAAATTGCTTATTCTTCGTGAATTAGATAGGAAAAAATACTCCTATGTATCAAAGAAGATTTTTTTCACTGGTTATCTAGTCTTTGCAAATGATTATGGAATTTATAAAAATAGAAGAAAAAACTGGAGAAAAAATAGAAACTTTCCAGATAATAAGGAGCTGGAAACAATATGGAAGAGGAATGTTTACTTGTTCTCATCAACACAAGATCATATTCAAAGAAATCTTGAATCAATTGGACTTACTTTCTATTCCCAGTCAAAAATTTCTGATTTTTTTAATGAAGATAAACAATAACAATAAAAATCCATTTGCTATATTTTAATTAAATGAGTGTAGATATCGCTAAATACAAAGAGAAACTTTTCTCTATTCAAATCTTAGATCATGGAGTTAGTATATTCACAGAGAAATTCATAGATTTTTTGAATATAGATGATGTATTGGTCTTTGGTTTTATATCTGCACTGTATAGCTATACTTATGCTATGGGGCATGAAGAAGTTGTTTCAATTGATTTTGGGACAAGTAAATTTCTTTTTTCTGAACTTTATGATGGAAAATTACTTGTTATCATTACAAAAGAAGATCTCCTCAAAGGTGTTGAAACAGAATTAATTCAGAATATTTCTCTTCGATATGAAATATTAACAGAAAATAAATCTATTACTGAAATCTCTTCTTTATTTGATATTGGTGATACAATTATTCCCTTAGATCTTGTAGCTGAGATAAGAAGGAAAGGGCAAAAAAAACCAGAAAAAGCATCTGTATATGAATTACAGGAAGAAGTAGAAGATTTGTTACTAATGCCTGAGATTTCCATACCAACAGTACAAATGGAAGAATTCTATGTTGAAGTATTGACAGACGAAGAAAAGTTAGGTGAGGATAAAATTAATAGTATTAAGAAATCATTAACGAATTTCTTCTTGGGGTATAAGAGATTAACTTCAAGTTTATTTGCTGTTGCAAAAGATGATCAACTTTTCTCCTTTGTATTTAGTAGACGTATTTTTGCAGACATTTATCCAGTTATCAAATACATTATGGCAAACCCTGCAGAAATGAGTAAGGATTCATCTGAAACAACTACGATTAAGTCTATACAGGTTGAAAGTGAATCCTATTGGGTATTAATATACATGAATAAGAAACAAACCACGAAATCGATTATTTTTAGCAATTTTCGTGATGAATTAGAATCTATTGCACCTCATTTGAGTAGGATTTCAAAATTTGTTGAAAGGATATTGTAATAAGTCTCTTTTAGAAATAAAATGGAGTTTCATCAAAATTGAGAGTTTTTATACTAAATACTCTTCTTAAATTTAGTAATGCACGAGAATAAAGATAAGATTGATATACTATTAGTTCTAGTACTTACCCAAGAATACTGGTGGATAAAATGAGTCTGTCTGGCCAACAAATCGAGAAAATGCTACATGAATTTGAATCAAATACAGAAGGAGTACTGGGTTGTTCAATAATATATGCAAAAGATGCTTTATTGTTAGCAGAATCATCCCAAAAATTTGAAAGACTTGTTATTCAATGGTTAAGTGAAAAAATGCTTTCATTAGCAAAAGAATCACTACAACAACTGATGAAAGAATTTACCTTAATGAGTGTTACAATAGAAGAAAAAGATCATTTTGTTTACCTTCGACCAATTGGTGATGAATATTATGCTGTGATTATTACTACCAAAGAAGAAAACAGAGGACTTCTAGAACACAATATCAAAAGATTATTACAGCAATTGACTCCGATGATGATAGGTTAACAAAGAAGAGAGGTAGAAAACTGTGGATTTAACGACTCTAAAAGTATTAGCCAAAATGGCTAGTGGTGAAGAAGGACCAAATGAGAGGTTCAAATTTATTTCACCTGATACACGAGGAGTTCTTTGTTCCAGTTCAACATTAGAGGAGTTACATGGATGTGTATTGGATCTTGATCATGATATAATCAAAGCTCATGTGTGTTCATGTGATGACTCAGATGAAACAGGAGCTCGAGATTTAGCTTTCTATGTGCATTATGTTTTTGGGGATGCGGAACTTTCAATGAAAATCTATAGTGCTGCAGAAAGATATGCGGATGAACCAGAAAAACTAAAGCTGGAAATTAGCAATCTAATTTTTACCCGATTATTGAACTACAGTGAAATTGCCTTGATTCCAGATTAATCTCTTATATCATAATTTTTTTGTATATTGAATTTTTGTTTCGTTCGTATTCGTTTAGATATAGGTGTAGAATTTGAGTTCAAAATGCCCCACATGCAAAGGCTATGGAAAAATTATAAAAGAGAAAATGACTTGCCCAAAGTGCTTAGGTATAGGTAAAACATCCTTTACACTTGGTGGAGATGAACAGGGAGATGCTTGTGAAAAATGCAAGGGAACTGGTAAGATTATACTCAGAGAAAAGTGTCCTACCTGTGGAGGTAAAAAAGCTGTTCAATTATGTTCAAATTGTAAAAGAATTATCAAAGAACCAACAGCATCTGGTATTTGTAATGTTTGTGAAGATAAGAAAATTCCTATTGTTTATTCCTTGAAACCTCCTATCGATTCTCAACAAGTTAGAAAGGAAATGTTATTTCTGTCAAGAGTTGATGCAGTAAAAAAAGTCGGAGTTTTCGTTCAGATTGCTCCAGATTTGAATGTTTTAATAAGGACAAAAGACGTAACTCAAGATTATGCATGGGATATTGGAGAGGAAGTGATTGTTAAAGTCAATTACATAAATGATCAAGGTAAGCTGTTTGGTATTCCTGAAAATATAGCTGAATATGCAAAAGAATCTCTTCGAGGAAGAGTAAGAAAACTCCAGATTAAAGATTTGAATCAAGATATGGAAGGTTCTTATATCTCCTTAAATGCACAAGTAGTATCTGTTTTACAAACATCTGGACCTACACGATTTACTCTAGTTGATCCAACTGGTTCAATTAACGGTGCTGCATTTATTAAACCTGGAGAAAGAGCATTTCCAGAAATAGAGGAAGATGCAGTTGTTGCAGTTTTTGGTGAAATAAATAAACATAGAGATATTTTACAAATTGAAATAAGAGACATGGAAATTTTAGATGCAACAGAGAGTTCTAGTTTAGTAAAGGAAATTGAGAAAGCAATAGATAAGAAAGCTACTCCTAAAAAAATAGAATTTTCAATTAAAAGCGAGCTTCTAGAAAAGCTTAGACCTGAACTAACTAAAGCTGCAAAACGAATCAGAAAAGCAATCTACACAGGACAACCTATTCTTATACGAAACCATGCAGATGCTGATGGAACAGTTGCTGGCTTTGCTGTTCAAATGGCAATCAAAAAACTAATGGAAGAAGAGGGATATGATGATGATACGATGAGGATAAGATTGAAGCGATTACCCAATAAACCTCCTTTCTTTGATGCTATTGATGTTACAAAAGATCTTGACTTTGCATTATCTGATCAAGTAAGATTTGGTGACAAGCTTCCATTATTTGTTTGTCTAGATTTTGGCTCCAGTACCGAATCTCTTTTTCCTTATCTGCAAATTAAAGCTCTAGATCTGGAGATAATTGTTATCGACCATCATTTTCCTGATAAGGAAATTAAAGATTTAGTAGATATTCATGTAAACCCATACTTCATCGGAGGAGGTTATGAATTATCAGCAGGAATGTTGGGTTTTGAATTGGCAAGGATAATATTTCCAGGAATTTCTGATGACTTGTTACATCTTCCAGCAATTGCTGGATTAATGGATAGAGTTGAAGGTAAAGAACTTGAACAATACATCAAATTAGCAGAATCTAAAGACTATACCATTGATGACCTCAGAGATATAGGTCTTGCTGTAGATTATGAAGTTTATCAACTGAGATTCTCCGAAGGACAAAATCTGTTGAAAATACTATTCGGAGTAGATACTCAAGCTGAATGGCATACTAAAATGTACAATTTAATAGGAAAAGAAACAAAACAGAAGATGGAAAAGGCGTATAAGAATGCTTTACCACACAGCAAGACAATAGAGTTAGAGAATGGTGTTCTATTAGTAACCATAGATGTTGAATTATTCACTCATAGGTTTACTTTTCCAAATCCAGGAAAATTAACTGGGCTGATATTTGATTATCATTGTGAAAAAAATCCAACAAAAGCAGTAGTAACACTTGGTGAAGGGCCTGATTTCATTATTCTACGGTCAAAAGGTCTTGTAATCAATTTTCCTGATGCAGTAAAGCTTATGAAAAGTAAAATTCCTGAAGCTGATGTAGAAGGAGGGGGACATGAAGTTGTTGGGTCATTCAAATTCTATGAAGGGGTTCGAAAGAAGGTAAAGAAATTCTTTATAGATTATTTATCAAAACTAGAAATTAAAAAAGATTGAGAAAAAGAATCAAGAATCTTCTCCCTCTTTTTCCACTTCTTTCTCTTTTGATTTTCTTCTAAATACTCTTCTATAACCCTTTGCAACCCCTTTTGCTGTTTTCTTATATGCACCACCAATCGCCCCTGCAACTTTTTTTGTTGGGGACACAATGACTTTTTGGGCAGCAGATTTAGCACCATACTTAATTCCCTCTTTGATAAGCATATTTGCATAATCTTTCCATGAATCTTCACCACGTTTGATCCTATCCAATCTTTCCTCCAATTCTTCAAATGATGGCATAACTTCAAATCTATACAATTCTGGAGATGAATAGAAACGGAACCTTGAAGACCATCTGTAATTTAGTAGGAAAAATATCATTAAAATTGGTAGAAGTATGATTGCAAATTTATCTTTTAAACCAACCAAACCATTAAGTGAAAAGAAAACTTGGGAGAATAAATCTTCTGTTGCTATGAATTGAAGAATAGTAACATGATATCCTAAAACTAATCCCATTAAAGTAATTAACACTCCAAGTGGTCCCATAAATTTAGGGATCTTTAAGAGCCCCCAATCTTCATCAATCTTAGTATCTTTAGCGTTTTCATCTGATGATTCTTCAATTGTGTAAACAATTTCTTCTTTTTCTTCTATTTTTCTTATTCGCTTACCATATCTTGAAACTGTATAGAATATTAGAAAAAGAGCCATAATTATACTGCCTACATTATCATATGGAATAATGTCAGCTTTTCCTCTATTTTGAAATGTGTAGATTGCATATTTCCATAATGTAAAGGAGGAAAATACGAAAAAGAATGCAATAATTGTGAAAAAGACATCATCTCTCTTCCCCCATACAAAGATAATAATATTAACCAAAACAACTGCTAGAAGAGCAAAAAGAACAGTTGCTAATACAAAAACAAAGCTGGCTATTGTTTCTGCAGTAATTGGCACACCTAAGAATCTAATAATAGAATCATAGATGATGTAGCCAGCTAGACAAGTATTTACTAATGAGAAAAAGAAAACTATTCCACTAAATATGATGGTTCCTTCATCAGCTTGTTTTCCAAGAAACATAATACTCCCTAAAACCTTATTTCC
>Ga0114922_10004330_pt1 | contig 13155 bp, 10 predicted proteins | sample AartaG_FD_100975 | JGI IMG/M metagenome (GOLD analysis project Ga0114922, IMG submission 100975) | Deep subsurface microbial communities from Aarhus Bay to uncover new lineages of life (NeLLi) - Aarhus_00045 metaG | ecosystem: Environmental > Aquatic > Marine > Oceanic > Sediment | place... | reverse complement strand
TTCGCCTACCCAGGGCGTCGCCGCAGCCTTTCAGGCTCCGGCTTGCCCTGGGCTGTATTGTAACGCCCCGTCGGGGCTAAGAACAACTCCACAAAAAAAGGTCAACAAAATCCAAGTCTCTTAAGCAGTTGCGTCCTCTGGATAAAGAAGAATAGCGTTGCCGTGCTAAGAAGGCGGCGCGAGGACAAGGACGAGAGAGAATGGCGCGCACCAACCAAGAACCATATTTCGTTGTCGCACCCGCGGTCTGCATGCATAGCTGATCACGCGCGATCCGGCGTCTTTAATTGTGGAGAGCGCCCTCGGGCCTCTGCATCGTGCTCTTACTGCACTTGACATTTGCGGCTGGTATTCTTATAATTTGAGTGGTGGTGCGGCAAGACGTTGAGTGATATATCGATCCTGCCGACTTGGCGACCTCAACACCCCTGACAAAGCGGCAGGGGTGGGGGTAATTCGTTCGGCCATCGGGTGTCGGGTGGTTGTCTTTCCAACGCCGTTCGAGTACTTACTGAGTTGACGCGCAAGAAGGCGGCGCCCTGAGGCGCACCGCCGTTGATTCTCGGTCATTGCTGTAATTCGGCCCGCCCATGACGATCCGAAAGGTAAAACGATGGAACAGCGACACAAGCTGCTTGGTACTATTCTTGTTGAGATGGACGTAATCGGCGAGCCACAGCTTGAGGAAGGCTTGAACCTTCATCGGCAATCGGACAAGAAGATCGGCGAAGCCCTGCAGGAGCTGGGCTTCTGTACGTCCGAAGATGTTTGCCAGGGCCTCGCAATGCAGTCGGGCGTCAGATACCTCGATCCCACCACCATCGAGATTCCCAAGGAGGTCATCAACCTGGTTCCCGAGTCGCTGGTCCGCGAGAACCACGTGATCCCGATCGCCCGGGAAAACGGCCGCATCACCATAGCTACGTCAGATCCCTTCGATCTTTTTGCGCAGGACAACGTTCGCTTTGCCACCAACGCCGACATCGATTGCGTGCTGGCCAGCCGCGAATCGATCCAGCAGGCGATCGAGCGCCACTACGGCGTGCATCAGGACAAGATCGAAGAGCTCCTTGATGGTATGGGCGACGTTGAGTATCGCGAGGAGAAGGAACTTGAGGAAGCGATGGAGACGGAGGAGGACGATGCTCCGGTCATCAAGCTGGTAACCTTGCTGATCTCGGAGGCCCTCAAGCGACGGGCGTCGGATATTCACATCGAGCCGATGGAAGACCGCCTGCGGATCAGGTACCGCACCGACGGCGTGTGTTTCGAGGTGGAGAGCCCGCCGAAGCGCCTGCAGGGCTCCATCATTTCCCGCGTCAAGATTCTGGCCAAGATCGACATCGCCGAAAGGCGCCGGCCCACCGACGGCAGAATCAAGCTCAAGCTGCTCGGCAAGGACATCGACCTGCGCGTGTCGTGCCTGCCCGCAAACCACGGCGAGAGCGTGGTGCTGCGTATCCTCGATAAGTCGTCGGTGTTGTATGGTATCCAGGAACTGGGCTTCATGGATGATGATTACAAGCGTTTCCGCAACATCATCCGGCGGCCCAACGGCGTATTCCTCGTCACGGGCCCCACAGGCAGCGGAAAAACCACCACGCTCTATGCGGCCCTCCAAGAACTCAACACAACCGACCGCAAGATCATCACCGCCGAGAACCCGGTGGAATACAATATCTCGGGCATGAACCAGTCGGAAGTCAAGCCGGGCATAGGTCTGACGTTTGCCCGCATTCTCAGGGCTATGCTGCGCCAAGCTCCCGAGATTATCCTCGTGGGCGAGATCCGTGATACCGAAACGGCCGAAATCGCCATCCAGGCCGCCCTCACCGGCCACCTTGTGTTCAGCACGCTGCACACCAACGACGCACCGTCGGCCATCACGCGGCTGATCGACATGGGCGTGGCACCTTTCCTTGTGTCGTCTTCGATCCAGGCGATCATGGCCCAGCGCCTTGTGCGCACGATCTGTGCGAACTGCAAGCAGCCCAGGGAATACAAGCCCCACGAACTGGCCTGGATCGGCCTGAGGGAAGAGGAAGTGCAGGGGGTGACCTTCTACGAGGGAACGGGATGCAAGGAATGCTCGGGCACCGGCTACAGGGGAAGAACCGCCATATTCGAAATGCTCGAGATGAACCAGGAACTCAGAGAGCTGGCGTTCCGTAAAGCATCCACCAACAAGCTCCGCGACGAAGCGATCATCTCGGGCATGAGAACCCTGAGGGAAGACGGCGTCCGCAAAGTCATCGGCGGGGTCACCACCATCGAAGAAATCCTGAGGATCACCGCCGAGGCCCAAGCAATGTATGAGTAAATGAAAAATGAAACATGAAAAATGGCCGCCGCCGCGACTTCCGACTGAAGACTGAGCGGCTCTGCGACTGATTGACTGCCTGCCCGCCAAAGCCCGGCGACGGCGGGAGCAACTGATTGACTGCTTGCCCGCCAAAGCCACCTGCCCGCCGTAGCCGTGGCGGAGGAGGGGGCGGCGGCGGGAGCAACTGATTGACTGAGCAACTGAAATGGCACTTGATGTCGACAACATACTGCGGATGGTTGTAAGTCGCAACTGTTCGGACATTCATTTTCACGTGGGCAGGCCGCCTACGGTGCGCCTCGACGGCCGGCTGAGAAGCTTCGATATGCCTTCCCTCACACCCGAAGACACCCGGGACGTCATGAAGAGCGTGGCGCCCGAGCGCTGTTTGCCGGAGATCGAAGAACAGGGCGGAGCCGATTTTGCATATCCGTTCGAAAACGGCGCGCGATTCAGAACGGCCGTATACAACCAGCGCGGGAATATCAGCGTGGTCATGCGGCTGTTGCCCGACAGGATGATGACGTTCGAACAGATAGGCCTGCCGATGAGCATAAAAAATCTCTTGCTCAAGCCCCGGGGGCTGGTACTCGTAACCGGTCCGACCGGCAGCGGCAAGACCACCACGCTGGCAACGATGATAGACTTCATAAACGTGGAGCAGGACCGCCACATCATCACGATCGAGGATCCTATCGAGTACTACCACCAGCACAAGAAATCGATCGTCAGCCAGCGTGAGGTGGGCGTGGACGTGGGAACGTTCGGACAGGCGACGATAAAAGCCCTGCGGCAGGATCCCGACGTGGTCCTCGTGGGTGAAATGCGCGACCTCGACACAATGGAGGCGGCGATCATGGCGGCTGAAACAGGCCATCTGGTCTTTTCTACGCTTCACACGACCGGGGCGAGCAAGACTGTAAACAGGATCATCGACGCCTTCCCCATGCAGCAGCAGGAGCAGATTCGCACGCAGCTTTCGACCGGGCTGCTGGCCGTGATCAGCCAGGAGCTTCTGCCCAAGATCGGGGGCGGGCGGGTGGCCGCTTTCGAGATCATGGTGATGACGTCGTCGATCGCGCACCTTGTTCGCGAGAACCAGGTGCACAAGATAAACTCCGATATTCAGACCGGCAAGCGGCACGGCATGGTGCTGCTTGATGACTTCCTGCTGGACCTCTACCGCAACGGGAAAGTTGAGTTTGCCGAGGCGATGAAGCGCGCCCAGGACCCGAGCATTTTGCAGGATAAGATAAAGCAAGCGATACCCGACGCTTAGGGTTTGCCTCCGGCCGGCGTTCTGTGTCATGCACCACGATGTATGATCTCTGAGGAGACGTAAAGAATATGGCAATGCAGCCGCAACGAAGGCTAGTCGGGCAGATTCTCAAAGAGCAGGGATTTGTTACAGAGGAGCAGATCCAACAAGCACTGAAGATCCAGCGCGACAAAGGCGGTGTGATCGGCGAAATCCTCAGAGACATGGGACACGTCAGCGAAGATGCGATCGTAACCGCCCTCGGCATTCAGTCGGGAATGGAGACCGTCGATCTCGACGAAATGGAGATCCCGCCGGAAGTGATTCAGAAAGTCTCGGTGTCCATCGCGAGCATCTACCGCATCGTGCCGATATCCTTCGACAATGACGTGCTCACCGTTGCAATGGCCGAGCCGCACAATCTCGACGTGCTCGACGACCTGCGGTTCATGCTCTCACACGAGGTGAAAGGCGCCATCGCCCCCGAGAGCTCGGTCGATGCCGCCATTGAAAAATACTACGCCACCCAAAAGCAGGAGGTGGACGACATAGTAAAGAACATTGAAAGCGCCGGCAGGGACGAGCCCGATACGGACTTCGCGCACAAGGAAGGAGCCATCAACATCGACCTCCAGCAGCAGATCACGTCGGCGCCCGTGGTCAAACTGCTCAACTATATCCTCGTGCAGGCGATCAAGGACCAATCGTCGGACATTCATTTCGAGCCGTTCGAAGACGACTTCAAGGTGCGCTACCGCGTCGACGGTGTGCTCTACGACATGCTGCCGCCGCCCAGGCACCTTGCCCAAGCCATCACCTCGCGCGTGAAGGTCATGAGCCAGCTCAACATCGCCGAAACCCGCCTGCCGCAAGACGGCCGCATTCAGCTCACCATCGGCGGCAAGCCGATCGACATGCGCGTGTCGACCCTCCCCACACTGTTTGGCGAGAGCGTGGTCATGCGCGTGCTCGACAGATCGGTCGTTTCGCTCGATCTCGGCCGCATCGGCCTGCGTGAAGACGAGCTCGACTCAGTGCGCACGCTGATTAACAAGCCCCACGGCATCTGCCTTGTGACGGGGCCCACGGGCTGCGGCAAGACCACCACCCTCTATTCGTGCCTCAACGAGGCAAACGACATCGGCCTCAAGATCATCACCACCGAAGACCCGGTCGAATACGACCTCGACGGCATCATCCAGGTGGAGATCAACGAGGGTATCGGCGTCACGTTTGCGGCATGCCTGCGCAGCATTTTGCGTCAGGACCCCGATAAGATTCTCGTTGGTGAGATCCGCGACCTCGAAACCGCCGAGATCGCAATTCGAGCATCACTGACCGGGCACCTTGTGTTCAGCACGCTGCACACCAACGACGCCCCATCGGCCATCACGCGCCTGCTCGACATGGGCGTGGAGCCGTTCCTCATCGCCGCAACGGTCGAGGTGATCGTCGGCCAGCGGCTGGTCCGCACGATCTGCACGCACTGCAAGGGCGAATACGAGCCCACCGACGAGATGCTGATGCAGTTGAACCTGACCAAGGAGGACGTGCGAGACAAGAGATTCTACTACGGCAAAGGTTGTGAGAGATGCAACAACACCGGCTACAGGGGCCGGAGCGCCGTATTCGAAATAATGACGATGACCGACCGCCTCCGCGAATTGCTGTCGCAACGGGCCTCGACCTCAGCGATGAGGCAGATCGCGCGCGAACAGGGCATGCGCACAATGCGCGAAAGCGGTCTTCTGAAGATTTACGACGGCACAACCACCATCGAGGAAGTCGTGCGAGAAACACTGCTCGCCGGATAAGGCAAAGGAGGTACCCACATGCCTGCTTACGTGTACGAAGCTGTCGACTCGCGAGGACAGCGGGTAAGAGCCGAAATCGAAGCCGCCAACGAGGACGATGCCCAGACCAAGGTGCGGAGCCTCGGCTACCTCGTGACCGAGCTGAAGCTCAAGAGCGGCAGAAGCCGCGGCAAAGCGACCACTGCGGCCGCCGCGCCCGGGGCCAAGAAGAAAACCGCCACCATCGGCAGCGGGGTGCGAGCTAAAGTACTCTCCACTTTCACTCGCCAGCTCTCGACGCTGATCAGCGCCGGCCTGCCGATCGTGCGGAGCCTCCGCATCTGCGAAGAGCTCGCAAAGCCCGGCGTCCTGAAAAACAACCTCATCGACATGACCGAAGACGTCGAAGGCGGCCTGCCGCTCTCCGAAGCGATGGCGAAGCACCCGAAAAGCTTCGACAAGCTCTTCGTGAATATCGTGAAGGCGGGCGAGGCCGGCGGCGTGCTCGACCAGATGCTCGAGCGCCTGGCCGGCTTCATGGAGAAAAGCGAAAAACTGAAAAAACAGGTTATCTCGGCGATGATTTACCCAATTGCCGTCATACTCGTGGCGGGCCTGATCCTTTACGGCATAATCGCCTTCATTGTGCCGAAGTTCACGCAGATGTTCCTCGACATGGGAGTTCCCCTGCCGCGGCTCACCAGGCTCCTGATAGGCCTCAGCAAGGGCACCGTAAAATACTGGTACCTTTTCATCATTACACCCATCGTACTGTTCGTCTCGTACAGGGGCATACGATCGACCAATGGCGGCAAACGAGTGATCGACACGATCAAGTTGAACATCCCCATCTTCGGGTCTATCGTAAGGAAGTCCGTGCTGTCGAGGTTCGCACGGACGCTCGGAACACTGATCACCTCCGGCGTGCCGCTCCTCGAGGCACTCAGCATTGTCCGAGAAGCCACAGGCAATGCCGTTGTCAGCGATGCCATCGGTAAGATCCACGACAGCGTTCGCGAAGGTGACGACATCGCCGGCCCGCTCGACCAGACGCGAATCTGCGACCGAATGGTCGTAAACATGGTAGCCGTGGGCGAGGAAACGGGCGAACTCGACAAGATGCTCATCCGCGTGGCCGACTCCTACGACGATGACATCGATGCCCTCGTCGGGGGCCTGATGAGCATCCTCGAGCCGTTGATCATTGTTGTTCTTGGTCTGGCGGTGGCTTTTATCGTGATATCGCTGTTCCTGCCGCTGATCGACCTCATGGCCAATATGAGCACCAACTAGCCGCGATCACCGCATGCAAAGGGCGGGTGGCGGAAGGATGAAGGCGGAAGGATGAAGGCGGAAGGCGGACTTGTCCGCCGTAGCCGTGCCGTCGTCATAGCGGCTTTGGCGCGTCGGCGACTTGGCGGAGGCGGAAGGATGGAGGGCGCCTGTTACATGCCTCTCAGAAGGCGCTCGCCGTTGGAATCGGGAAGGCCGCGAGTGTTCACGATGTCCTGCATGGCAGCGTTCACATCATATTCGACGCGACGGAAAGTGACCGCGCTCCCATCGAAGATCACGTAGCACGCGCTGCTGTTTGTATCACGAGGCTGGCCCACCGATCCCACGTTCACGATAGCCTTCCAGCCCGGTTTGAGCTCAAAGCACCCGTTGAGAGCGTCGACCGAGTGAAACATCCCCTCATGGTCGATTACACCCGCGATGTGCGTGTGGCCCACGAAGCACACCGCCTTGACCAGCTCGAGGTTTTTCGCGACCTTGCTTGTAACCCCCCCGAGCAAGTCCGTGCACTCAGACTCAAACAGGTACTCCCATACGGGGTCCCGCGGCGCACCGTGCACGAAGAGGACGTCCCCCTCCTCTTGCCGCTCGGGTAAGCCCTCTATGAAGCGCCACCGCTGCTTCTTTGCTCTGCCGCTGAGAAGCCCGGGCTTCATCAGGTTGCGGGTCCATTGTGCGGCGATTTTGGCGCCCGCATTGAAAGCCTTCAGCTTGCCCAGCACACCCGCTTCGTGATTGCCGCGAAGGCAAAAGGCAAACGTCATGGCTATGTCAACGCACTCCACGGGATGCGCACCGTAGCCGACTACGTCGCCCAGGCACACGGTGCGCTCCGCTCCCTGCTCGCGGGCGTCGTCGAGCACGGCCTGCAGGGCGTGAAGGTTCGAATGAATGTCCGATATGATCGCCGTTTTCGGCATTGCCGTGTCGAATCCTATGTCTGTGTCTTCCTCGTCGGTGAGGAGCTCTTCCGCCGCGGATACGACTTTCTCGACGGCTTCGCTGAGGTCGGCCTGCATCCGGATGCCCGCCGCACGCATGTGGCCGCCGCCCCCGAAGCGCTCCGCAAGGCGGCCCACGTCGGCGTCGTTCTTCGACCGCAGGCTCACGCGAATCGTATCGTTGCGGGCCTCGCGCAGCAGGATCACAATCTCCACACCGGCGATCGTGCGCAGGAGGTCGATCATCCCCTCAATGTCTTCGTTGTCGGCGCCCGTTTCCTCAAACATCTCCCGGGTGAGGGCCATCCACACTATGCGCCCGTCGGCGGCGGAATGCAGGTCGAGCAATCCCCGCGCCAGCAGTGCCATTCGCTCCCACCGAAGCTGCTCGTACACGAGGTTGTTGAGCTCGGCGGGGCCCGCGCCCTTCGCGGTGAGATCGGCCATGATCTCGAACACGCGCGTTGATGTGTTTGCAAAACGCAACCAGCCGGTGTCGGTAGCGATCGCGACAAACAGCGCGCGCGCGATCCGGGGCGTGATCTCGCCGCCGAGCGCGGCTATCATATCGTAGATCAGCTCGCCCGTCGCAGATGCCCCGGCGTCGGCCATCTCAATATCCGCGATGCCGTCGCTGGTGACGTGGTGGTCGATGCAGATGATCTTGGCCGGCAACGAGCGGATTGCCTCCGCCGGCGAGCCGATTCTGTCCCACGTCGAAGTGTCCAACAGAAATACGAGATCGACGCCCTTTATCAGGTCGTTGTCCGATTCCTCATAGACCCTCGCCTCGTTGTCCTCGTCGAGGAACTCGTAGATTCGGGGGACAGGATCCTGGTTGATGATATGGGGCTCTACGCCTACTTGCCGCAGGAATGCCGCAAGGGCCAGCTCCGAGCCTATGCCGTCGCCGTCGGGCGAGTAATGCGTGGTGATAACACAAGAAGTTCCGGGCTTGAGGATATTCTTCAGAGGTTCCCAGTCCATGGCGTTAGCCCAAGAGCTCGGCTCTCACCTTTCGTATACATTGCCGCCGTAAATATCGTTGGCTACGATCGCCGGAAAATCTTCCACAACGAGCCGGCGGACAGCTTCGGGGCCGAGCTCGGGATAGGCGAGAACCTCGCATTCCTTGATGCTCGACGCGATGAGGGCGGCGGCTCCTCCGATGGCCGCAAGGTATACCGCCTGATTTCGCATCATCGCCTGCACCATCTCGGGCGAGCGCGCCCCTTTGCCGATAGTGGCCCTCAGGCCAAGCTCCAGAAGCCGCGGAGCGTAGGCGTCCATCCGGTAACTGGTGGTCGGGCCGGCCGAACCTATCACGCGACCCGGCGGCGCGGGCGACGGCCCCGCGTAGTAAATCACCTGGCCCTCGACGGGGATCGGCAGCGGCTCGCCGCGGTCGAGGCAATCGATCATCCGCCGGTGAGCGGCGTCGCGCGCCGTGTACACCACGCCGCTGATCCGCACACGGTCGCCCGCGCGCAGCCTTGCGACATCTTCATCGCCCAGTGGTGTTGTCAATACATGTACATCGGTCATAATGATTCATTCTTCTTGGGGGGAAAACTTTTTCCAAAAAGTTTTCCCCAAATAATCCTTCTATACAATTCTCCGATTTCACAACACAATCCGTCGCGTGCGGTGCGAGTGGCACTCGATGTTGACCGCCACCGGCAGCGACGCGATATGGCACGGAAACACTTCGACATGAACCCCCAGGGCGGTCGTATCACCGCCGAGGCCCTGCGGGCCGATGCCCAGCGCGTTCACGCGGCCAAGAATCTCATTTTCGAGCGCGGCCAGACCCTTCGAGGGATTGGGTTCATCGAGCCGGCGCAGCAGCGACTGCTTGGCGAGGATAGCCGCCTTCTCAAATGACCCGCCGACCCCCACGCCGACTATGATCGGAGGGCACGGGTTGCCGCCTGCGCTGCGCACCGCCTCCACTACGAAGTTGATCACTCCCGCGCGCCCTTGTCCGGGGGTGAGGAGCGCCACGCGGCTCATGTTCTCGCATCCTCCCCCCTTGGCCATGAAGCCGATGCTCAGCTCGTCGCCCTCGACCAGGTCAAAGTGAATGATCGCCGGTGTATTGTCGCCGGTGTTCACGCGCTCGAATGGATCGGCAACCACAGACTTGCGAAGGTATCCGCGCTCGTAGCCTCGCCTCACGCCCTCGTTGATCGCCTCCGCGATACCGGCGCCAGTCACCGTTACACCCGACCCGATTCGCACGAAACACACCGCCAGGCCGCAGTCCTGACACAACGGCATGCATTCGTCGCGAGCGACGCGGGCATTATCGAGCAGTTGCCCGAGGATCTCCTTCGCGAGGGGCAACGTCTCGCGGTCACGCGCACCTGTGATGGCGCACAGCACGTCGTCGGGCAGCACGCGGGCCGCGTCGACTGCGGCGTCGGCCACTGCTTCGGCTATTGTTTCAAACTCGATCGTGCGCATGGATGAGGCGCTCTGCTGGGTTTTCTACTTCGCGCTGATCTTCTCGACCAGCTTTCTCACTTGTTCTGCAGACTCGTGCAGGGCCGCCAGTTCCTCGTCGGTGAGCTCGAGCTCGATGATCTCTTCCACGCCGTCCGAACCCAGCTTCACGGGCACGCCTGCGAATACATCCGTGAGGCCGTACTGCCCGCCGAGATGCACCGCGGCCGGCAGGATGCGCTTCCGGTCGCGGATGATAGACTCGACCATGCAGGCCACGGCTGCCGACGGCGCGTAGTAGGCGCTCCCCTGCTTGAGCAGCGCAACAATCTCTGCACCGCCCTTGCGCGTGCGATCGACGAGCGCGGCGATGCGCTCGGGCGACATCATCTCGGTGATCGGAACCCCCGAGACCGTCGAGTAGCGGGGCAGAGGCACCATCGAGTCGCCGTGACCGCCCAGGACCATCGCCTGGACGTCCTTGATCGACACGCCGAGCTCCATCGCAATGAACGCCCGGAACCGCGCCGAATCGAGCACACCGGCCATTCCCATCACACGGCGGCTGTCGAAGCCGGTGCGCCGGTAAACCAGGTGCGTCATCACGTCAAGCGGGTTGGTCACGACTATCACGATCGCGCCGGGGGCGTGCTTCCCGACGGCGTTGGCCAGGCCTCCGACGATGGCGGCGTTTTTCTGCAGGAGGTCGTCGCGGCTCATTCCCGGCTTGCGGGGCAGGCCCGCCGTGATGACAACCAGGTCGGCACCCGCGATGTCGGCGATGTCGTCCGTGCCCGTGATAGTGGCGTCGTAGCCTTCGACCGGCGCCGCCTCCATCAGGTCGAGGGCCTTGCCCTGCGGCATTCCTTCAACGATGTCGGTGAGGACGATATCGCCGAGCTGTTTTTCGGCCAGCCTCTGTGCGGTGGTGGCGCCCACCATCCCCGCTCCGATCACTGCAAGTTTGGGTCGGCCCATCCTATTGTGCTCCTTGTTCGATTCTGCTAATGATCGCCTCGCCCATCTCCCTCGTGCCCACTGCGGAGGGATCGTCGCGGCGAGGCTTCAGATCGTAGGTAACGTCCTTGCCTTCTTCGATCACGGCGGCTACTGCGTTTTCGAGTGCGTCGGCCGCGGCATCTTCCTTCAGGTGCCTGAGCATCAGCACACCCGAAAGAATCAGGGCGGTCGGATTGACCTTGTTGAGCCCCTTGTATTTCGGTGCGCTGCCGTGGGTTGCTTCAAAGACCGCGGTATCTTTGCCGATGTTGGCCCCCGGCGCCACGCCCAGCCCCCCCGCGAGGCCGGCACAGAGGTCCGACACAATGTCGCCGTATAGATTGGGCAGCACCAGCACGTCGTAAAGCTCCGGCTTCTGAACAAGCTGCATGCACATATTGTCGACTATGCGATCCTCGAACTCGACGTCGGTATTCCTTTCGGCCACCTGGCGGGCCGTCTTGAGGAAAAGCCCGTCGGAGAACTTCATGATATTGGCCTTGTGCACGGCCGTTACCTTCCCGCGGGCGTTCGCGCGGGCATAGTCGAAGGCAAACTGCACAATCTTTTCCGTAGCCGTGATCGAGATCGGCTTGATGCTGATGCCTGAGTCGGGGAGGATGTGCTTCTTGCTGAGCCGCTCGACGGTGCCGATGACCTCACGACACTCGGGCGTGCCTTCTTCAAACTCGATGCCCGCGTAGAGGTCCTCCGTGTTTTCGCGCACGATCACGAGGTCGACCGGCGGGAAGAACGTCTTCACGCCCGCGTAGGTCTTGCACGGCCGGAGGCACGCATAGAGGTCGAGCGCCTGACGCAGGGCCACATTCACGCTGCGAAAGCCGGTGCCCACCGGCGTTGTGACGGGCGCTTTGAGGGCCACCCTGTTGCGTCGCACCGCCTCCATCGTGTCTGGCGGCAAGGGCGAGCCGGTCTTTTCATAAGCCTCGATGCCGGCTTGTTTCACTTCCCATTCGATGTCAACGCCTGTGGCGTTTATGCAATTCTTCGCGACCTCGGCGATCTCCGGCCCAACGCCGTCGCCGGGTATTAGCGTAACTTTATGCCGCATGTTGATCCTGTGAGTTCAAGGGATTACTTCGCGTATTCGAGCACCCAGGTTTCCGTCTCCTCGGGGAGCGTATCCTTGGTGATAGTGACCTCTTCCGGGCATTGCTTCACCTGGCCCTTGCCGGCGAGGAACGGCCCCACGCCGTCGATGGGGAAGCCGCACTTGTCGGTCTTGTAATGCATGGGAATGGCGATGCCGGGCCTGACCATATCCACGACCGTGTCGGCCTGGGCGGAATCTATCGTGTAGAAGCCGCCGACGGGCACGAAGAGAACGTCGACGTGTCCCATTCCGCGGACATTACCCTCGGTCAGCACGTGGCCGAGGTCGCCGAGGTGGCACACACTCACGTCGTCGACAGTCATGATGAAAATTACGTTCGGGCCCCGTTCGCTGCCTTTTGCATCGTCGTGGAAGGAGTTGACTCCGACGATATGAACATTCTTGATGTCGTACTCACGGGCCTCCCTGACGATGCGCGGCTGCCCCGCGACGGCCTCGACGTGGTTGTGGTCGGGGTGCGTCATGTGGCTTACAGTAACGATATCGGCCTGCGTGCCGTGCAGATTCTTGTAAGCCAGCGCCCCGGCATAAGACTTCACATCGTACGGATCGGTGATGATCGTAGTGCCGTCTTCTGCCGTGATGACGAAGCAGGAATGTCCCATCCATTTGATCTTCATCGCTTCTTTCTCCTTTTCCCCTTCGGCCGTGCGAGATAGGGCAGCGTTTCAGAGAGTGACATTATACCACGCCCGACGGGCGCATTCAATGGTAAGATTTGTGTTGGGGCGTGTATGGGTGCGGCAGCGGAATTTGGTTCTTGGTCCGTGCGCTATCCCGTCTAGCTCGACGAACGTCTCTCCGCCTTCTCAGGCGGGCTTCGTCGACCCGCCTTCTCAGGCGGCCGCCATGCCGGGCACACATATCGGGTAGGAGGCGGGGTTACCCCCGCCGTCCTCCCACACCACCGGGCGTACGGTTGCGTACCACGGCGGTTCGTGATGCACGTCTGAGTCGCTGCAACT
>Ga0114922_10004329_pt1 | contig 13156 bp, 10 predicted proteins | sample AartaG_FD_100975 | JGI IMG/M metagenome (GOLD analysis project Ga0114922, IMG submission 100975) | Deep subsurface microbial communities from Aarhus Bay to uncover new lineages of life (NeLLi) - Aarhus_00045 metaG | ecosystem: Environmental > Aquatic > Marine > Oceanic > Sediment | place... | reverse complement strand
GCGTCGAGTTGCCTCACCTGGCTTACGGCATTCCGGCTTATTACATCGTCGCCTGCGCCGAGGCTTCATCCAACCTCGCCCGGTACGACGGCATCCGTTACGGCCTGCGCACCCAGGACTTTGCCGACCTTCACGACCTGTACCGCAAGACACGCACAGCAGGCTTCGGCCCCGAGGTCAAGCGCCGCATCATGCTCGGCACCTTCGTCCTCAGTTCCGGCTACTACGACGCCTACTACCGCAAGGGCACGCAGGTAAGGGCGTTGATCAAGCAGGATCTTCAGAAAGCGTTTGAGGGAGTGGACCTGATCGCCATGCCCACCGCACCAACCACGGCCTTCAAACTGGGCGAGAAACTCGACGATCCGGTGCAGATGTATCTCGCCGACTACTTCACTGTCACGGCGAATCTGGCCGGCGTTCCGGCAATCTCGATTAACTGCGGCTTCTCGAAAAACGGCCTTCCGATAGGTTTCCAGTTGATTGCGCCGCATCTCGCCGAGGATCGATTGCTGAGCGCCGCGGCGGCGCTGGAAGAAGCGCTCGGCCTCGCCGACAGACATCCACCGATCGAATAGAGGTATAACTATGGATTCCAACCTGCCGGTGCTAGTCGGTAAAGGCGCGGAGGGTGACAACCTCACTCCAAAGGAAATTGTCCGCGCGCTCGACAAGTTCGTCATCGGCCAGAAGAATGCCAAGCGCGCCGTCGCCATCGCCCTGCGCAATCGCATCCGGCGGATGAAGCTTACACCCGAGATGGCCGAGGAGGTCGCGCCGAAGAACATCATCATGATCGGGCCCACAGGCGTGGGTAAAACCGAGATTGCCCGACGCCTCAGCCGCCTCACCCACTCGCCGTTCCTCAAAGTGGAGGCAAGCAAGTTCACCGAGGTAGGCTACGTCGGCCGCGACGTCGAGTCGATGATTCGCGATCTTGTCGAGATCTCCGTCAACCTGGTGAAGAACGAGTACCGCCACCGAGTCCGAGCCCGCGCCGAGCGTCGCACCGAGGAGCGCATCCTCGATAAGCTTCTGCCAAGCAGCGTGATGCACGATGCCAGCCCCGACGCAGTCGATCAGCACGCCGCTACTCGCGAGAAGCTGCGCAACAAGCTGCGCGACGGCAGCCTCGATGAGCGCGAGATCGAGGTCGAGGTGACGGAGCGTTCCTTCCCCTCCCTCGAGGTGATCACCAGCTCGGGTGTCGAGGAGATGGGCATCAACATCAAGGAGATGCTGCCAGGCATCTTCGGCGGGCGCAGCAAGCGCCGTAAGATGAAGATCGGCGACGCGCGCGAGTACATCATCTCCGAAGAGGTCGACCGCCTGCTCGACATGGACGCCGTCACCCGCGAGGCGCGCAAGCGGGCGGAGGAATCGGGCATCATCTTTATCGACGAACTCGACAAGGTCGCCGGCAGGGAAGGCGCCGGCAAGGGCTCCGGACCCGACGTCAGCCGCGAGGGGGTTCAACGCGACATCCTGCCGATCGTCGAAGGTACTACCGTTACAACGAAATACGGTATCGTCCGCACCGATCACATCCTTTTCCTGGCCGCGGGCGCTTTTCACGTCTCCAAACCCTCCGATCTGATACCCGAGCTCCAGGGCCGCTTCCCGATCCGCGTCGAGCTAGACAGCCTCACTAAGGAGGACTTCGAGCTGATCCTTACCGAGCCGCGCAACGCGCTGATCAAGCAGTACACGGCGCTGATGGAGACCGAGGACGTAAAGCTGGAATTTGTTCAGTCCGCTATTAGCGAGATCGCGGATTTTGCCGAGCAGGTCAACGAGCGCACTGAGAACATCGGCGCCCGCCGCCTGCACACGATCATGGAAAAGCTGCTCGAGGAGATAAGTTTCGAGGGACCCGACCTCGCCGGGCAGTCGATCAAAATCGATAGGGAATACGTCCGCAAGATGCTCGAGGGCTTCGTCAAGGACGAGGACCTCAGCCGATATATCCTCTGATCCGCCACCGCTACTGACGAGTTGCCAACTTGCGCTGAGGAAAACTCTGTTCTAATGTCTCCCTAAACCGCCAGATCCGGAGTGCCTGATGAACAAGAAATTGATTACGTATGACACCGGCAATTGCGATCCCTCGCGCGTGGGCGACGAGTTGGGTATCTCGCGTGAGGAGATAGACGGTTACAGCGAGCACTTCCAAAACGCGCTGACGCAGATAAAGAAATGGGACGCCGACGGCACTTACGGCTTTCTGTCGCTTCCGGAGGATAATCCAGCCGCCCGCGAAGCTGTAGAAATTATCGGAAGCGCCCCGGAAGATCTCGATACCTTTCTCCACCTCGGTATCGGCGGTTCTTCGCTCGGACCAATAGCCATCCAGAAAGCCCTCGACAACTCGTTGACCCAGAAAAAGTCAACGCCGTTCAAGCGCGTCATCATTCATGAAAACGTCGATCCGGAGGGGTTCTCCCTGCATGCCGACTCGATAGACTTCAGCCGCACGCTGGTCAACGTGGTGAGCAAATCCGGCGGCACAATTGAAACTTTAGCCTTGCTGACGGCAACGTTCGCCAGGATGAAGAAAACGCTATCCCCTGACAAACTGGCCGAGCAGCTGATCATCTCCACTGAAAATCCCGATGGCGTGCTGCGTAAACTGGCGGACGAGTATGGTGCGCGTGTTGTGCATCTGCCTGGCAACGTCGGTGGTCGCTTTTCCATCCTCACTGCCGTCGGGCTCCTGCCGGCGGCCGCGATGGGACTTGATCCATCCACTCTACTCGCCGGTGCGGCGGCCATGCGTAAAGCATGTTACGCCGCCGACTCTCACCACGATCCCTGCTTCCTTTCCGCTCTGATCCCCTACCTGCTGGCACAGCGGGGCGTTAATATCCATGTGCTCTTCCCCTACAGCGATCTGCTCGGCGGCTTCGCGCTCTGGTGCCGGCAGCTTCTCGCCGAGAGCCTCGGCAAAAAGGTTAATCGCAAGGGCGAAGTGGTGCACGTCGGGCAGACGCCGATGGCTTCGATCGGCACAGTCGATCAGCACTCCCTGCTGCAGCTTTACATGGAAGGTTCAGACGACAAGTTCTTCACCTTCTTCGAAATCGAAAACTTCCGCAGCGACGAGCCGCTTGACGACCTGCCCCACCCCAAGCTCGAACCACAACACAAACGCGGCCTGACGCTCGGGAAACTGCTCAACGCCGAGCTGCGCGGCACCGCCGAGGCTCTCGCAAGCGAAGGGAGACCGAGCACGACTTTCCGCATCCCGCGGCTCGACGCACACGTCCTTGGGCAGCTTTTCTATTTCTTCGAGTTGAGCACCGCCTACGCCGCCGAGCTCTACGACATCGACGCCTTCGACCAGCCGGGTGTGGAGGCCAGCAAGAAACTCACCATGCGCTACCTGCGCGGCGAGGCCTGATCTCGGGAGATCGCGGTGGATAGGAAATCAATCGTTGTCGGGACCGCGGGGCATATCGATCACGGCAAGACCGCTCTGGTGAGGGCCCTGACGGGCGTCGATACCGACCGCCTCGACGAGGAGAAGCGCAGGGGAATCACAATCGACCTCGGTTTCGCGCCGCTCGATCTTGAAGACGGTGTGCACATCGGCTTCGTCGACGTACCCGGCCACGAGCGCTTCGTCAAGAATATGCTCGCAGGTGCGGGGGGTGTGGATGCCATTCTGATAGTCGTCGCAGCCGATGAGTCGGTCATGCCGCAGACGCGCGAACACATCGAGATTTGCGACCTGCTCGAGATCGACACGGCGGTTGTAGCCATCACAAAAACAGACCTGGTTGACGACGAGACACTGGAGCTTGTCACGCTGGAGGTCGGCGAGTTCCTCGAGCAGACCAGGTTCGCCGGTGCGCCCATCGTGACGGTAAGCTCGGAAACAGGCGCCGGACTCGACGAACTCAAGGCGGAATTGAGCGCTATGGTGGGAAAAGTTAAAGCCAGGAGCGAGGCTCTCATCCCCCGCCTGCCCGTGGACCGGATTTTCACCATGAAGGGTTTCGGCACGGTCGTCACCGGAACGCTGATATCAGGCAAGCTCACAGAGGGGATGCAGGTCGAACTGCAGCCCTCAGGCAAGAAAACAACCATCAAGAACCTGCAGGTTCACGGCGAAAGTGTTGCAGAGGCGCAGGCCGGACACCGCGTCGCTGTCAACCTCACCGGCCTGAGTAAAGACGAAATCGACCGCGGCGAGATCCTCGCTCCGGCAGGGAGCCAGAGACCTACCTCCATGCTCGACCTCCATTGCCGGGTGTTGCCTTCGTCGCCCTGCGCTCTGGAACCCAACCAGCGCGTGCGTTTCCACATCGGCTCAGCAGAGCTGATCGGCAGGCTTCAGATCATATCGGGGCGCACCATCAACGTAGGCGAGACCGGCTATTTGCGGGTCAGGCTGGAATCGCCGGCGCCCGCTCTGGTCGGCGATCGTTACGTAATTCGACGTTATTCGCCCATGGTTACCATCGCCGGCGGCACCGTTCTGGATAACCGGCCCGGGAGATTCCGCAATCGCGAGAAGTATCTGGGATCGCTGGAAAAAAGCGAGCGTGCGGATCTACGCGGCAGAATTGCTCTTCTATTGGAATCCTTTCGGGGCGGCCTGACAGGAGGGGAGTTAACCGGGCGCTTCGGCCTTATTCAGCATGAAGGAGAGTCTATCCTCCGAGATTTCGTGGCCCGGGGTGAGGCCGCCCACATCGCTGACAAGCCTCTCACGGTTTGCAGCACCGCTTACATCGAGGGCGTCGCCGGCAAACTCTTGAAAATGATCGAGAAAGCCCACGAGGAAACACCCTATGCCGAAGGCATACCTCTCGACGTGGTCCGTCGCGGCTTGCCGCCCGGCGCGGACGAGTCGATTTTCAGGGCTGCATTAGCTCAACTCCGGGAAGCTGGGAAAGTGACAGTCTCCGGCGGCCAGGCTTCACTGAGCGGCCGCACGCTGGACCTGGCTCCGGAGCAACAAGATATCCTGGAGGGCATCGAAGCAGCGTTCCTCGAATCCGGATTTACACCGCCTCCCGCTTCGCAGATCACTGCGGAGCACGGCGGCTCCAAATCACGTCCGCTATTCGAGCTTCTGGTCTCCCGAGGTCGGCTGTTGAAGGTTTCCGACGACCTTTACTATCACCGCGATGTCGTTGAAGAATTAATCTCGACGGTCAGGGATCAGGTCGAGGGGGAGAGCTTCTCGGTCCCGCAATTCAAGGATTGGTTCGGATTTTCTCGCAAGTACGCCATACCACTGCTGGAATACCTCGATTCCTCAGGAATCACGTTCCGCGACGGCGATACGCGGCGCCTGAGCAAAATCTAATCAAAGCAAAGATAAAAGGGAAATCAGTCTTCCAGCGGTAAATTGGCGCGATGTTCCGCCCACTCCCGCACATGCCTCAAGGCCCGCTCCACCTGAGCCTCCCGGCGCTTCCTCTTCGGCCTGCGGGGAATCCCCTCCTCGCCCTGTAAAAGCCCGAAGGTTATGTTCATCGGCTGGAAATTCTTCGCTTGGGCGGCAGCGACGTAATAAGCAAGCGCTCCTATCGCCGTGGTAGGCGGCAGCGGATCGATTTTCCCCGTCTTGAGTAACTGAGCCATATACATTCCGGCCGCGAGACCGGACGATGCGGATTCAATATATCCTTCGACGCCCGACAACTGCCCCGCGATGAACGTCTTTGATCTGCCTCGCACCTGGTAAGTTGGCTCCAGCACCTCTGGCGAGTTAATGAAAGTGTTGCGGTGCATCTGACCCAGACGCGCAAAGCGGGCGTTCTGCAAGCCGGGAATTTTCCTGATCACGCGCTTCTGTTCCGCCTGCCGCATGCGGGTTTGGAAACCGACGATGTTGTAATGCTCCGCGGCGATGTCGTCCTGACGCAACTGCACCACGGCATAGGGCTCTTTGCCGGTGCGCGGATCCGGAAGTCCCACCGGTTTCAGCGGCCCGAAGCGCATCACGTCGTCGCCGCGACCGGCCATTTCCTCAACCGGGAGGCAGCCCTCGAAGAAACGCTCGTCCTCGAAATCGTGGATTGGGTACTGTTCGGCAGACCTCAACGCGGCAAGAAAGGAGAGATACTCTTCTTGAGTCATCGGGCAATTGATGTATTCCCCCTCGCCTTTATTGTAGCGGCTGGCACGAAAGATGATGGTCTCGTCAATTGAGTCGGCGTCGACTATCGGCGCAATCGCATCGTAGAAATGCAAGTATTTGACACCGAGCAACGCCGCCAAATTCTCGGCGAGTGCCTCTGAGGTCAGCGGACCCGTGGCCACAATCACCGGCCCGTCTTGGGGAATCTCCTTGATCTCCTCCCGGACGAGTTCGAAGCCGCCGTATGGGGAGAGTCTCTCCTCTATGGACGATGAGAAGCAGGCGCGGTCGACCGCCAACGCCTGGCCGGCAGGCACACGGCAGACTTCGGCCGACTCCATTATCAGCGAGCCAAGCATTCTCATTTCAGCCTTGAGCAGACCGGGCGCGCTGGTGGGGCTGTTCGAACGGAAGGAATTGCTGCAGACAAGCTCGGCCAGGTTGCCGCTGGTGTGCGCGGGGGTTTTCGAGCCGGGCCGCTGCTCGAACATTCGGACGCGCAAACCCTGCCTTAGCAATTGATATGCCGCCTCGCAGCCGGCCAGCCCTCCGCCGATAACTGTGACTATATCCTTGCTGCTCATCGACTAATCAAACGATCCGTTTAGAAACCGAATTCCAGGCGTTGTGCGAGGAAGGCAGGCAGGCCTGCAGCGGTGATTCTGCGCTGGGCTTCGGTAATGTCATATTCGACACGGCGGAATTGCAGCAGGCCCTCGGCCATAGCTACGATCTAATAACCAGCCGCCGGGTTGCGGTCACGAGGCTGGCCGACTGAGCCTGGATTTATCAAGTATCTGATCCCCGGCTTGAGCTGCAGAATCCTCTCGCTGTCGCCTTCGCTCTTGTACTCCAAATCAGTAAACAGAACTCCGTCGGGCCTGATCGCGGCGGCGGTCGGGACGTGCGTGTGGCCGAAAAACGCAAGTTTGAAATGGACGCCTTCGAGCTTCTCGAGCGCCCTGTAAAGATCGGTTATCGACATCAGATAGTGATCGGTTCCGACAGGCGATCCGTGAAAGAACTGGAATTCCTCCTCGACCAGGCTTTCGGGCAACGAGGCAAGCCACTGAAGGTTTTCTGGAGAAAGGGTATTCCGCTGGTATTCTATGGCTTCGCGGGCGTCGGGATTAAATATTTCGAGGTATCCCGGCGGAGGATTCGCCGTGGCCAGGTCATGATTGCCTCTAATGATCCTACCGTCGGCGATCTTGCGAACCGCCTCGACGCACTCTTCCGGTTCGGCGCCGTAGCCGACGACATCTCCAAGGCAGTAAACCGCGTCGGGCTTCTCCTCTTCCAGCCGCTTCAACACTGCCTCGAGAGCGATGATGTTGGAATGGATATCACTGATGATTGCAAATCGTCCGGCCATTTCCTTTATTCCTCTGCTGATATCCCTACGCGGCATCCCAGATACCGCGTATCAGCCCGTCCGCTCTCTTGAACTGCTTCGGCCGGGCTGAAGCCGTTCGGACTGGCGATGGTTATTCTGAACAAACTGCGATGCCTCCATGGCACTGCCAGCTTGCCGGGGACCTCAAGGCGCTGCCAGCGAGGTCGGTCGAATTTCAATTTGAATGCCGCTCCTTCAACTTCCAGCTCGACCGTCTGTGCAACGCGACTGTGGACATCTATCAGCAGCGCTAGAGGGGTTTCCGCGCACACGATGCTGACCTTCGTTCTCTCGCCGCCTTTGACCCAAAAACCGATCTCTCGTTCAGAATCTACCGGTTCCAGGCCGTAAGTATTTCCGTCCTTGAATGCAATCCTGACATTTCCGCCCCCCAGGAGATCCTCATCGGCGATCAACTCGGCTCCCAGGTAGCTCGCACCCAGAATAAGCAGCGGGAGCCCCCCGCAGATCGCGACAAGCCACGGACCGGGGACTGACGGCCCCTCTATTCGTTCGCGGCCCCCGAGCCGAAGGAGAACAAGCACGACGGTGACCGCCAGCGCAACGAACACGACCGTGGGCAAAGCATGGATGTCATTGGGATTAAAAAGGTTAGGAAAGAGCACTGTCAGATCGAAGGGCGCCGGAATGCTGGCGAAGAGGTTATTGCCTTGCTCTTCGGTGTGCCCCAGCAGCACATGATAGATGAGGCTGTTGTGAGCGACGATTAATGCAAAAAAAACTAAAGTGACCGTTGAAACTACGACCCTGATACCGTTGGCCAGGCTGCCTCTGACTTCATCGTAGGCAACCGCCATTCCCACCACCAGAACCCAGACGACAGCCGCCAACGGCCTTCCCGCCGGCGCGTGCCCGCTGCTCCAGCCGCTGAGCGAGTAGGCGATCCAATGGACCAGGAATATCGATGCCATGGCCCATGCCATCGGCCGTTTACGCACAAGCATCAGCAGCAGTCCCGCGATCCCGAATAAGTACACAGGGCTGTAGAAGAGTACGCCGTCACGCTGGTCGAAAAAGTACATCAGTGCAACCCTGACGTAATCGCCTATCGGCGGGAGAAACCCTCCCGTACCCCTGATTGCCTGCAGATTGACGGATGCCAGCGGCTTCGCGCCTTCGCCGATTCCGGTGTAAATCGCCGTCGGACTCAGCGAACCGTAGAGCGTAAACAGAAAGAGCGCGAGAAACGCAAACGCCAGCGCTGGGGCGGCGAAAAGCGCCGCAAGACCGTGAATCGAGTGCTGCTTCTCGCGCAGGATTTTCACGGTACAGGCCACAGCAGCTGCGACCGCTATCACCGTGTATTTGACCCCCAGCCAAGGCATCGCCGCCAGGCAGACACCTGCCAGCAGCGGGGATCGCATTCCTACACCGCTCCAGTTGAACATTAACCGCAGGGCCAGAATGACAAGAAGCGCCGCCCCGACTTCCGGATAGATGCTGTAACTGTAAAACGCCAGAGGAACGGAGAAGGCACCGAAAAGCCAGGCTGCGGCTGAGACGTCGCGGGACAGGCCCAGATCCCTGCAGAGCAGGTAGATGTTAGCGATCAGCAGCGCATAGAGGATCGCCATGCCCAAGCGCGCGAGAAACACAACGTCGCCCACAACGGTGCCCAACCAGTAGAACGGAACGAGATAGGCTGCCAGGCCGATCATCCTCGTGCTGTAGTGGCCCTTCAGGCCTGGGGCGTAGTGGGGCGGGAGCGTGCGGCCGATATAGAAATCCCTCCACGCCTGCTCTTCGACGTAATCATCGCGGAGGTCGAGGTCTCCGTCGCTGACGATGCTGTGGGCGACTACAAGATAGTGCGGCTCGTCGCCGGTCAGGCCCTTCAGCGGACCGATGACCTGAGAGATCAGCAAGAGAGCGAAGAGGAAGCTGAGAGCCCCCATCCAGATTGCGTCAAGCCTCGGCTCGGTCCAGAACGAGCTTTGGTTTTTCTCCAATCCGAAGCCGGTGCTCGGCATCAGGCCCTACCTCGAGATTTGCGCATCAAAATTGCGGAGCCACGCGTGCAGAGTATAAAGGGATCGAATTCCCTGATTTTCTCCTCCGGTTCGCGAAACATCTTCCGGGGGCCATGAGTTCATCACCGAACGCACTTGCACCCGATATTAACCTCCTGACAGCAACACACCCGTAACAACTAATGATTGGCAGGATTAAAGTCCCCGGCTGAGTGAAACATTCCCCACGGCTTCCACTGCTCCGCTTACCCGCGATTGCGTTCGTAGATAAGCCTGAGGCCTTCCAGTGTCAGCGAGGGATCGTGAATCGCCTCCTCCCCCATCTCCGGCGCGAATACCCTGGCGAGCCCCCCTGTCAGAATAACCTTGATGCTGCTCTCCCCGCTGATCTCTTCCTTCATCCGCTTGGTGATGCCTCGCACCTGTTCAAGGTATCCGTAATAAAGTCCCGACTGCATACTGCCAACGGTGTTTCCACCGACTACCTTCTCCGGTTTGACGATATCGATCCTCGGCAGCCGCGCGGCTTTTTCGAACAGGGCGGTAGCCGAGATCCCGATGCCCGGGCAAATCACCCCGCCTATATACTCCCCTCGCTCGCTGACAGCGTCGAAGGTTGTCGCTGTGCCGAAATCGATGATAATCGCCGGGCAACCATATTTCTCGATCGCTGCCACGGTATTGGCGATGCGGTCGGCGCCCACATCCTTTGGCGGGTCATAGATGACCGTGATGCCGGAGTCAATGCCGCGATTGACGAAAACGGGTTCGAGCTTGAAGTAGCGCCTGCTCATCCGCTCCAGTACGCCCTCGAGCGGCGGAACAACACAGGCTATCGCAGCCCCGGATATCTCCTCTCGCCGCATACCCTCCAGCTGCAATAGGTTGAGAATAAGCTGGCCCCACTCGTCCGCGGTGCGATATCTGTCGGTAGCCAGGCGCCAATCAGCTACAAGGTCCTTGTCGGAAAAAGTCCCGATTGCGGTATGCGTGTTACCGACGTCGATCACCAGGAGCATCGTGCGAACCTAAAACAGCGCGAAGTGGATTTCGCCGATGACCAGCGGCGCGTACAGCAGCAACAGAGCCAGGAACCCAAGAGCCAGGCCCACGTTGGCCAGCATAAGCAACCTGTTACGGACGGCTCGCGCAGAGAATCCGAAGGCAATGGAAAGTGACAAAACCCAGGCCAGGATGAGAACAGTTACCGGCACACCGTATTCAGGCGTTGAAGCGTAGTAGGTCGCCGATCCCAAGGACGGCCCCCCGAGCGATAAATCGTTCATCATCGGTATCAGAGGGCTATCCAGATGCGCCCAGAAAAACAGTAGCAGAGCCAGCACGGCGAATATTATGGCAATGATGCTCTGCATGCTGCCCTCCTGCAGCACAAAAAGCGCCCCCTTACGGGCTACCAATATTCCGTAGACGATTAGGATGATAGCGGCGAAGGCGGTTTGGGCCGCTATCAGGATTACCCCCGTGAATTCCCCTACCGCAATTGCTTGCACCTGCCTGGAAAAGAGGGACAAGGGATAGAAGAAGCAAAACAATCCCGCAACGAGGAGGCCTGAGAGGCTCTGCATCCAGAACGCTGCAATCCCCAACGCGACCAGCGTCAGCGACCATATCGGATCGAATTGCCATGCACCGAGATTAAGCAGGGAGGTTAAAAAGCCGAGCAAACCCACAGCGATAATGATGACTTTATAAAGAACTCCAGATGAAGGCTGCGCAGCATCGGCTGAAATGCCGAAGATCGCACCTCTCTTCTTCTCCGGACGCATGGGATCCCGCCAGCGGCGGCGCGTGTTGGAAGCTTCTTCTTCCATCATCACTCCGACCGGCGGTGCAGGCTGATCGGGCATCTCGATGTCCTGCACAGGGCTGCGTTCACGCCTGAGTGTGTCGGTCGCTGAAACTTCCTCCAGCTCCTCGACTTCTTCAGGCGTTTCCGCTGCCGATACCGTCTCCTCAGCATCGCGGATTTCGGTTGCTTCGACCCCCTCCAAATCGGCCGCGTCGTCGGGTATCTCAACAAACAACGGCGTTTCAGGATGGGGCTCAGCGGCGATCGTTTCACCCAATAGAGACTCCGGCGGGAAGGCTTCGGCCGGTTCGCTAACCAAGCGGACGGCAAAACGATGGTTGCAGACAACGCAGCGGGCAATCTTGCCGTGTTCGCCAAGTTGGGAACCGTCGACCTGATAGATCGTCCCGCAGCGAGAACAGGTAAACTGTATCATGGCTTCTGTCATAGGTTTAGGGTCTCCCCCAAGTCTGCAAACATTGTACGCGGTGCCGGTAAAGCGTGTCAAACACTTAGCGACACCGCATTGACTAACGTCTGCTTATGCGGTAGGATTTGCACGGATTATAACCATATCTTGGGGCGGGACGGCGATGATTTCTTCACGCAAAGACCGTGGCTTTATCACAGGGAAAACCGCCTTCGGTATTCTGATTATTCTATTCATGGTCTACACAGCCGCAACCTATTTCCCCCTGGTTAATGTGCCGTTCAGCCTCGATGGACAGGTAAAGCAATTTTCTCAGAATTGGCTTCGGACCCCGCCGCGCTATCGCCGGAAATCGGAGCTCAAGGTTTTCAAGCAAAATATCGACAATGCCATCACCCAGCACTTATCCCCCGATCACGAGTTCAACATGGATGATCTCGTGCTGGAGGCTTCCGTTCGTTCTACAAAGGTCAAGGTGCATCTACCTTACACGATCATCATCAACTTCCTGGGGATGGAACAACGTTACGAAAAAGAGTTGCTAATTGAGGAGGCAGCCTGGACGTTCTGAACCAATTGGTGCGAAATGACAACCGCGGCATTAGATTCCGGAGTCTTGGTACTCAACCGCTTCTTTCAGGCGGTGCAGGTTACCTCGGTACGCCGCGCATTCAGCCTCTTCTACAAGGGTCACGTCAAGGCCGTTGACGAAGGCTTCCTGACATATAGTTTCAGCGATTGGAGCGACCTGCCGCCAAACGGAGATTCAATCCGCACACCCAATTTCGTCCTCCGTATCCCAAGGGTGGTCCAGCTGGTTTATTACGATAAACCGCCCCGCTTCCGCGTCCGCTTCTCGCGCAAGAACATCTTTCTCCGCGATCAGAACCGCTGCCAGTACTGCGGCCACCACTTCGATCCAAAGGAACTCACTCTTGACCACATCGTCCCCATCAGCCGCGGGGGAGGAAACTCCTGGGAGAATGTCGTCTGCTGCTGCGTGGAGTGCAACAAAAGAAAAGGCAACAGGATGCCCAAGGAGGTGAGTATGACGATGGTCCGCAAGGCGAAACGCCCCCTGTGGATTCCCTTCTCCCGCTTTGCCAAGAAGTGCGCGGCCTACCCGATGTGGCGCAATTTCATCGATTACGCTTACTGGAACGTTCCGCTCGATGAAGACGAGCCCTAATCTCCACCGCATCCCATCCCTGTTTGCCACGCTTGTCCTTATTTTCATGACCGCCGGCGGTTGTGGCCCCGGGATAGGCGACCACCAACGCCGGGCGGCTGAGGGCGAGGTGATTGTCGGCGTTGACGACGCTGCCGAGAGCCTCGATCCGCGCATCGGGACCTCGCTTGCCTCTTACCGCGTTCACCAGCTTATATACAATCCGCTCAGCGATCAGGATGCAGCCGGCCGGATCGTTCCTTCCCT
>Ga0114922_10004327_pt1 | contig 13157 bp, 6 predicted proteins | sample AartaG_FD_100975 | JGI IMG/M metagenome (GOLD analysis project Ga0114922, IMG submission 100975) | Deep subsurface microbial communities from Aarhus Bay to uncover new lineages of life (NeLLi) - Aarhus_00045 metaG | ecosystem: Environmental > Aquatic > Marine > Oceanic > Sediment | place: Aarhus... | reverse complement strand
TCATGTCCCGGCTGCGCTTAAACGTCTTTATCAAACCGGCGACATCCTGCAGGTCCCTGCCGCAGCCTCTTGAGATTCGCCTCCTGCGAGAGGCATCTATTATATCAGGCTGGCGCCTTTCTTGAAGTGTCATAGAATGTACGATACCCTCCATCTTGTTGATTTCGCCGTCGTCAACGTCCAGGTCGCCTATTTGTTTTCCTATTCCGGGCATTAATTTGAGCATATCGGTCATGCCGCCCATTTTTTTGACGGCCTGCATCTGTTTGAGGAAATCGTCGAAGCCGAAGCTGCCCTTTGCCATTTTCCTTTGCAATTTTTCGGCTTCTTCGACGTCGAACTGCTCCTGGGCCTTCTCTACCAATGTAACGACGTCGCCCATCCCGAGTATTCTGCCGGCCATGCGGTCGGGGTGGAACTCTTCAAGTGTGTCGAGCTTTTCTCCGACGCCGATAAACTTAATGGGCTTTCCAGTAACGGCCTTTACGCTGAGAGCGGCCCCGCCGCGGGCATCTCCATCGAGCTTGGTGAGTATAACCCCGTCAAGTTCGAGCCGCTCGTTGAATTCCCGGGCCGAGTTGACCGCGTCCTGGCCGGTCATGGCATCGCAGACTAAGTAAATCTGATGGGGCGTAACGGCTTTGGTGACATTGGCAAGCTCGTTCATCATTTCTTCGTCTATGTGCAACCGGCCCGCTGTATCGAGTACAACAACATCGTAGCCGTTTTGTTTTGCGTATTTGACACCATTTCTTGCGACCTTTACGGCATCTTTAATCTGCTCGCTATAGACGGGGATTTCGAGTTGCTCACCGAGGGTAATCAGTTGTTCGATGGCGGCGGGTCTTTGCAGGTCATCGGCCACCATGAGGGGTTTTTTACTCTTTGAGACGAGGTATTTAGCCAATTTTGCCGCTGTGGTCGTCTTGCCGCCTCCCTGGAGTCCTGCTAACATTATCACCGTCGGCCCCGGGGAGACAAAGTAAACCTGCGTATCGACCGGCCCCATCAGCCTGGTTAGCTCGTCGTTGACTATCTTTACCATCATTTGGCCGGGGTGGAGGCTTTTTATCACCTCCGCTCCGAGAGCAGCGGCGGTGACATCTTTACAGAACTGCTTAACTACATTGTAGTTAACGTCAGCGGCGAGCAAGGCCTTGCGGACGTCGCGCATCGCGTCGGAGATGTTAGCCTCGGTTATCCGGCCGCGACCCGAGAGCGATTTGAAAACCGCATTGAATTTTTCAGTTAACGCTTCAAACATCAATAATTAGCCTCAAAGGACGACTGTGTGGCCAATCCTCCAACAGCACACATATCCCCTATTGAAAAACCGGGATTTTATCCTAATTGGGGGGTTGATTGCAAGTGTAAAATGAGAAATACGGCTTCCGAGGCCCCGAAATCATCAATTTTCTTGACTTATTTCAGCTATTTTTGTACAATGGTTATAGTATTTTAGCTGGATAAATCTGTCCCGGCGTAAAGCCGGTGGGGGTTCGGTTCCAGCCAAATCTCTTGGGGGAGGAGTGATGTTCGTCAGTTTAGTCGGAGGACATCGCGCCGATAACAAGCATAATTACGAGGGCTCCAATCGCCACTGTCTCTGCGTTTGTACTGTGTCGTGGGGCAAAAGGAAAAGTATGAGCAAGTTGACGATTTTTGTTGTGTTAGCAGCGATAATCGCTGTTTGCAGCGACTTGGCCCGGGCCGAGCTGGATATTCCTGCGAGCGGAACCTACGACATTGTCATAGACCCGCCCGGTACAGTCGGCATCAGCTTTTATCCGATCCCCTACACAGGCTCATCGGTGTACCTGTTCCCCTTCGCATCGGATGACGGCTCATATACTCCTCCGTATTCAGACTACAATCTTGCCGAGGGCAGATTTTCCGGCGGGTCCCTAATTTTGGCCGATATAAACGAACAAGAAGGTGATCTCGGCATCCGGGTTGATAATATTTCCGGCGCCACCCAGACGTTTGAGCCTTCTGTGCTTACGCTTGATTTCGTTGACGACAGCTTCAATGTATATCTGCCCGGATTTACATTCGATAACTGGAAAAGCCTATTTTTCTGGGTTGCCCAAAGTGGTGCCACCTACTATGCCAACTTTTCAAAGGACGTTGGTTTCCCGGAACTATCAGCCACCTATGTTATGGGCACGGGTGATGAATATCTCGCCAGGACGCCTGAACCGACAACGGCTATGCTTTTCGGCCTCGGCGCACTTTTGTTTAGGCGAAGGCGGAAAGCCGCCTCCAATTATTGATTTTTTAATAACAAATGGAACAAGTTGTTACTTAAGAAGCCGGAATAAGGCGTTTTTTACACGGCCAAACAAGTTTGGCCGTGGCACACATGTTCCATTAGTAATATAAAGGTCAATAGTTGCAGCATTTTTCATTTACTTTCTTCCTTGAAGCGATTATAATACCGTATCGGTAACAATGCATTTTTGAAGTATAACTTGTGGAGCGAAAGATGTCGCATCTGTTCATAAAGCAGATTGAGCCGGGCCTGCAGATAAACGATGTCTATATGGTCACCCAACCGATCCTCAGGAACACAACCCGTGGGGACCTCTATATCGCTATGTATCTGTCCGACAGGACCGGAAAGGTCAACGGCCGAATGTGGCGGACGACCGAGGCCGTTTACAGCCGGCTGCCAACCGAAGGCTTCGTGCGGATCAGGGGAGTGGCCGAACTCTACCAGGGCGCGCTGCAGGTAATCGTCAATGACTTTGTGGTGGTAGAAGCCGATAAGGTCAGCCTGTCCGACTACATGCCCAAGACCAAAAAGAACATCTCCCAGATGCTCAAGGAGACCAAAGAGATATTGGCCGGCGTTCAGCATACCGGCTTGAAGGCGCTCGTCGAGGAATTTTTAGGCGATGTGGACTTTATGCGCGAATTTACCGCAGCTCCTGGTGGCATGCAAATCCACCACGCTTACCTTGGCGGCCTGCTCGAGCATACACATTCAATGCTCAAAGTCGCCCAAGCCATACTGCCTTTGTACCCCAAACTACAGGCCGACCTTGTATTAGCTGCAATTTTCCTGCACGACATCGCTAAGACAAGGGAGCTTTCCTACCAGATGGGCTTTTCATACACGGACTCAGGCCAGCTCACAGGCCACATCGTCCAGGGCGTCCAGATGATAGATAAAAAGGTCGCGTCTCTGGCTGCAAAAGGCACGGTCATAGAGCAGGCCGTACTGGATAGCCTTAACCATATTATCCTAAGCCACCATGGCCAATACGAATTCGGCTCACCCAAATTGCCAGCCACCGCCGAGGCGTTTATGGTCTATTATATTGACGATTTGGATGCCAAGATGAACCAGGTTACGGACCTTATAGACAATCACCCCGGCGAGGCGGACTGGACCGCCTATCAAAGAGCACTCGAAACAAAGCTCTACAGAAAGCGCCCGCTGGAATAACGGAATGTCCGTTCAGGAGTGGTGCCGGCGGGTAGCAAGTCCGTGCTACCGTTATCGGACAGGGATGAAACTTTTCAATTTTTTGCCCGGCATTTTTTCTTTTACACCGATTTTTGAAAGAGCTTTGTAGGGACAAATCATATATATCAGCCGTTTTGGGGCGGATTTTTCATCCTTTTGTTGTTAAGAGCGCGTACCGAGCAGTCGATATAAACAATCGCATTTGAGGAGTTTATTAGAGAGTTGCACAATGAGCGATATTACTGAGAGACGAGGCGAAGCAAGATTGCGTTATAACTGGCCGATCTGGTTTGCCGAGGATTACAATGACAGCCTGATCCAGGGGCAGATGGTTGACATATCCAGCGGCGGTGCGGCATTTACATGTTACGCCGACCGGTGCCCGAGAGCTGGAGACTACATTACCGCCCGCTTCAGCGTCCCCCGTTACGACAGCGGTGACTCATTCGACCTTGCCAACTTCATGCGTTCCGGGCATATTCGTCGGGTTGAGGAGCTAAGTCCCTTTGTCCGTCGGGTCGCGGTTCAATTTGGCGAAGCTCTTCCCTTTAGGCCCGGCGAGATTGATGACACCGAAGCGCTTGCGGTAAATGTTCCCGCAGCGTCCGCGCAGCCCGGCGGGGCTGAAGGTCTCAAATCAATCGAGGAACGTGAAGCTGAGGCAATGGCCGAGCCGCAGGAGTCGCAAACAATGACGGAATCCGTCGGCTCTTAATGGCACAGATTGAGAAGTGTACGAGGAAAAAGGGCATGTCTGTGGGAAACGGACATGCCCTTTGATTTTCTATATAGTTTATTATTTCAGCGAAATTTTGAAGACGTAAGCATGTTTACAAGGTTTTTTAGCCGGTGTTTTTATTTTCAAACCTTCCTTAGTCGCCTTCCAATCAAGCTTTTTACCGTCGCCAAGCATTGTGATTGATTCGATCTCATTTGAATAGATACCGAGGAAATCTTCATTGGGAAATTCAACCGCAGTTACTGACTTGATCGTTGCCTCTTTACCCGGCCAGGCCAAGCAAATCGCATATAAATTCTTGCCCTTAACCGTGAAGCGTATATCCTTGCCGGTATAGTCAAGGCCCATCTCATTTCCGTAATCACCATCCCTTTCCAACTGTGTAGGTCCCTCGGCCGCTTTCGTCCAGCAACGCGTACCGTAAATCGCATCACCGTTAATATCAAACCATTTGCCTATACCCAATAAAAGCTCTTTAGCCTCTTCTGGGATAGTACCGTCAGGCTTAGGTCCGACGTTTAAGAGTAAGTGCCCGTTCTTACTGACACGGTCAACCAGATTATCGACAAGGCGGTTAACGGTTTTGTATTCTGCATTCTGTATATACGACCAGCCTTCACCATCGTCCACAGTGGTATCTGTCATCCATTCATGCATGGTCATCTCTCTCATTTGCGCCAGCTCCAGGTCCTCAACACCTACACCCGGCGGCAAAGCATTTTGCTTGTAGGTAATCACAACTTCTTTTCCGCGCTGGTGAGCCTTGTTGAGATAGTAGGCCACAAATCGTTTGCGATAATCCTCTTTCATAGCGCCAAAACCGGTGTCGAACCATATCAAATCTGGATCATAATTGTCGATGACTTCAATGAGCTTGCCGTACCACTCGTCGAGGTATTCTTTCGTCGGTTGGTCACCGCGCTGATGAATCGGGCCATAAAGGTCGGAATATTTCGGGTCGCCGCAATCGTAACGTTTATCCCAGACCGGGAAAAACCACCAGTTTGTCTCGTGATGGAAGGTCGTGACGTATTTCATGCCCCGTTTTTTAATAGCCTTTTCCAATTCACCGACAATGTCACGCCTGGGACCCATTTTGACAGCGTTCCAGTGGTTGAATTTCGTATCCCACATCGCAAAACCGTCGTGGTGCTCGGCTACAGGGCCGGCCCATTTAGCGCCGGATTTTTCGAAAAGTTCGGCCCATTCGTCGGCATCGAATTTCTCGGCTTTGAACATTGGAATAAATTCTTTATAGCCGAACTCTTCAAGTTTACCGTAATGTTTCTCGTGGTATTTGCGCTGGTCGGAATCTTCATACATGTAAACATTATGCGAGTACCAGGTACCGTTGGGTCCAACCGCGGGAACCGAATATACACCCCAATGTGTATAAATGCCGAACTTGCCGTCCTTGAACCATTTTGGAATCCTATACTCTGATAATGAGTCCCAGGTTGGTTTATAGCGGTTAGTAGTTTGAGCAACTGCTTGGCCTTTAATACAAACAATACAAATCAGTAACAATTTTAATAATTTTGGCATATTCATTTCCTTCAAGTCGTTTTTTTTCTTTTTTGCTTTGTAGAAAAGATCGGAAAATTGTCATTCTGAAGAATCTCCGGCGCATGAAGAATTGAGATTCTTTCCCGGCGTGCCGGGACTCAGAATGACAGGGCAACGCCCAGAATAACATCTATAAGGTTTTCTACAGATCATTCTTTTTTAATCTGAAATTTCTCATTTCACCCCGTTAGAGGCTTAAAACAAAACATTTTTTGTTTCTTCAAATCAACATATATTTATAAACCATTTCAACTTCACGCAAATACAATGAGCCTCTAACGGGGTAAACGGTTACAGAACACAATTTTCTTCGTTCAATGCCAATAATCTTAAAAAATTCACCTTGAACTATCAAAATATTTCTTTTCCGAGACAGACACAGATTAACATAAATTAACACAGATTAACACTGTTTATAAGTGGCTGGGTCCCCGCTTTCGCGGGGATGACAATATTAACGATGTTTTTAAGTGGCTGGATTCCAGTTGGAGTTTATCCCGCATGAGCCTGTCCTGACCTGTCCTGAGCGGAGTCGAATAGGAGCAACCGAAAGGGATGCTGGGCTGGAATGACAAATTTGGTTATGTGCCGGAGGGTGTGGATTTCTCCAACAATCCCGACGCCGGAGTACCGTTAGCGCATTTTTTTGCTTTCTATTATCTTCCTGTGTGCCTAATATATCTGTATGTTAGACACCGGACTTGTGCAGATTTATACGGGTTGCGGCAAGGGTAAGACTACGGCGTCGTTCGGTCTTGCTCTGCGTGCGGCCGGGCATGGAGGCAAGGTGTTAATTTATCAATTCCTGAAGCCCGCCTCACTTGATTTGGGCGAACGCAAGGCCGCCGGCGGTATCGATGGCATAACGATTGAGGATCTGGGGGAAAGTTGGGATATGCGCAGCTCATTCGATGACAAAGAGGCCGTGGCAAAAGTTCAGGCTGCCATAAGCAGTGCGTTGGGTGAACTCGCCAAAACCGCCGCGCAAAAGATATATGATGTAATTATATTAGATGAAATTGTCTTTTGCCTTAATAAAGGACTGGCTGACCTGGATAATGTTAAAAAAATCATTGACGAAAGAGACCGATGCGTTGAGATTGTAATGACCGGGCGCGGAGCAACAGACGAGCTAATCGCCCTTGCGGACCTCGTAACGGAAATGAAACCATTAAAGCACCCCCTTGACAAAGGGATGAAAGCCCGAAAAGGTATCGAGTTTTGATTTTCCACAGAGTTTTTTGAGATAATGATTTAGGGAGCCAGTGATTTGGAAGGTTATACAACTGAGCCTACTTTAAAAGCCAAGACGAGCAAAATAGCTTTTGCTTCACTCCTGCTGATGATAATTGGGTTTTTTGTCCCTACAATCCGGATTGCCACATTACTGCTGACACTGGCTGTAGTCTCAGGTATAGCTGCCATTGTGAAAATCAAAAGGAGTAACGGCCGGTTGACGGGCCGATGGATAGCCATTTTGTCGATTACTGTCTCGGCAATCCTTTTCCTTATAGCAGGCGTTTTTTGTCTTTTGAGTTTAGATGCCCCTCCGATACCGGATGACTATACAATAGCCGACCTAAGGTCGGCAGGACCGGAGTATGCCGATAGCTTCAAATTATTGATGATGCTTGCAGATGAAGAAGGAGCTGATCCGAACAGCGGAGCTGCTGCGGGGCTGTCCTCGCATGATGTTGCTGTTATAGAGAATGCTTATCGCACTTTTTTCACAGATAATCACGTAAACGTCTCGGAGATCTCCAAAGAAAAGGCCCAGAGCATAAACCGGGCGTGGGAAAACGCTAAAAAGGGCAGAGATATTATCGACGCACTTGGCGCATTCGAGGAGATAGCCGACCTGACAGAACCCGATATCCTCGGTGAATTGACGTCTTTCTATAGCTTGAAATATCTGGCTGACCTCTACACTACCTATGCTTGTATGAAGCAAAGCACCAGTAGCAGTAAAGAGTCAGTCCAGGAGTTGATCGTGATGGACGCTGTTTTTAGAAAGCTTGGCACAAATACGCGTCGCTCAGATTTAAAACTTATATGTTTCTTGGGTTTGGGCAAGAACATTAGAGCTGCAAACTTTCTTTTGAACGATTCCAGAACATCTCAAGAATCGCTCGAACTGTTGGCAGAACATTTCAAGCCGCTTGCGAATGAACAGGTTTCCTGTAGGAATCCTATCATATTCGATTATCTTGAGTCCAAAAAGGGATTAGACGAGGATATTTATAAACTTTTGGAAAACGATCTCGCAAAACGATTGAGAAGAAGCCCGATTATCAAAAGGAACTCCACTCTCAAGTTATCCAAAAACTCTTGTGATTATTGGATTAACATAGACGCCGGCAAAGACGACTGGTCGGCACTGTCTATTTGGCCATCATCCTATCCGGGGTGGCTCCCCTCAATTCCACCCGATTGGAGCAAAATACCCCGGTATTATTTCATATATAATCCCATTGGCTCTTTACTCGTGACAGTATCAACACGTTCGTTTGAAAGGTTTGTGGAGAATAAAACCTCGCTCCGGATATTGGACGATCTTTTGCAAATCGTCTTGAATACGCGATTAGGGAGGGGTGCGAGTATGAAGGCGCGGGTGTACAGTGATGAATATATCATTGATGTAGAAAACAAGATAATATTCAGTCCCGGGCCGGACGGCGAGTCCTATACCAAAGACGATATTAAACTGCCGATAAATCCTGAAGTGCTAAATTTGACACAGTAAATGTGGTACACACTGCCAAACCCTTCGGCTGTGCTCAGGGCAGGCGAGTTTGGCCGTGGCACCCAAAAGTAAATGTGAAACGCAAAAATCAAATAGCAAAATTGCGGAACCGCTTCGCGGCGTTTTTTAACAGATTCCTCGGCAAGCTCGGAATGACTAATAGCACCTCGGAATGACTAAGGGTTCAGCAAATCTTCGGGTGCCATTTTCAAGGGACAGCTTGGCAGAGTTGAGCAATTTCCTTATGTACACTTCATCGCAATCGGTCAGTAATGTGCAGAAATTGCCACAACTGTTTTTTTGTAGTCAAAATTGCTTCAAAAATGCGATATTGGGAGATATTTGCATAATTTGGTTGATTTTTTGGCCGATAATCTATAGTATAGAGTCTTATTCTGTTTACAAATGGAAGTTATATCAGCTAAGAAGGGAGGAAGGTCTCAAAATGGTTGATTTTGGAAAAATATCAGTCCTGAAAACAGTCTGTTGGAGGCAAAATCCATTTTTACGCTCGGTCAGTTTGCGTTTTTCAGCCTTTTTCGCTCTGTTTCTTTTTTCATTAACAGTCCCGGTTTTCGCTGAAGATATGAGCCCGCCTTCCTTTGCCGGCGCTATGCAGAGCGGTGCGGCATTCTGGGAATTCTCTGAAAACAGCGACCAGCCGACAAGTTTTTATTACCTACCTCCGCTCGTGGAGCCGAAATTCGGCTTTCGCTATTACTCAGGTGCGTGGGAATGGCAAAGCGGGGCCGGCATCGCCGGAGACGGCGCTATGCTGCTTTTCGATGAGGAAAGCCTCGTGCAGCCTATCCCTGATGGTGACGGTGACTTCATCACCATATATGTTCAGCTTACTTGGCAAGGCGCCGAACCGGACCTTGGTATCGGGCTGGAGATCTGGGCCGACCCTTATGGTTGGACCCCGGGCGAGGAGTTTGAAGAGGAGCATCTTGATGGAGAGGAATGGCCCGACCCTATCGAAGAGTATGACTTAGGCGGTGGCTGGACGCAGAGCACATTCGCTGCGACGTTTTGGTCCTGGGAGGTTGCCTATGTGCATATTATTCTGCACATGGACATCTGGTATGATTTGCTTATCGATGAGGCGGTCGTCGATATGGTCATTCATGACGATTATTCCCCGCCGGTCGGACCGGGCCGGCCGGGAGGGGCCGGAGCCGTTGAGATTCTCGGTGAATGGGAGGATGAATCATCGGACCTGAGCCGGGCCAAAGAGGCCGGCTCCGGCCGGGCGCTTATCTTCACCGCACACACTGAGGACGACACCGGAACCGATATGAACTTAACCTCCGTAACCTACGGCGGCCAGGCGATGACAAAAGTGATTGACCGTAACATTGTCGATTCAGGCTATCGGGCGTATGTCGGGGCATTTATCCTTGACGAGCCCGGTATCGCTGCTGCGAGCGGCGGCAGCTTTGAAGTAAGCTGGGCGCAGGCACCCTCCCGGACACCGGCTTACTCGAGCGTATTTTTTTCAGGTGTTGACCAGGAAGACCTTGTCGGCGCCAGCGATAGTGCTGTCGGTATCTGGATCAATACCATAGCAACCGGTCCTCTCGCCACAAATGACGGTGACATGGTTATAGTAGCCGCAACCGCGGGCAATACCAGAGATTACCAGGTTGGTAACGATTTTACCGAGGCAGTTGAACTGGCGCCAGGCGGGGCAGATGGTGTAGCCGGTTATAAATCAGCCACCGGCGCCGACGAAACACCTCAGGTTACACTTATTGATGCGAACCGGCAGGCAATCATTGGTTTCGTTTTGCAGGCCACAGGCCCGGATACTACGCCGCCTGTGCCCGATCCGATGACCTGGGCCGTCGAGCCGTATGCTACCGGCCGGACTTCGATTGCCATGACAGCAACAACTGCATCAGATCCCAGCGGAGTCCGATACTACTTTGATGAGACCAGCGGCAATAGCGGCGGCAATGGCAGCGGTTGGCAGGTAAGCGAAATCTATGTCAATGAAGGCTTGAGCCCTGATACGCTGTACATCTACCGGGTAAAGGCCCAGGATTTTAGTGTCAACAGGAACGAAACCGCCTGGTCTGTCGCCCTAAGCGCTACGACCTACCCACCTGATACAGAACCACCAATCCCTGATCCCGCCCTATGGGCTGCTGAACCGATAGCTGACAGTCCTTTTTCGATAAGTATGATGGCCGTCGAGGCTACTGATGAGAGTGGTGTAGAATACTATTTCCAGGAAACCAGCGGCAATCCCGGTGGAGCTGACAGCGGCTGGCAAAACAGCACATCTTATACCGATACAGGTCTGGATCCGGAAAATCAGTATTGCTATCAGGTAGTCACCAGAGATAAAAGTACCAATCATAACGAAACAGCTCCTTCCGGCATCGAATGTGCAACAACTTTGACTGCTATAGATATAAGCATAATGAATCCGAGTTTCGAATCGGGTACTACCGGTTGGAGTAATGCAACTGTCGGCAGTTACGAGTACTATGCACCTCCTGAGGGCACCGATTATGCTACCAGAAGTGCCGGTGCAGGTTACACCACCCAGCTTATCGGCCACACGATAGCTGCCGGTGAAACCTTTACGTTAACCGTCTGGGCCAGGAATATCTATAGCGACAGCCATACCGAAGCGCTAAAAGGTAATCCGACAAACTACCCACTGGGAAATCCCGATACCGCCACTGCTGAGGTGAGGTTCTACTACGGCTCGAATACTATTACTGCAGCAACAGTAGATGTTAATCCGGTGGAACTTCAAGGTGCCCCCCAGACCTATCCCAACGACGATGGTGGGAATGTCTGGCTTGACGCCGGATACAGAATGCAGTTCGCAGACAATGTCTTCTATCAGTTGCAAAGTGCAGACCCGTTATATGATTCCTGGACTTACATCAACGATACCGATTATGACCACGATATGGCGGTCGGCCCAATTATAACGCCACAGGGTTTGAAGGCGTGTTACAACACTTACTACGAAGATGAACCTCCTTTTTATTCCGAAATATGGATTCTTAATGCCTTCGGCAGCCCACCCGATTACAGTTGGTCTCCCGAGAGCGTGGCCTTATACCACTATGGAGATGAGGATCCATGGGTTATCGATGCTCATCTTTACTATGATGAAGATACCAGCAGATTGTGGATGTCATGGGGCGGCCATGTTTGCTACATATCTGAATTAAATCCAACAACAGGACTGCTTATCAATAATCCCCTAAGTCTCGAATATGACACGCATCCACCAGGAACCCATACGGCTATAATGTCTTTTGCAGGCGAAATTGCGGCTCATCCGAGTGTTCCACCGGGATGGGATGGTGATATATGGTCCCAAGGATATATGGAAGGACCTGCAATATACAAACACAATAGTTATTATTACGCCTTTGGCTCGTATGGCAACTTAGGTGCTAATTATACGATCCGTATGGGACGAAGCTCCGCCCCCACAGGGCCTTACTACGACAAAGATGGTTATGAATGTACAACTTTTTATCCTGGAATAAATCGGTACGGATGCTCGATGCTTCTTGGTGATGATGCCGACCAGCTTGTACCGGGCCATCCTCATATCTGGGAAGAAAATAGTAAATACTATCTGGGATATGATTATAGAACTGAAAAGGATGGACCAGAATTTGATGTATTGGGTATCAGACGTCTTTATTGGGTCAATCACTGGCCGACTATCTGGACTCCAATTACGGTTACTTTCAATGCGAGTGACTATCCGGCAGCTATCGGTCAGGAACTCGGAATCAGCCTGCGTAATGTAGGTCAATCATCAACGTATGTCGGCTTTGACTATGTTTCTCTTGTACACACACCCGGCTCGCCCGAAACCGAGCCCCCCATACCAAATCCCACTCTTTGGGCTTCGGGGCCGATGGCTCTTGGACTGTTTTCTATCGGCATGATAGTTACCGAAGCTACTGATGAGAGCGGAGTACAGTATTACTTTGAAGAAATCAGCGGCAACGAAGGCGGCAGCGACAGCGGCTGGCAGCAGGGTCGAAGCTACACAGATTACAACCTCATACCGCAGACACAATACACATATCGCGCAAAGGCGCGGGATATGTCCCCACAACAGAACGAGACTGATTGGTCGGTTTCCAGGGGTGCTACCACGGACGAAACGCCTGTGCTCGGCTGTCCGGCCGGTGATCTGGATAACGACTGCGATTGCGATATTGACGACCTGCGAATATTTGCCGGACAGTGGCTGGACGAGCCCGGCTGTATAAACCATACGATGGATTGCGCCGACCTGAATGAACAGAACGACGGCGTTGACTCGCAGGACTTTGCCGTATTAGCTGCAAACTGGCTCCAGGAGGGCGCCAACCTGGTTATCAATGAGATGATGGCTGACAATGAAACGACCATCACAGACGAGCATGGTGAATATGACGACTGGATTGAGATATTCAATCCGAGCGGCGTTATTATTGACCTGGGTGGCATGTATCTGGCGGACAACGACGGCAATATGTGGATGATACCGCTTGGCACCAGTATCGTGCCCGGCGAATACAAGCTCTTCTGGGCCGACAAAGAGATCCACCAGGGAAATAACCACACCAATTTCGGACTGGGCAGGGACGGCGACGGTGTAACTC
>Ga0114922_10004326_pt1 | contig 13159 bp, 13 predicted proteins | sample AartaG_FD_100975 | JGI IMG/M metagenome (GOLD analysis project Ga0114922, IMG submission 100975) | Deep subsurface microbial communities from Aarhus Bay to uncover new lineages of life (NeLLi) - Aarhus_00045 metaG | ecosystem: Environmental > Aquatic > Marine > Oceanic > Sediment | place... | reverse complement strand
GCCATGCGCGCGGTTTGATTTCATTTGTTGCTGCTAAAAGCATGGGTTATAAATTCAATGACATTGCCGAGATATTAGGTATCCATCCGGTGACGGCAGGAAGGTGTGCAGAAAGAGGTAAGACATTGATTGACAACTACGAAGAAATTTGGGATGCATTGGAATAACGCAGTTAGATAGCAACGTCCCCCATTACCCATTACATTAAAAAGTGGAATGGTTTACCCCGTTAAATTGCACAGCAAATTTCACGAAGTGAAACTATTTAACTGGGGTGGCAACCTCCCCAATTACGACCCCAATTATCCCCCACTATAATTACATAATCTTAACCCCTTTATTAAGGAAAGCGAGACGATATTTTGAAGATTGTTAGTGTGGTCGGTGCTCGTCCTCAGTTTATTAAGGCAGCTCCTGTAAGCAAAGCCCTCAGAAAAGCTGGCCATCAAGAGATTCTAGTACATACCGGCCAGCATTATGACTATGGGATGTCGAAGGTATTCTTTGAAGAATTGAGTATCTCAGAGCCAGATGTTAATCTTGGGGTTGGTTCAGGGGCTCACGGTTGGCAGACAGGACAGATGCTAATACGTATTGAGGAAGTGCTGATGGAAGAAAAGCCTGATTGGGTGCTGGTGTACGGGGATACAAATTCAACCCTGGCAGGGGCAATTGCATCGGTAAAATTGCAAATTCCTCTAGCACATGTGGAGGCGGGCTTACGATCTTTTAACCGGGAGATGCCAGAAGAACACAACAGGCTGCTCACAGACCACTGTTCCGACCTCCTCTTTTGCCCTACCCAGACGGCAGTTGCAAATCTGGATAAAGAGGGGATTACTCATGGCGTGAATTTGGTAGGAGATACAATGTATGATGCTGTTTTGCTGTTTTCTGAAATTGCCCGTGAAAAGTCGACAATCCTTGATGATTTGGGATTGAAATCAAAGGAATACCTGTTGGCAACAGTCCATCGCCCCTATAACACAGATATTCCTGAAAACCTTGAAAACATTCTCTCAGCCTTTATTGAAATCAACGAACCGATCATTTTTCCCGTCCATCCCCGCACAAGGAAAATCTTGAATACGTTCTTCCCTTCACTCCTCACTCCCCACTCCTCACTCAAAATGATTCCTCCCGTCGGCTACCTCGATATGCTCATGCTTGAGCAGAATGCGAAAGCCATTCTCACCGACTCCGGCGGCATGCAAAAAGAGGCATATTGGTTTGAAGTTACGTGCGTGACGTTCAGGGACGAGACAGAATGGGTGGAAACCGTGGAAGCGGGCTGGAATGTGGTAGTTGGTGCAGACACGGGAAAGATTGTTGAGGCGGTCAGGTGTTTGAAATCGGACAACCCTCGTCCAAAACTGTATGGAGATGGGCATGCGGCGGAGAAGATGCTTGAGATATTAGCGGATTAAATATCTCTCACGGAGTTCACGGAGCTCGCAGAGTTAATATTTTATCAAAATATTTTTTCTCTGTGTCCTCTGCGGGCTCTGTGAGAGAAAAATAAAAGAACAAACGAATGTCAACTTTTGCAGGAAATGTCTTAAAACTTGTAACCGGTAGTGTCTTTGCCCAAGGACTTGGTGTGCTTGCCGCGCCGATTGTCGCACGGCTCTTTGCGCCGGAGGCTTTTGGTGTTGCAGCGGTATTTGCATCTATTACTGGTATCATCGGCGTGGTGGCCTGCCTTAGATATGAGCTTTCCATCATGCTTCCGAAGACCGATGAGGAAGCCGCAAATCTCCTTGGCGTTAGTCTCTTTTTTGTCTTAATCATAACAGGCATAAGCGTTTTGATCATCTTTTTTGCCGATGATTTACTTGCAAACCTGCTCAACTCCCCGGAGCTGAAAAGATATCTCTGGCTGGTTCCAATAGCAGTATTTGTCACCGGCATTTTTACGGCATTAAATTACTGGAACTCTAGAACCAAACACTTTGGCCGTCTTTCCATTGCAAGGGTTATTTCATCTGTTGCTACTCAGACGACAAAATTAGGCGCAGGTTTTGCCGGATTTGTCAGCGGTGGTGCGTTGATTGGTACAGGCATTCTGGGTCAAATTGTTTCCACAGTGGCGCTTGGCGGGCAGATATGGCGGGATGATCGGCGGTTGTTCAAAGCAAACATCCGATGGGGAAAGATGATTGCAGGGTTAAAGCGGTATAGAAAATTTCCTGTAATTGATATTTGGGGGATACTATTAAACACGCTTTCCTGGCAATTACCTGCTTTGTTGCTTTCATCCTTTTTTTCGCCGGTTATTGTGGGCTATTATGCCTTGGGAACTGCTGTAATACGTATGCCAATGAATATAATCGGGGGAGCAATTGCTCAGGTATTTTATCAAAGGGCGTGCGACGCAAAAATTAAAGGAGGATTAGCGCAGGTTGTTGAAGATGTCTACAAACGCTTGGTCGCTATTGGATTATTTCCCATGTTGCTGTTCTGTCTAATCGGGCAGGATTTGTTTTCGGTTGTGTTTGGCCATAACTGGGTGGAAGCTGGTCTATACACGCAAATTCTGGCCCCATGGATGTTTTTCACCTTTATCTCGTCTCCATTAAGCACTTTATTTTTAGTATTTGAGCGTCAAGGTTCTGCACTTATCGTACATTCAACAATTTTTTTGACACGATTGATATCGTTATATATTGGCGGTGTTCTGGGGAATGTCTATATAGCGCTTGGTTTATTCTCTGTGACAGGTGTATTTGTCTATGGAGGGCTTTCTATCTGGAATTTAAAATTGGCAAAAGTGCCTATAAACATTATTTGTGTCACTCTTTTTAAGTATTTTTGTTATTTTGTGCCTGCTTGTTTCGGTTTGCTTTTGTTAAAATTGTACTTCGAGGTATCTCCCCTGATACATTCCTTGATAGCCATTTTGATCATTGTTTGCTACGAATTAATAATTATTTCCAAAGACGACTCGTTAAGAAAATATATAAATTTTTCTAAGATGAGAAAAACAAGGAGCTCAAAGGCGGTGATATGAAAGACTACAGAAAGTATTATTACGAGCAATCATGTTTTTGGGATAAGGATTATCTTAACGATCCTGCTGAAGCGGAAAGAATAGACGCAACTATTAAGATGATTCCAGACGGAAGCCGGTCTATTTTGGATGCTGGGTGTGGAAATGGAGCCTTCATTAATACTATCGTAAACCTTTTTCCTGATAAGTTTGAAAGAATTGTGGGTTTAGATTCTAGCATTGAAGCATTAAAACATGTAAAAACGGAAAAAATAAATAAAAGCATTGGCAGCATGCCTTTTCAAACAGACAGTTTCGATTTGGTAAGCTGTTTAGAGGTGTTAGAACATTTACCAGAACAAGAATTTCGCGAAGGAATAAGCGAGATACAGAGAGTAAGTAAAAAATATATCCTAATTAGTGTCCCCAACAATGAAAATATAGCGCAGTCCCTTGTTTTGTGCCCAAAATGTTGCTGTGCCTTCAACTCTTACTTTCATATGAGGAGTTTTAAAAAAGAGACTTTGAGTAATTTGTTTATAAGTTTTAAGCCGATTACAATAGTGGAAATGGGCCCAGAGACATATTTTTACTCATATAATGAATGGCTGATTTTCTTGCGTCTCGGTTACAAAAAGCCTTCTCCTTCTCCGACAGCTATCTGTCCGCAGTGCGGATACAAAAATAAGCCAAGTTCTCTAATTGGAGGAACAGAACAAGTCTGCCATACTCCAAAGTACCAGAAATTGTTATCTTTGTTGTTTAAGCACTTTTTCGCTAAACGAATAAAGAAAAGAAGGTGGCTCTTGGGACTGTATGAAAAAGATAACGATTAGAGAAATCCCCATCATCATCCAGAACGGCGCCATGCTGAATCCGGCAAAAGGCATGCGTCTTGATGAAGAGGTCTCTGCAATACGTAAAGCCAGACTATCGAAGCCAGTATAGATAGTAGCTTGAGCGTTGAAAATATATCAGTATTTCAATAGCAAATAAACGGAGTATGATAAGTAAAGATATTGACAAAACGAGAAAAAGATACTGAGCAACACAAAGGGATCCTATTCATTTCGGCCCTTGATTTTTGGTCTATGGGTGAGGGTAAAGGCGGCCCTGCATTATGGCGTACTTTGAACGGTTATGCCGAACAGGATTGGAATGTCTTTTTTATTACTTCTAATCGCGTTCAATGTAACTCACCCGAACTGCCCCATAACCTCCATGTAATCCGTTTTGATGCTCCTTGGCTTAAGCGCCTTGTGCAGATCAGAAAAATCGGTTTTTTTGCCAAGATTATCTGGTGGCTTTATTTTCAGTTTGTCGCCTTTGTCAAAGCAAGATGCCTGGCGCGGAAACATAAGTTTGACATCGTTTATGTTTATGAGGTTTTTGGTATTCCTGTTGCGAAAGTATTGTCAAAGCTTTGGCATATCCCCATAGTTTCACGTTTTCAAGGTACTATTCTTGCCCAAGCCATGAAAATGCCGTTTTGGAAAATAAGAGCATGGGAGCATGTTGTAGGGCTTAGGATGCCTGTTGATCAGGTTATCATGACAAATGATGGAACCCAGGGTGATCGTATATTGAGAAAACTTGGTGTCAATATGGATAAGGTGAAGTTCTGGATGAACGGAATAGATCTAACGGCATTTGCCAAAATACCTGAAAAACAGGAAGCAAAGAAAATCCTTAATGTGAATAATAAGAACGTTCTACTTACAGTAAGCCGTTTGGTTTCGTGGAAACGTGTAGAACGGAGTATTAGTGCTTTGTCTGATATAATTAAAGATTTTCCCGATACTGTTTTAATTGTAATCGGGGATGGGCCTAAGAACGATGAATTAAGGCAACTTGTATATGCATTAAAGGTAGAACGACATGTGCGATTTATAGGTGCTGTACCGCATGAGGAAATATCGAAATATTTTGCTGCTGCGGACATCTTTCTTTCTTTCTATGATTTATCTAATGTGGGGAATCCTCTGTTAGAGGCTATGATTTCAGGTAAGTGTATTGTTACCTTAAACAATGGGGATACAGGAAGAATTATTAATAATGGCCATAACGGAATGCTTTTAGAATACGAAGACCTGCCAAGAATATCGCAGGTAATAAAACATCTTTTAGCTGATGAGGCACATAGAAAACGGCTGGGTGCTAATGCTAGCACGTTTGCTGAAGAACACTTTTGGACATGGGAAGAGCGTATGGATGCGGAAATACAAGCTGTTGAGAATCTGATAAAATGAACCAACGATTTATTTCTTTTGAACAATTTTTTCTCTACCTGACAATCATATCTGCTTTCACGGGTACGCTTGGGGTAGCTGGTTCAGTCACCGTTTTTGTGATACTCGGCACTTTTTTTGTAGTTGATTCAGAAGACTTGACAAGATTCAAGAGTTTCTTTTTTGAAAGCATGCATTACATTCATAATAGGATAGTGTGGTAAGAATTGATCGTGAAATTCATAACCTTACAAAGATTCTTTCTTTACCTTTTAATAATATCAGGAATTATTGGTAGTACATTTGGTGCAATTAAAGTCGGCCCTATCCATTTATTCCCTTATCGGTTTTTTCTAGTCTTCTTGTGGTACCTATTCATAATAAATTTCTTCTTTTGCCAGGGCATATTGAAGGTTTCCCATATTAAAGTAAAACGGTATTTACAGTTTTTAGCACTCTGGTTTTTTTATGCTTTATTTACCTTATCATGGGCGGCATCAAAAACTGATGCCATCCGACATATCATTTTTTTATTAATGGGATTTTCCATCATTTTTTTTATTGTTTGCTATTTAACAGAGTTAAACCAATTAAAATCTTTGTATTACGTGTGGTTATTGATATTTGTTTTATTAATTCCTGTTGGGATTTGGGAAATAACTACTGGAAATCACCTAAATGTTTCGGGCCTTTCTGAAGAACTCCGATTTAGGTTTCTGTTTGCGCCAACTACTGTTTTTAACAATCAAAATGATTATGCTGTATATATTGCCCTGACCCTTCCCATGGTTCTTGCGTGGATTCGTTATTATCCCAGGTTGATTGGCCGGGCTTTAGGAGTTCCTGTATTAATCGCAGGTTTATGGCTATTGATACTGACGCTTTCGCGATCCTGTTATATCGCAGTTCTTACAGGAATGCTTTTTTGGTTTTTATTTTTATTAGGATGGAATAAAAAAATCAAGGCATTAGCTGTAACGGCTTTTATGTGCGTCCTTCTTGTTGTTATTTTTCCAACAAATACCCGCGATATTCTGTCAAAGGTAGAAATCCAGGCAGCTGGTCTGAACCCCATTATTTTACAGAATGAGGGCATTGGAACCCTCTATGTTCGTCTAAATCTGATAAAAAATGCACTTTACTTTACTGCCAAATTAGCAGGCTTTGGTGTGGGTGCTGGGAATATTGAGTATTATATGGAGAACTACAAAATTTATCCAGTTGGCGAGATAACTAATATGCATAACTGGTGGGTGGAGATTCTTGCAAATTACGGCGCGTTTATCTTTGCAGGGTATTTGATTTTTTATATCAGCCTTTTTTGGAACCTATGGAAAGTTTATAAGAGGGTGAACAATCGTACCGAAAAAATGATTTGCGAGGCTATTTTGGTGGGATTGGTAAGCTTTTTTATGGCAAGCATCAGTTCAAGCTCTATCATTGCGTTCAGGCCGCAATGGATGTTTATAGGCTTTGCGCTGGCGTTTTTAAACTACTGCAGAATTAAAAAACATCCCCGAATTTAACATGCATATTCTGATCATACCGTCCGAACACTATGTTACCTGGAAGGCACCATTGGGTGCATTATTCCAGCATCATCAGGCGCATGCCCTTAATAAGAGGAAAGGGATCAAAGTGGGTGTTGTATCCGCAGGCTTTGTTCCATTTAAAATGCTGTTTTCTGCATATCCTTATCCACCCTTTGAAGTGGACGATGGTGTTAATACATATAGATGCTACAAGAGAATATTGGTTCCGGGACGTATCGCTAACAAAGTATTTTTGAAGTATCTTGTTGGTTTATATCTGAATCTGTTTGAAAGATATATTAATGAGCAGGGAATACCCGATATTATACATGCCCACAATTGTCTCTATGCGGGCGCAACTGCCTTAAGGATTAAAGGAAAATATAGCATTCCATATCTTATCACTGAGCACAGTAGTGCATATGCCAGGGACATGATTTCTGTCAGGCAGGCTGCCTTAATCAGAGATGTATTAAAAAATGCAGCGATAAAAACTGCAGTAAGCACAAAGCTTGGCGGGCTGATGGAAAACTTGTTTAGCACAGATGCATCTCCAATTTATCCGATATTCAATATATTGGATAATAGATTTGAAAAAAAAGGGAATATATTAAAAGGTGCGAAGGAAGATAGAGACATATTTATCTTTTTGAATATAGCGAGTCTCAATGCCAATAAAAATCAGTTTGATCTTTTAGAGGCCTTTGCGCGAGTATTCGGGGCTAATAGTAAGGTACAACTTAAAATAGGTGGTGATGGGCCTTTGCGGCGAAAGCTTGAAACGCAGGCGAAAGAATTGGGGCTAGGAGAACAGGTTGTCTTTACAGGTTTATTGAGTCGCGATAGAGTGCTTCCGGAGATGTTAAATTGCGACGTATTTGTTCTGTCAAGCATCTTTGAAACATTCGGTGTTGTTCTGATTGAAGCTCTAGCATGTGGCAAACCCGTTATAGCGACAAAATGTGGTGGTCCGGAGGATATTGTAAACCCCATTAATGGTCTCATTGTCCCCACAAAAGATATAAATGCGCTTGCCGATGCCATGTCGAAGATATATTCAGCCATAGACAAGTATGATACAAATCGTATTAGAAATGACTGCTTATCGCGATTTGGAGAGGATGCTTTTGTGAAGAGACTTCAAAACATTTATATAGATATCTTGTCGAAAGAAAAGGGAAGGAAAAATTAATGATGCAGACATATCAAATCTGCCAACGATGCATTATGGATACAACAGATCCAGATATCTGGTTTGATGAAAATGGGACGTGCTCTCATTGTCATCATTATGAAAGTATTATTCAAAGTGAGACTTACCTCAAAAAGCGGGAGAAAGGGGCGCTTGATCGTCTTGTGGCAGAGATCAATAGGAAAGGAGCCGGAAAGAAATATAATTGCATTATAGGTGTCAGTGGTGGTGTGGACAGCACCTATGTAGCCTATGTTGTGAAAAAACTCGGCCTGCGGTCGCTGGCAGTACATCTGGATAATGGCTGGAATTCTGAGATGGCGGTCAGCAATATGAAAAATACCTTGGAGAGATTGGATATTGACCTTTACAATTATGATTCGGATTGCGAGGAGTTTTATGATCTGCAACTGGCATTTTTAAAAGCTTCAACTCCAGATTCAGAAATACCTACCGATCATGCAATATTTGCTTTGTTAAATAGAATTGCAGTGCGCGAAGATATTCAATATATCATTGGCGGCACTAATACCGCTACTGAAGGCGGGGGCGTGGCGGCCTGGTCGCAGGGACACGGGGATTGGAGATATATAAAGGGTGTTTATAATAAATTCGGAAAGGGAATGCCATTAAAGTCTTTTCCTCATTATGGACCTCTTGAACTTATTTATTATACGTTAATAAAGAAAATCAAATGGGTTCAAATCCTGGATTATCTCGATTACGACAAAAAAGATACGATGATAATACTCGAGAACGAGCTTGACTGGAAATATTATGGAGGCAAGCATTATGAATCCGTTTATACACGGTTTTTTCAGGGGTATATCCTGCCGAAGAAATACGGTTTTGATAAGCGGAAGGAGCACTTGTCTTCACTGATTTGGTCCGGCCAGATTTCCAGGGATGATGCTCTTGAAGAAATTTCAAAATCTGATTACCCTGTAAAATTGCAGGAACAGGATAGAAGGCTTGTCGAAGAAAAACTTGGTATATCTCATGAAGAATTCGAGAAAATAATGAGTGCACCCGCCAAAAGTTTCTGGGACTATCCATCATATAAGAAGATATTCAAAAATAAACAGATCTTATCTTTGTATCATGCTCTGAAACGCAGGTGATTTGATTTTGATGGGTAGTCCAATTCGGCCATTTCACTTTACGGAAAAAGAAACAACCCAATGACTAAAGTCTGCATCCTAACATCAGTTCACCCGCGACATGATACAAGAATATTCATTAAGCAATGCGTATCGCTTGGCCGGGCAGGTTATGATGTTACCCTGATTGTTGCGGATGGAAAAGAGGATGAAGAAAAAGAGGGTGTCAGAATCCTTGATATCGGTATTAGTCGTTTTGGCCGCGCAGGACGTATGACAAGGACTGTTATAGCGGTGTATAAAAAAGCGTTAAATATGAATGCCGATATCTATCACTTCCATGACCCCGAACTTATTCCGGCAGGTCTGCTTTTGAAGGCGCTGGGGAAAAAGGTGATTTATGATGTGCATGAGGATTATCCAAAGGCTATCCTTAGCAAGCATTATTTGCCTTCATGGATGTGCAGGTTGACAGCCTGGGCATTTGAAGTATTTGAGAGCATTGCAGCCAGACGATTTAGCGGCATTGTTTCTGTTACGCCAGCGATAGCAAAACGGTTTGAAAGTAGAAATAAAAACACTGTCACTATTCAGAATTTTCCCATAACTGATGAGCTAAATATTAGTGAAACAGTAGCGTGGAAAAAACGATCAAATGCTGTGGCGTATGTGGGTGTTATTGGGGTTTTGCGCGGGGTAAAAGAAATGGTGGAGGCGGCAGAACTTGCTTCAAAAAAAACAGATGTCCATCTGATACTTGCAGGGGATTTTTTCCCTCAATCACTTAAGGAAGAAGTCGAGTCGATGGAAGGATGGAAACAGACCAAATACCTCGGCTATTTACCACGCGAGAAAGTGGCGCGGCTTTTTGACAAAATAAAGGCCGGGTTGGTTTTAATTCATCCTGAGCCACGATATCAAGTTTCTTATCCGGTCAAACTTTTTGAATATATGTCTTCCGGTGTCCCGGTGATTGCCTCAAATTTTTCCCTGTGGCGAGAGATAGTGGAAGGAGCTGGTTGCGGGTTACTGGTTAACCCCCTGAAACCGAAGGAGATTGCCGATGCGGTAATTTATATTCTTGAAAACCCAGAAGAAGCACAAGAAATGGGGAAAAACGGTCGCAGAGCCGTGAAAGAAAGATATAACTGGGGGATGGAAGAGAAAAAGTTGCTGGGATTATACGAGGTTTTATTACCATAATGATGAAACTGGATTGGCAATCTAAGGCGAGAATCATGAAGGCCTGCGCCATTATACCTGCGGGGGGCAGTTATATGCTTATTCAGAAGACATTTGGGCTTTTGAAGTCCGATCCTATGCCTCAGATTCCTAAGCAGATTGAGATGGCGCGGTGGATACTTGATATGGGTGGAAGAGTGGAGAGGAAGACTTTTTTTGAAGTTGGTACCAGGCATAATGCGATTGTGCCGATTGGGTTCTTTTTATGCGGTGCTAAGAAAGTAATAACGGCTAATTTTCATAGAAGGTTGGACGTGGGGATTTTGAAAAGGTCGTTGAGGGCGAATGAGTGTAACAAAGGATCTCAGTCATGAAAATATGGCTAGTTGAGATTAGCGATTTTTTGCCCACATTAGATGGAAACAATCGCCTGTATCGAGCAGGGATGCTTGCAAAAGCGTTGGTTGAAGCCGAGCACGAGGTTCTATGGTGGTCATCAACATTTAACCATCAGTTGAGAAAGCAGCGGTTCGATGCTTCAACTACAATTGATATTGAAAAGAACTACCGCTTAAGATTGCTTTATAGCCCTGGATATGGTCGGAGTATTTCATTTGGCAGGTGGAGGCATAATCGGGAAGTTGCAAAAGAATTTGCAGAGGAAATATCTGCGAAACCAATTGATGAATTGCCTGACCTTGTTTATGCCTGTTTGCCCACACTGGAAGTGAGCGAACAGGCTGTGCTTTTTGGCGTTCGGCATGGTATTCCTGTAGTTGTAGACATTCGTGATAGGTGGCCGGATATTTATTTATCGCCTTTGCCCAGGATTTTGCATCCAATAGTTCGCATTATGTTGAAAACCGAATTTGCTCGCGCCCATAGAATCTTTAGCCAGGCTACTGCCATCATCGGTGTTTCTGAAAAAAATCTGGAATGGGGGCTGGGACTTGCCAGAAGAAAAGCAGGCCCAAAAGATAAGTGGTTTCCTTTAGGATTTTCAGTAGAGGGCAATGATAAAAGTGGTATGTCTAAAAGTAACCCAAAAGAAATAATGAGCAAATATGATATGGGAAGCGATCCCTTCATTGTTACTTTTGTAGGCACTTTTTCCGCAGCATTCAACCTCAAAACTGTTATCGATGTAGCTCAAAATTTATCAGATGCAGGGGAAAAGCGCATTAAATTTGTCATAGTCGGAGGTGGAGTACAAGCCTCAACTTTACGCAAGCTGTCAAATGGGCTCAATAATGTTGTTTTAACTGGTTGGCTTGATAAATTAAGCATCGATAAAATTTTTAAAGTCTCTTCTATCGGGTTAGCCCATATTCATCTAATGTATTAATTACACTCCCAAACAAACCATTTGAATACATGGCGGCTGGTCTGCCGATACTGTCATCACTTGAAGGAGAGTTAAAAGCCATAATTGAACGGGAAGATATTGGGCTGCAATACAAAGCGTCAGACCCAATTGATTTAAAGGATAAAATAATGTGGTTTCTTTCTCACCCTGCTGAGACTGAGGCTATGGGACAGAGGGCAAAGGCGTTGTTTGAAAAAAAATACAATGCAGATATTGTGTATGCAAATTTAGTCAAGCATTTGGAGAAAATAGCAAACGAAGGGGTATCAAATATATGAATGATAATAACAGTAATGCATCCCACACCCTTGAAGCTTTAGAAGAACGCAAACTTAAAGAGATCGAACATTCCCGGAAACGTAGGAGCATCATTCAGGGCTTTGAACGACACAGTGATACAGACAAGTCAGAAAGGGTCGAAAATCTTGAATCTGTGATCCTTGATAAAGATGCATTTGATTATAACTTCTCGAACATGAAATTCTATTCAATTACAAACAAAAGCGAAGAGTTTCAGTATAAATGGCTCAAAGATAGGTGCGCACCGGGTGTTAAAGTGCTCGATTTCGCGTGCGGCAATGGTGAAAATGGTATCTATGCGGCACAGTGCGGTGCTGAAGTCATAGGGATAGATATCTCACCTGAGGGTGTTGAAAATGCGAACCTTAATGCAAAACAGGCCGGAGTTGACGATCATTGCAGATTTGAAGTGATGGACGGAGAAAATATGACTTTTCCGGATAACACTTTTGATCTGGCTGTTGAATACGGGGCGCTTCATCATGTGGATTTAGACAAAGCAATGATTGAACTGAACCGTGTGCTTAAACCTGATGGTGAAATGATTTGTGCTGAGGCGCTCAGGCATAATCCACTGATTCACTGGTACCGCAAAAGGACTCCCCACCTGCGCACTAAATGGGAGGTTGAACATATTCTTGGTGTTGAGAGTTTGGCAGTTGCCGGAAAATATTTTCATAATATCGATGTGAAGTTCTTTCATTTAGCTGTGTTGGCTGCTGTGCCTTTCAGGGAAACGCGGTTTTTTAAACCGATGCGTGCTTTGCTTGACAAGGTTGACAGCCTATTGCTCAGGAGCGAAACAATAGGTAAGCATGGCTGGATCATGATTTTTACTATGAGTAATCCGAAGAAGTGAGCTGATGAGAAATGCAATCATATACATACCAGAAGACTTGCGGCGATGTAGCTCAGTATATTTTTTGAGAAATGGAATTGATGCCGGATGTTAAAAAGGTTTTTTGATATTATTACTTGTTTGGTTGCCCTTCCTTTTTTGTTCCCCTTTTTTTCCGTTGTTGCAATCATCATAAAAGTTAATTCCCCAGGCCCGGTCTTTTACCGCGGATTGCGCACTGGTTTAGGCGGCAAGCCTTTCAGGATATTCAAGTTTCGCACAATGGTGATCGACGCGGAAAAGATCGGGGGTCCTTCAACTGCGCTTAACGACCCCCGTTTAACAGAATTTGGGAAGTTTTTGAGAAAATATAAAATTGATGAGCTGCCCCAGATAATAAATGTATTAAAAGGAGAAATGAGCTTAGTCGGT
>Ga0114922_10004325_pt1 | contig 13159 bp, 9 predicted proteins | sample AartaG_FD_100975 | JGI IMG/M metagenome (GOLD analysis project Ga0114922, IMG submission 100975) | Deep subsurface microbial communities from Aarhus Bay to uncover new lineages of life (NeLLi) - Aarhus_00045 metaG | ecosystem: Environmental > Aquatic > Marine > Oceanic > Sediment | place: Aarhus... | reverse complement strand
CCCTGCAGGGCAAGGACTGCCGCTTGAGGTACGGCCGCTGCTTCCTCAAATGTCATACTGGCCGGTTTAAACACCAATGCATTTTCAGGAACAGATACATACTCGGCAAAACCACCCCAACCACACCCGGATATGTCCCCGAATACCTCATCCCCTGGCTGAAACTGCTTTACGTTTCTGCCAACCGCTTCAACCCACCCCGCTATGTCACATCCAATTGTCTGGATTTTTGGTTTTAGAAGCCCAAGGAACAGGCGGTTCATGAACGGCTTACCTCTCAGGAGACCCCAGTCCCAGTCATTTACAGATGCTGCATGAACTTTAACCAACACTTCACTGTCTTTGGGAGTAGGTTTTTCTACCTCTTTGAGTTGAAGAACATCCGGTGATCCATATTTCTCATATACAATCGCTTTCATAATTAGTTATTATGTTCCAAAGTTATTACTACATTTCCCGCTTTGTGTCCTTTTTCGACATACCTGTGAGCCTCGGCAATTTGTTCCAGCGGATAGCGTCTATCTATGACCGATTTTATCTTTCCCTCCTCAATGAGGTCTTTAAGTAAAATCAAATCTTTTGTTGTGGGGAGTGGTGGCATCGTAAATATGGCTTTTTTGCTGCCTTTCTTTGAAGTCCATAACATTTGCAGAAGCACTGGAATGGTAGCTACAGTGGAAAGATAGATTCCTTTTTGATTCAGTGAGCTTTTACATTTTGAAAACGAACTCTTGCCGACCGCGTCAAAAATAATGTCATAGGCCTGACCCTCTTTTGTGAAATCCTCTTTGGTGTAATCAATTATCTTATCGGCTCCCAGGGATTTCACCATTTCCACATTCGCTGTACTGCATACCCCGGTAACCTCTGCCCCAAAGTACTTGGCAAGCTGTACCGCATAAGTACCCACACTTCCGGAAGCTCCATAGATAAGGACTTTCTGTCCGCTCTGAATACCCCCATAATCTCCAAGGAATTGTAGTGCTACACAGGCCCCAAAAGGAACTGCGGCGGCTTCCTCATAGGTCATATTGGTCGGTTTCATTGCTACATTTTCTTCGGGCATACATACATACTCGGCATGAGCACCACTACGTGTTACTCCATAAACCTGGTCACCTTGTTTGAATAATTTCACATCCTTCCCCACAGATTCAATTTCCCCGGCTAGCTCAACCCCAAATATAGGATTTTTCGGTTTTGTCAGTCCTGCCTTCATTCGTGCAATAATGTTTTTGCCTTGTCGAAATCTCCAGTCCATTGAACTTACTGTTGTAGCATATACCTTTACTAGTAGTTCATTGTCCTTGATAGCAGGTTTCCCTACGTCTTCTAATTCGAGAACATCAGGTGGTCCGTATTTTGTGCATACAATTGCTTTCATAAGTATTCTCCCTAATTTACTTTGATTTGGTCATATAATCTCGTTCATATCTGTTTTAGCAGACAGGGAAGCGATTGCAGATGAATTGAATCCTTTAACTATAAGCCATACCGCAAATACCATTTCTTGCACGGCTATCGGAGAATTCAACAAGGTATCAATGGACGACGAAAGATTATAGCCCAATTGAGGTATCAAAGATGCTGCTAACGACAATGCAGCTCCAATAAAACCCCAACCTGATAACCAGCGAGGAATGAGTTTTGATTGATATAATATATAATTCAAAGTCAGGGAACCCAGGCTAAAAACGGTTAGCCCAAGCAAAAAGGCCCAATCGTGTGCTGCTAGTAATAAAGTGCCCAAGGTTTGAAAATAGGGAACATCAGGGGTTCCTGCTTTTACAAATTCCTGGCTTAATGTCAATAGTAATAGCAGGCTGATTACGCCAACAATAAAGATTACGCCCTCAATAATCCTGGCACCAACGTAACCAAGAGCTAAGGCTTCATTATGCTTTTTAAAGATTGGAAACAGCATAATTGGAATGACAACAACTGCAATGCTGTCAATTAACAAAAGGAGCGCTCCTATTATTAATTGGGTTGCATTTGCAGAAACATTAATAAGACCATCTGGAGCATTTAGAGGTCCTGTAAGAACAACAGTTAGAGAACTCGCAACCGTCGCAATTATAAATAATGCTCCCACAATTATTGCGGTCTTTCTGATTGAATTCATTTTTTATTCCCCCAAGATTACTTTGATTCGGCCATTTTCAGAATAGCCCACCAAAATTATGCTATAAGTTTGCAAAACCTAACGACCAAGCTCACCGGCCGCTATTCCGCTGCGCTTCATAGCGGCCGGGTGCAGCGCTTTGTTAGCCAGCCGATAAGTCACTTCGGCCTGTTCGTCACTCGCTCGGCAAGGATTTGATGAACTTGCCCACCAGATTGACATTCTCCAATTCGTGCTTCCACGCCTCGTCATCATGTTGCAACCAAAACGGATAAGCGGTAACGACGATAACCATGTCGAACTCATCCAGCAGGACAATCAGCTGCCCTCCATGTCCCCACGCTAAGTCGAAGTAATGGTCGTCTGCCTTAGCGGACCACCACTGATAGCCATACCCGATGTCGCTGATAGAAAGGCCCCAGTTTGCTGGAAATCCCCCACTCGCATTGATATCCTCCGAGTACCTCAGCAGGGAATCATGCACCCAATCGGCTGGAACAACCTGTATACCCTTGTATTTACCGTCGTTGAGATATAACAGACCGAATCTGGCCGCATCGCGTGCCGAAAAATGGAGGTCCCCGCAGCCGTTATTATGGCCCTCCGCATCCTGTCCCCATTCGCCTGCCTCCACATCAATTGCCGAGAAAAGATGCTCTTCAGCAAATGCCTTGAGATTGGTGCCGTACGCCCGATCTACGATAATCCCCAGCCAGTTGGATGACAGATTGCTGTAATGGAACTCGGTTCCCGGATCGGCGATGAGAGGGAATTCTTCTATAAGGGGCGGATAGTGACCCGACAAAAGCCCCTCCCAAAGAACTGGATCGGTTTCTTCCCAGGGATATCCTGCGCGCATCTGTAACAGGTGCCGGATTGTGATCTGCTCCTTCCTCGGGTCAGTTATCTGATCGGCGACTTCCGGGAAGAAATCCATCATCTTCTGGTCCACGCTTGACAGATAACCTTGCTCCAGTGCAATCCCGACCAATGCCGAGGTATAACTCTTCGTCACCGATTGCAGCCTGTCTTTCTGATCAACCGACCCTTCGTTGAAGTAGTCTTCCGCTATCAGATAGCCGTTCTTGATAACCAGCAGACTATAAATGGTCTCTAGTTCAGCCGCATTGTAATAAAGCGCCGCCACAAGCATAGGGTCTAGCCCTTGCTCTGTGGGTGTCGACACCTGCCACTCATCCCCGGGCAGGGGCGCGTATTCAACCGATAAGAGATCCTCAGTGCTAGGGCCGCTAGGACCACACCCAACCAGAATTGATAGCATTAGCATCGCGCAGCTGATTAAGAGGAAGGAATGCTTATGCCACTTGGAAATGTTTACCTGGATTACTGATTTATTCATGACTCAAGCAAAGCAGGTATGATGTATTTTTCAAGAAGCGTAAATATCTTTACGGTGGAAGTGTACGCGCCACCGGTAGTAACAACAACCGCGTTTAACTCAGGAAAGACCATAATGTGCTGTCCTCCCCAACCCGCGGCATAAAACATTTCAGTTTCTTTACCTGAGTCAGAAAATTTTGTAGTCCACCACGAATAGGAATAGCCAACATTCTTCTTGTCCGTACCCGGGACATTAATACCTTTGTTATCGCGATAAGAATTGGCGCTTTTTTTGACCCATTGCTCGGAAATAATCTGTTTACCGTTCCAGACTCCGTTATTCAGAAATGTCGCACCGACTTTAACCATATCTCTTGGAGTGATTTTTAAACCACCGGCTGCCTCGATAACATCATTTTCGAATCGTAACCACCAATCAAAAGAATCGATCTCCAAGGGTTCAAACAAATATTCGGTGGAAAACTCATCTATATTCATTTTTGTAGCATTTTCAATAACTCCACCCAGAACAATCTGATTTCCACCATAATACCTAAAGCTTGTTCCGGGTTCATCTATCAGTGACCCTTCTAGAATAAAAGTGAATGGATCTTTATTCTGCTCTGCTTCTTGAAACCAGATTTCAATGATAGGATTATCCCGACTACTATAAGGTGCATTCCACTCCTCCCAATCTAATCCGGAGGTCATGGTTAACAGATGTTCGATAGTTATTTTATCTTTCCCATCTGTATTGAGGTGCTGATGCTCAGGTAAATAATCAAATATGGACTGATGGACGCTTTGGATAAAACCTTTATCTATAGCAATTCCGATACAGGTTGAAGTAATGCTTTTGGTCACGGAATGAACGCAATGCGTTATGGAACTGTCCCAGGTCACCAGCTCGCCGTGATGGTCAGGGCCATCCCACTGGTATTTATGCCCCTCAAAATACTCTTCAAGCACCAGCTTGCCATCCCTAAAAATGAGCAAGGAGTGTACTTCTCTATATTTGCCCCGGTTAATATCATTCACTGCCTTTTCAATCAACGTTGCATCAATATTCAGTTCATCTAAAGAGCCAACATCAAATCCATCATTAATATTCTCAGGTGGTCGGTAGGTGTATTGACTAGAAGGTTCTAATTGGCAACCGACAAGTAATAATGAAAGAACTGAAAGTAAAAGAATCCCTATTGTTATATAAAGCGATGCCTTTTCACCCATTGGGTTCCTCCAATTGACCCCGCCCAATTTGGCCAAACAATGGGCTTTTGACACTATTTTACCATAGAAAGCTGTCTGCGCCCCCGGTTTGATAGTGGAAATCCAGGTTAAGGGGTATCGTAGCTTGACAGCGCGGGGAGGCGCATACGTATAATATAGCGCTGATTTCGGGAAAACTGAACCGTTACTGCGGCATACTATTGAGTCGAAGGAGACCTTAACATTGAACAAGGAACTAACTAGGCTGTTTCAACCGGGCAGGATAGGTAAGGTCAAAGTAAGGAACCGAATAATGATGGCGCCTATGGGGGTAGGCTATGCCACGGAGTTGGGCTACGTAACGGACCGCCTCATCGCTTTCTACGAGGCCAGGGCTAGGGGGGGTGTCGGGGCCATATCAACGGGAGGGGCCTATGTGGTGAGCATAGGCCAAACCCCGTTCAAGTTCATGGGCATCGACGATGATGAAAAGACCCCCGGCTTAAAGAAGTTGGCCCATGCCATCAAGGCTCATGGGGCCGCTGCTTTTATCCAGCTGATTATGCCGGGTGCTCAAATGTATGAGCGCCCGGACACTCTGCCTCATCCCCAAATAGGAATACCACCAGGAGAGCGGTCCAAGGAGGAGATAGGGGAACTGGTGGAGCTGTTTGTCCAAGCGGCCAGGCGTGCCAAAGAGGCCGAATTTGATGGCGTCGAGATTCATGGGGCCCACGGCTACCTGATCAGCCAGTTCCTGTCCCCTAAGACAAACCTAAGGACAGATGAATATGGAGGCAGTCCGGAAAAGAGAGCCAGATTCGCCAGCCAGATAATAGAGAATATTAAGCGCCGATTGGGCCAGGATTTCCCTATCTTATTCAGGATGAACGGTGAAGACTACATCGATGGCGGTCTGACTATAGACCAGGCAGTGCTACAGGCTCCCCTCTTGGTTGAGGCAGGTGCCGATGCCCTGAGCGTATCTGCCGGTATTTTCCAGGGGTTCCACTGGCAGATACCCACGGTGATACAGCCCCCGGGCTGCCTTTCCCACCTAGCGGCTGCTGTAAAGAAAGTGGTCGCCGTGCCGGTTATCACCGCAGGCAAGCTCGGAGACCCTCTCATAGCCGAGCAGGTATTGAGAGAGGGCAGGGCGGATTTCATCGCCATGGGGAGGCCGCTACTGGCTGACCCCGAACTCCCCAATAAGGCCGCGGAAGGAAGGCTGGAGGACATCCGTTACTGCATCTCCTGCAACCTGGGCTGCTCAACTAAAAGACCGCCTCCGGACCTGGCTGCCACCTGTAGCGTGAATCCAGCCTGTGGTCGGGAGAGGGAGTACCTTCTACAGACTGCGCCCCGCCCCAAGAGAGTAATGGTAGTGGGTGGAGGGCTGGCGGGCATGGAGGCAGCTAGAACCCTGGCCCAGCGGGGGCACGATGTTACGCTGTACGAAAAGGAAGACCAACTAGGCGGGCAGTGGAACATCGTTTCCTCCTATCAGCCAGAGGTTGCCGCCTTGACCAGATATCTTTCCCGAGGCCTGGATAAAGCAGGGGTGAAGGTCTTCCTGAATGCGAAAGTTGATCGAAAGGTGGTGGAGGAGGCCAACCCTGAGGTGGTGGTGGTCGCAACCGGCGCCGTGCCGGTGATACCGGAGGTCCCTGGCATTGGAGGGGACAATGTAGTCTTGGCCTGGGATGTGCTGAGAGATAGGGTTAAAGTGGGAAAGGAAGTAGTGGTAATAGGTGGGCAGACGACGGCCCTTGAGGCAGCCTGCCTGCTGGCGGAGCAGGGCAAGAAGGTCTCGGTTATCGGGATGCGTGAGGTTGCAAGCAGGGTAAGCTGGTTTTTGAGGTGGGCCTTAAAAGAGCGATTGATCCAGAACGGAGTCTACCTCTATCCCGGGACGATTTTGCACAGCATTAGTGGGAGGGGGGTAAGTGTGCTCGACAAGCGCCAGATGCTGTTTCTGAAGGCAGACACAGTGGTACTGGCCGCGGGCTCGAGGTCCGAGAATGAGCTTGCCGAGCAAATGCAAGGACTTGTGTTAGAGCTGTATACCGTAGGCGACGCGGTAGAACCGAGGAACTCGATGGAAGCCATTCACGAGGGCTCCAAGGTAGGGCGCGAGATTTAGATTCTCGCTATCGCTCGCCACCCCTGGCTACCTCCTTGCAGGCCGCACCTGGGTTGGCTGTGAAAAAGGTAACTTGTGGCATTAGCCATGAGGAAACTCCTGGGCCCAATTTAGCACCGTAGCAGCAATAGGTGAGTCTTCCTGAAATTTGTATTTGATAGGACTAATAAAATGCGGTGAATTGTATTTAGATTTTGGAAAAACTAAACTGCTGCGCTAGGGTATCGCAGCTTCATTGTCTTCGCAGTAATATAGAGACTTCATCAGATAGCTGTGGCAGTGGTCAGGCACTGGTTATCTTCACGAGAATACCCGTTGCTCATCCTGTAACAAGCTCTTTATTTAGAGATGCCCGCGACACATGGTAAAGCGCCTAACTCTGCTTATCGTTCCGGGCAGTCTATACCGAGGATATCACCTTAATTATCGGCCTTATAGACTTGGCACATCACGCCTCTCAGCACCCAAGCGCCGGTCATGGGGTCACGGAAATCTGGGCCCTCATCTAGAATGGCGTTGATGTTCGATTCCCAGGCTCCGTGAAGGGAAGGCTCCTCTGCCGGCTTTTCGGGCAACCACCAGCCAAATTCAGTGCTCACTACCCTGGGGTCAACTCCACTGAAATGCTGGCATTTGAACCTGGCCCTGCCTATGGGAGTCTCGACCCATATCCAATCACCATCTTTGATGCCTAACTCTGTTGCCTTACGCGGATTAAGTTGAGCTATCGGGTCTGGAGATTTCCGTCGCACAGCTTTGATCTGGCGGCCCTGGGACTGGTACAGGTCCCGGTTGCGGTGGCTGATCACAATCATCGGGAAATCCTTAGCCATTCTCGGAGAGCTGACCAGGGTTTGTGGCGGTTCCTCATATTTGGGCAATGGGTCATAACCCATGTCCTCCATAATGGTCGAATACAGCTCGATCTTGCCGGTAGGCGTGCCAAAGCCTACCTGTTCGTACTTCTGGTGCCCTATCTGTGGAGCGTCAATACCGCCCCTTTCCTGTATGAATGACTTGAGAGTGAAACCCAGTGGGGATAGGCGATAGTCGCAAGCGTCTTCCAGGGTCTCCCAGGGCCAGTATTTCTCCTGACCCAGCCTCAATCCCAGCTCCCGCCACAAGTAGTACTCAGGTTTTCGCTCATACATTGGTTGAATAGCTGCCTCGCCGGCAGTCACAATATGGAAGAAGTCCCCAGCATAGATGAGCGGCTTTTCCAGGTAACAGGCCGCTGGCAGCACATAATCCGCCATGAGGCAGCTTGGGGTCATGAATATGTCCATAGCGATATGGAAATCTACCTTTTTCATGCCCTCGTAGACCATTCTGGCATTGGGCAGGGTAAGCATTGGATTTGCACCTTCAGTTATGAGCACTTTTATAGGGTAGGGCTTCTCCGTAACCATAGCTCGATACACGTCCGGCGTATAAGCCCCACCAATCCACCACCACGCAGCCAGGGGCCTCGTTTGCACCTTCTTGATGTTCTCTTCTATCCTATGGAATAAGTCCCAGGACCAGAGCTTGAACTCCTTCTCGCCGATCATCTTAGCTTTCTGCTCACGAGAGAGCGCGTCATGGGCTTCGATCTCAGCCTGGAGGACAATATTGGGGTTTGGCCCCAGTATCATGTCCCCACCTGGAGCATCGATGTTGCCGGTGATGACCGGCAGGAAGTACCTCATCTGAAGCGTGGGGGTGACATTGGGGATCATCTCCAGGCCCATGCCATGCGCCACCGTCGCGGGTTTAGTGGTGGCGTAGAGTCTGGCTGCCTCCCTAATCTTATCTGCTGGCACCCAGGTTATCTCGGACACCTTCTCCGGCGGGTATTCCCTAATCCTCGCTGCGAGCTTGTCAAAGCCATAGCACCATTTGTCGACGAATTTTTTATCGTAGAGATCTTCGGCGATGATGACATTCGCCATGCCCAACAGCAGTGCAGCGTCAGTCCCCGGCCGGGGCTGCAACCAGATGTCGGCCCTTATAGCCGCATCCGTACGCCTGGGGTCAACCACGATGAGCTTGGTGCCTTGCTTCAGCAAATCCAGTATCTGGAGCCACTCATATCGTGTAGAACTAGCGGGGTTGCGTCCCAGGAGCATAATGCAACGGGTAAGGCGGTTGGGAAAATGGAAGTGGACAGCTCCTCCCACATGCACAAAACTGAGAGCCGCCGCCGCACCGTAACATATCTGCGCCTGCCCGGCAAAATTGGGGCTGCCAAAGAGATTTTGAAAGCGGGCGCGGTATTCGTCAGAGCAACCGTTCTCCCCGATGCAATTAAAAGCTACCGCCTCGGCCCCATAGTCATCCCTGATTCTGGCCAGCCGAGATGCGATGTCGTCCAGGGCCTCCTTCCAGGTAACACGCTGCCACTTGTTCTCACCACGCTCCCCTACCCTCTTCAACGGGTAGTTGATTCGGTCCGGGTGGTCTATTAACTCCGCTACTCCACGCGTGCGCGGGCATGAGGCTACAATAGATGTCCACTTCTGGGCGGATGCCTTTTTAATCTCTCTGTGCACATACTCCTGCCCCGTTATCTTGCCGTCCTCGATAATCACATTAACTACACATTTATTGGTACACATAGCGCATATTGCGCGCCTCATTTCTTTAGCCATCTCCTTCTCCTTTCGCGTCAATGCTATTCATTTCCAGCATTTCCCCTGTCCATTCTTCATACCCACTGGCCTTTTTCTTGCTTTATTGCTTCAGCCACTTCTTCCTCCCACCAGCATATGTGCGGGAACGCCCAATTGTGGCATTCTGCCCCTCTCTGCTCTAAACTTTGCGCTCCACCTTAAATTCCCAGACGCAGCAGGTATCGTCTTTGCTTTTTCGAGGCGGCAGCTTCAGAGCTCTAGCTTTCATATCTGGATTAAAGGCTCTGCAGATAGCTTCGAAGGCTAGTTCCTCAAAGCCGCCCGGCCCACACATGGTTTGTATGCCCTGTTCATCTCCGTGTCTTTCGAAATAGAATAGAGAGCGGCAATAAGTGAAAGTCAGTATTGCATGGTCCTTGTTCTTGATATCACAGTCGTAGACATACATGCCTTGCCGCGCACCATCGGGACAAGTTTGGAAGTACTTCATCATGGTAACGACGTCATCTCCTTGGATATTCATCGCCTCTCTAACCAGCGGGACTTCAAACTGCTGTATTTGCCTGCCGTAGATTTCGCGCCACAGCCGCAGAGCCTCTTCATTCCCCGATTTTTCCCTGATTACCGTGTAAACCATTCCACATATTCCCACGAATATCCGTTGATAGTTTTCAATCAGCCTTATCAAGGCATCCCTAGATAAATCGGAGAACTGAAAGTCTGGTTTGTACTGGCCGCTGTAATCTTGTAGCTCTTTCATATGACTTCCTTTCTATTATTAATTGTGCCTTGTCACCCCTCGGGCATGAGCATAGGAACTACCATCCAGTCAGACACGGGAACTGGTGTGCCGCCTTGTATCACGTATATTCTTGCCGTATCCGTGCCCCTACGGTCCTCTGGGGTATAGCTGATTTCCTGAACTCCACAAACATCAAAGTCCCTCAAACTGTCCAGGCCTTCCTTGACAGCAAGGCCATCCAGGTTTTCATAACCTACCTTTTCCACGGCTCTCTTCACAGCTTCAACCGCTACAACAGGGAATGCCAGCGTTTGGGCCTCAGTACCCTGGAAATCAAGGCTTCCACCATACCTTTCGCGCATATCATGCACTAACTTTACGCCTGGGTAATCCATTTCCATCGCCCAGGGATAGCTTCTTGGAGTACTATAACCCTCAATAGTAGCTCCCATTGCCCTTAGCAACCCTTGCGCCAGGCTACCCTCAGCCCCGGCAAACTGTATGTCTTCCAGAAGTCCCAGTCTCTCAGCATCCTTCAAGATTGGCACCGCTCCACTCCAGATGGTACAGAGGTAGATATAATCTGCCTCACGGGCCTTTAGCCTCAGCAACTGGGTAGTAGTATCTAGGGGCACCCAGGGAATTAGTTCCGAGGGCAACAGCTCCATGCCCAATTCCTCAACGTACGGCTTAGCCCTCTCTATGCTGGGAGGGCCAGATACTTCGTCTGGCCCGATCAAGCCTACTCTGGGAGGCCGGTCCTCCTCCCAGTTGTCGACAACCCATTGAGCCCAAACAGCGAATGATTCTTCCCAGAGGGGAAACACACAATAGGTCCAACTGGGGGGATAAATCGACTCCGGAGATATGGCCATGTTTAGCAGAGGCGTCTGGTCTTTTTCTACCATATCCATAAACGCGGCTGCGTCTGCAACTCCTATTATTATAGGGTCACCGCGGTCAATCATCTTGCGGTAGGCGCTGAGTTCGCGAACCAGGTCGAGCCTCGCATCCTCCCAGTCAAGTACGAGAGTCACTCCGGGGACGAGGTTCTCATCGTTGGCGTTCTTGATGTAATCCTCTATGACCCAATGCGCGTATTGGACAGGGCCAGCAACGGGCCCGGTAAGGGCGGTTATCCACCCAATTCGCACTACTTTTCCCCTCTCCGTAGGCTGTGCGGCAGGGCCACATGCAGTGAACAAAAGCAGCGCTGCCAATGCTAGCACCAGGATAGCAATCCCAACCCCTTCCCCCTTCACCATCCTGATTCTCATCCTAAACCTCCTCCAGTCTTACTCAGGCTCTTTGATTCCAGCTCAGTCCTTATCTATCTTAGTGTTCTTCCGTCTGTGTCGAAATTTTATTGTGAATAGCAGTGAATTCCCAGTAGCCCTCCATTCATCTCCCAGCCGGCGTCAACCCTGCAATAGTTCAGCCGTTTCCGAATTATGCTCCCGATTTTGTCCTTGTTTTGATTTCTTCAGCCACCATTCTAGCGCTTTCAGCAACGCCTGAGCCGGCTATCCAGCCTGGCGGGTTTACCGCGTCGCCAACATTGTACAGGTTCTCGATTGGTGTTTTCTGGTGGCGTTCAGAGGCCGGCCAAGCACGAACACAAGGCCACTCAGAGCAAAAGCGGCGGGCCAGCAATACCTCAGCACCCTGCTCTCTGAAATTTGGAAACATGTCAGCCAGATCAGCCAGGAACAGTTCATACTCCTTCCTGGGATCATACAGGCTGGCATGCCCTGGCGCCTGATAAAATCCCATCCAGTTCTTGCCCGGGGGAGCAAATTTGGGGGAAACCAGACTGTAATCTACGCCGAGCTGCCACCTTCGGCTCTCGGGAGCATAAAGCCCTCCTGGCCAGTCATATAGCGGCCCGTTGCTAGACACCATAAACCAGAAGCCTTCCAGAGGCCTTAGCTCTCTGACCTCGCTGAGGTAACCCCGGTCGAAATTCTCCTCCCCAGCCAGTTCCACCGTCTTTTTCGGCCCGATATCGCTCACAACCGCCCTGGCTTCAATACTTAGTTCAAAATCAGGTCCCGTGGCTTGGACTCCTTCAGCTACGCCATCATTAACCACTATTATACGGGCCCGCACTGAAGTCAGAATCTCCCCTTTGTTATCCTCGATCACCTTGACCAATGCGTCGATGATAGGGTTGAGGCCATCCTTGGGGACAAGCTGTTGTCCACCAGCGAAATTCACGAAGCATCTCACCAAATCACCGGCGGAAATTTCATACAGGTTCAGTCCCACTATCTGGACACACCAGGCCTGAAAGATATTCCAGATAGCCCTATTGTCCGTCACACGAAGTAGCCATTCGCTGAACGTAATTGAATCAGAAGGTACCTGCCACCTGAAGCTGCGCCTGAGGGCTTTGATGACCCTTTCTTCTTCCTCCTTATCCCGGCTGGCCAACGAGATCAAATACCACAGCATCCCTTTAGGCGGCATCTCATAGTCCTTTCCCTCGATTCGCCATTTAGGCGGTGGAAGTGCTCCCATGTCAAAGTCAGTTCTGCCGCCAATGTCCTTTAACGTGAGAAGAACTGGGTCTCTCTGGCCGTAGTAAATCGTGAGGGCACCGGTGGGAATGAAGTATCCTTTATAGTCCACCCAGATAAATCGCCCGCCCACGATTGGCATCTTTTCCAATACTATGGTTTTGTATCCCGCATGGCTCAGCCTGGCCGCAGCACATAACCCGCCGAGGCCAGAACCTATCACTGCCACATCACAGCTCTGCTTCTCCATCCCTATACTTCCTCGATTGCTTCTGAAGTGCAGTAGTCTACGCAAACAAGACAGTTATTGCATAGCTCCGGGTCGACTTGGCACTTGAAGGTATCGCCCGGGACAAGCAGGGCATAAGTGGGACAAAAGGGAACGCACATGCTGCAGCCGATACACTTCAAGAGGTTGATTTTGATGGCCATCACCCCGCCCCAAGAGACTCTAGCAGACGATGCGGG
>Ga0114922_10004324_pt1 | contig 13162 bp, 11 predicted proteins | sample AartaG_FD_100975 | JGI IMG/M metagenome (GOLD analysis project Ga0114922, IMG submission 100975) | Deep subsurface microbial communities from Aarhus Bay to uncover new lineages of life (NeLLi) - Aarhus_00045 metaG | ecosystem: Environmental > Aquatic > Marine > Oceanic > Sediment | place... | reverse complement strand
GCTTGAGGACGCTCTCGGAGAGGTGCATCTTCTGCCTGAAGTCGGCGTAGGTGAACCAGAGCCTGAGCACATCCGCCCCGTACTTGTCGTAGATCTCGGCGGGGCTGATGATATTGCCCCTGCTCTTGGAGAGCTTGCGGCCCTGGTCATCCACGAAGAAGCCGTGGCCGACCACCGTCCTGTAAGGCGCATGATCGCCCAGCGCCACCGCAACCCACAGCGAGGTCTGGAACCAGCACTGATACTGGTCGTCGCCCTCCAGGTACAGGTCGGCCGGGTAGGCAAGCTCGGGATGCGGGCGCATCACGCAGTAATGGGTCGCGCCCGAGTCGAACCAGACCGACATTATGTCGGGCTCTTTGCTGAAGCTGGTGCCATCGCAGCCCTCGGCCTGGCAGACGGTGCCCTCGGGCAGAAGCTCTGCGGCGGAGCGCTCGAACCACACGTCCGCCCCGTGTTCGGCCACGAGCTGTTGCACGTGGTTGACGCTCTGCTCGGTCATCAGCATCGCGCCGCACTTCTCGCAGTAGAAGACGGGGATCGGCACCCCCCACACGCGCTGCCGCGAGATGCACCAGTCCGGGCGCGCCTCGATCATCCCTGCGATGCGGCTCTGTCCCCAGTCCGGGTTCCACTCCACGCGCGGGAGTTCGTCCAGGGCGGCCTGCCGCAGCTCGTCAATGTTCAGAAACCATTGCCTGGTGGCGCGGTAGATGACCGGCTCATCGCAGCGCCAGCAGTGCGGGTATTCGTGCTCCAGCTCGCCCTCACCCAGCAACGCGCCCGCGTTCCTGAGCAGGTCCTTCACCTCGTCATGTGCCTGGTCGCAGACCAGCCCCTCCAGCTCCGGCCCCGCCTCATCGGTGAACCGGCCCAGGTCATCCAGGGGGCTGACCACCTCCAGGTCGTACTTGAGCGCCGTCTCGTAGTCCTCCAGGCCGTGCCCGGGAGCGGTGTGAACTGCGCCGGTCCCATCCTCCACGGTCACGTAGTCGGCCAGGACCACCTTCGAGTCGCGGTCGTAGAGCGGGTGACGGGCGACCAGGCCCTCCAGCTGCTCGCCTCTGAAGCGCGCGACCACCTCGTACTCCTCGATCCCGCACTCAGCCATCGAGCGCTCCAGCAGCTCTTTGCCCAGGATCAGCAACGGCGGCCTCGCGTCATTCGGTGCCGTTAGTCGTTTGCCGTTGCCAGCCTCCAGCTTCGAGCCTCCAGCCTCCGCCGTTCGGACCAGGACGTATTCGGCGCTTGGGTGCAGCGCGATTCCCGTGTTTCCCGGTATCGTCCAGGGCGTGGTGGTCCAGATGAGGAAGCGCACCGGCTCCTGGGGCGGCGAATCTATCGGCAGCTTGCTCGGGTCGCGCAGCTCGAAGGTCACGTAGATGGTCGGGGAGGCCTTGGTATGATACTCGATCTCGTCCTCAGCCAGCGCGGTCTCGCAGTGATAGCACCAGTACACAGGCCTCAGCGCGCGATAGAGCAGGCCTCTGAGCGCGATCTTGGCGAACGCCTCGATCTGCCGGGCCTGATATTCCGCGTCCAGCGTCAGGTACGGGTACTCCCAGTCGCCGCGCACGCCCAGCCGCTTGAACTGCTCGCGCTGAACCTCGACGTAGTGCAGGGCCAGTTCCCTGCACATGCGCCTCCACTCCAGGATGGAGACCTCGTGACGGTCCACGCCCTTCTCTCGCGCGAGACTCTGCTCGGTGGGGAGGCCTTGCGTGTCCCAACCGGGGATGTAGGGGCAATCGTACCCCCGCATTGTCTTGTACTTGATGGTTATGTCCTTGAGTATCTTATTGAGCGCTTGGCCCAGGTGGATGTTGCCGTTGGCATAGGGCGGGCCATCGTGCAGCACGTAGGCCGGCCCGCTCTTGCGCAGCTCCCGCGCCCGCCGGTAGATGTCCAGCTCGTCCCAGAGCTTGAGCATCTCCGGCTCGCGCTCCGGGAGGTTGCCCCGCATCGGGAAGTCGGTCTTCAGGAGGTTGAGCGTCTCGCGATAGTCCATCGGTGACTCCTGGTCGCTGGCCGCCTGACCCCGAGCAATGATGAAACAGCCGCCGAGCCTCGAAACCCGAGCGCTCGGCGACCTGCTCTGTGTTGTGCCTGATTGCCTGGTACCAAGTGATTCTACCACATTCGGGCCGAATCTTTCAAGTGCGTTCTGCCGGTTGGTGCGAGCGAGTTCAGTAGGCGGGTTAGGTGCAACGTTCATCCGTCGTAGGTCGGGCTTTCCAGTCCGACGCCGTTCTTTCGCAGTCGAAGGAAGGAGGAGTCGGGCTAGAAAGCCCGACCTACGGGAACCCAACCTAAGGCAGGAGATGGAACGGCGCGCGACGAAGTGCCCACTAACGCGCCAAGACCGGAGGGATGACGATGTCAGTGAACCTGAACCTGGGCGGGCTGGGTGGGGGAGGGGTGGGCAAGGCGGCAAAGGCCGGTTGCGGCTCGATATTCGGGGTTCTCTTCGGGATTCTCCTCGTGCCCCTTGGCTTCTACCTCATCTACCACGGCGAGGCGAGGCTCGTCAACCACGGCAAGGTCTTCGAGGGGGTCGAGATGGCCTCTCCCGAGGCGGCGGCGAATGTCACGGGGCTGGTGAAGATAAAGGGGCAGCCCGTCGGACAGTTCCTGTCCCACACGCGCTGGGATGGGCTGGCGCTGTATTTCCGCAACACCGTGGAGGAGTATGAGCGCGAGGAGGACGCGGACGGAGACGTGGACTATGAGTGGAATCAGGTGAGCAGCGAGCAAATGGGCGGACTTCGGCATCGGCGACATCAAGGTCCAGCCTGGAAACGCCAACCCGGTCGGGGAGGAGAGCGTCTACAAGGGCTACAAGCCCAAGTTTGCTGGGGACTTCAGCGTGGACGCGATGGGCCGCAGCCCCGAGGTTGGCGACCAGCGCCTGGAGGTCGAGGTGCTTGACGCCGCCAAGGAGATCATCGTGCTGGGCGAGATGCTCAGCGGGACCATCAGCGGTGGCTCGACCTTCGTGGTCAGCACGCTCGGGGACACGGCCACGGCGGAGGCGCTCAAGACCGAGTACAAGATCACTTACTGGCTTATGAAGGGCGGAGCGGTGCTGGCGATCTGGTTCGGAATACTCGCGATCTTCGGGCCCCTGACCACCATCGTAGGGCACATCCCCTTGATAGGGGAGAGGATCTCCGGGGGGCTGGTGATGGCGGCGCTGGTCTTTGCGATCGCAGCAGTGGGCATCGTGACCGTGTTCCTGAAGCTGTTCTGGATCCTGGTCGCGGGGGTGGTGATTGTGCTGGCGATCCTGATCTGGCGCGGCTTCGCCACCCCGCGACAGCGGCCGTCGGCGCAGGCACCGACACCCGCAGCGCCTGTCCAGGCTGGTGCGGTGCAGGCCCCTCCGCCAGCCGCTGCGGCTGAGGCTCCCACGCCCACGGAGGTCCCCCGGCCGTCGGCTGCGGACGAGGACACTCAGGCGGTCCCGCCTGCCACAGCCGAGCCCCCCGCGCAGCCGGGGCAATTGAAGTGTCCCAGGTGCGGCGCCGGGATCACCGAGAGTGACAACTTCTGCACGGCCTGTGGCGCGAAGCTGGACGAGGGCAAGCTGGTTTAGTAGTCCGACGTCCGACAACCGACATCCGACAACCGACCAACGGCCAACGACTAACGGCCAACGACCAACGCCCAACGGCCAACGACGAACGAGAACGTCCCGGTGGGCTCCGCGTTGTTAGTCGGTAGTCGGAAGTCGGCGAAGGAGGCAATCTGATGAAACACGAGATCCGAGGAACAGTGATGCAGTCAGTCGAGATCACGCTCAGCCGGGGGGAGTCGGTGTTCACCGAGGCGGGCGGAATGTCGTGGATGACCGAGAACATAGACATGAACACGGAGATGAAGGGAGGGCTGCTGGGCGCGTTGCAGCGGGCGGTCTCGGGCGAGTCGCTGTTCATGACCGATTACATCTGCAACTCGGGCGAGGGGTATGTGACCTTCACCACCGAGACCCCGGGCAAGATCGTCCCGATGCAGCTCGAGGCGGGGCAGAGCCTCATCTGTCAGCGCGATGCGTTCATGGTGGCCGAGAGCAGCGTGACCCTGGAGATGCACATGCACAAGCGCCTGGGGGCGGCGCTCTTTGGCGGCGAGGGCCTCTTCCTTCAGAAGATCACCGGCCCGGGCATCGCCTTTATGGAGTTGGCCGGGGAGATCGTTGAATACAACCTGGAGGCCGGGCAAGGGCTGAAGGTGGACCCCGGTCACGTGGCGATAATGGACCCGACGGTGGACTTCGACGTGGCGATGGTGAAGGGCCTCAAGAACATCTTCTTCGCGGGGGAGGGTCTGTTTCTGGCGACGGTGAGGGGTCCGGGGCGGGTGTGGCTCCAGTCAATGCCGCTGCCGAACCTGGCGATGCGGCTGTTCCCGTACTTCCCCAAGTCGAAGGACTGAGTTGAGTGGCCAGCTACGAGCTGCGAGGACCGAGCTTGCCTGGTTCAATTCGCAGTTCGGGGGACACCGGGAAGTGATGGCTTTTTGACGGGCCTTGAGGGGAGGTTGGCGCGTGTATTGAGCCCTCAGAAACCCGGGCGCAAGCCCACAGCCGAGCCGAAACAGGTATGGTGTGCCTCCAATTGGGTGAGTAGGGAGGTCGGAGAGAATGGTGTGGTTGGCGCTGTGTCGGTTGACATCTGAGGATGCGGAGACACGGAAGAAAGCAGCGGAGGAGCTTGCACGGTACAAGACACCCCGTGCGGTCGACGCGCTTGTCACGGCCCTTGAGGAGGACCCGTGCCACGGTGTCCGGGCCGCCGCTGCTGCGGGCCTGACGCAGCAAGGGTGGGTGCCAGAGAGCGCCGAGGAACGCGCGCTCTGCGCGATAGGCATGGGCAAGTATGATGAGGCAGCGTCAGAGGGGTCGGCGGCCGTACCTCCTCTGACTGATGCCCTCCACTCCAGGGATGCACAGGTACGCGCCTCAGCGGCGCGGGCGCTTGGACGCACACAAGACCAGGGCGCGGTGGTGCCCCTCCTGGATGTGTTGGCAGACGAGGCGGATGCCGTCAGATCGGCAGCAGCAGCAGGCTTGGCCGAGCTCGGGCCGATGGCGTTGGAGCGGGTAATCGAGGAACTCGAGCGTGGGGGTGTGTGGGCACGACAGGGGGCCAGGGAAGCACTCACGACGATGGGGCCAGAGGCCCTGGCGGGTCTGGGCACCGAGGCTGTACGCCCACTCATTAGCCTCTTCTGTAGCGAGTGCCCCCGGGCATGTGAAGTGGCAAGCGACGCGGTCGTGAGGCTAGGTGCGGCGGTCGTCGAGCCAATGACTGCCCACCTAGTCGAGGCGACTACGCAGGGCCGCGAGCAGGCGGCAAAGGCACTGGGCAGACTTGGGGAGGAGGCGGTCGCCCCGCTGCTTGCCCTGCTCAGACGAAACGACCCAGAGGTGTCTTTGGTCGTCGGACAAGCACTGGCGCAAATCGAGTATGGGCGTCCTCGGCTATTACTACACCTCACCGAGATGCTCCGCGCAGATGCCCCGGAAGTGCGAGTCACCGCGGCCGACGTTCTGGGGGAGTTACGGTCGTCCAAGGGAACTGAACCCCTCCTTGAACGGCTAGACGATCCATCGCGCACGGTCCGAGCCGCGGCGGTGAGAGCCCTCAGACGCATTGGGGGTAAGGGCGTGGAGAAGCGGGCTGGCAAGGCGCAGGCGCAATTGCAGCGAGAACTGCTGCCCCGATGGAAAGATGTACGCCCTGGAATGAGCGCGCGCAAGGCTGTTGAACTGCTCGGAGAACCAGGCAGGGAGAGCGACATGGGGCAGTTGCTGAGAGAGTCCTTCTCCGGGCACTTCGTCAAGGTCGTCGGCGGGACGGTCGACAGTCCGGTGGCCCGTCATGCGGGGACGCAAATATGGACCTGGTCCTTCGATGAGGGGGCCACATTCGTGATCGACGTCGCTGGTGGGAAGGTCTCCGACGTGCTCGGGTGGAGTTGGCTTTGAGCCGGCTTGACGTGTGGGAAGTACAGTGACCAAACATGCAGCACAGTGAGGCCCGGAGGGCTGGCAATTCAATTCGGGGGACACTATACGTCATTCTTGACTCTGCGCCGCGCCACCGGCATCATGGGAACATCCGCCGGCTTCCATGTATCTGCGTCCCAAGCCTGCCGCATCCGGTGTCCCCCGCATTCCTGACACGGGCGACTGAGGTTGACTGAGAGTAGCAAGGGCTCGGCGACGCTCACTCGCCCCGCCGGGGGACGGCCATCTCCTCCTGTTGCTTGAAGATGTGGGTCGGCTCCTCGGGCACCGGCAGGCCCAACTCCGCGCTGAGTTCGGCCACCTTGGTGCGCGCCTGAGCATCCAGGGCCGCCGTATCCGCCGCCACCTGCCACCATTGCAGAGCCTTGCGCAAGTCGCCGGACTGCTCGTAGATGTGCGCCTTCAGATGCAACGCGATCATGCCGTCGGGATTGATTGCCACGTAATCGTTCACAGCCTCAATAGCCTCGTCGTAGCGCCCCTCGTGCATCAGCCGCCAGGCCGGCAGGTAGCGCTCGCGGATGGTGATGGTCGCCCCGATCGCAGTCTGGTCGTTGGGCCGGCGCTTCAGGCAGTAGTCGTACCACTCCAGGGACCGGTCAATGTCGGGCAGCCGCTCGTATCCGTGAGCGATCAAACGCTCGATGTACTCGGGGTGCTCGAAGCGACAGGCGGCCCCGAGCCACTTCGCGGCCTGCTCGTAGTCGCGTATCTTGTCGAAGTAGGTCCACCCCAGCTCGAAGTACAGATCATGGCGGTGCGGGTTCCAGGAGATGCCCTCCTTGAGCACGTTGACGCCCATGTCCAGAAGCTTGGCCTTCACGGCCGGGTCGTCGGTCTCCACGAACAGGTTGTAGGCGCAGTGCCAGGCGGTGATGCGCCAGGGCTCCAGCCAGTGCGGGTCCAGCAGCGTGGTCATACGCATCAGGCTGAGCGCGTCCCAGGCGGTGCCCTTGCCCTCGTGCCACATCGAGTGGGTCTTCATCCAGAGCATAGAGGCCGCGACCTCGCGGAAGCCCCCGACCATCGCTCCCACGATCACGCCGGTCATCGCGGGGGCGTCGTACTGGAGGACCTTAGTGATGGGCGTGGGCGCACCGTAACCCAGCACCATCCGGTCGTACTCGATCTTCCTATACAGCGGCTGAAGCGCCGCGAAAAGCGCTATGACCAGGATCCAGCCGGCTACGGTCTTTCCGTCACTAAGGCGCATGGTCACCACCAATTCGGACGTCCGACTTCCGACAACCGACTTCCGACTACGACATCACGACCAGCGAGCACCACCAACCCCCGCGCACCTGCTCCCGCAATGTGCGATTGCCCGTCCTTTGCCGTTGGTCTGATGTCTGATGTCCGAGGTCTGCTGTCGGCCGTTCGCCGTTCAGACCTCACGTTGGCTGAAGAAGAGATAGCCCATCAGCATGACGAGCGTCAAGTAGACCGCCCCCATGCCCACCACGGTGCCGATGTGCGCCCAGGCGACCGGGACGTCGGTCAGAATCGCCTCGCGCACATCGAACTTCTCGAAGTGGGGGATGATGCGGTAGACCGTGCCCAGAACGTAGCGCGCAAGCGGGCCCGCGCCGTGCTTGGGGTCGGCCAAGTGCCCGAAGAAGCCGCTCATCTGCCCTACGAAGTACACGAAGAAAGAGAAAATGGCGGCCAGTATCCACGAGAACACCACGGAGGCCACCACCGCAATGCCCAGCACGAGGGCCAGCTCAAAGAAGCTCAGGAAGATGGCCTTGGCGACGTTGGCGTACATAAACTCCATCGAGTAGGCGGGGCCCTCTTCCGGGGTCATCTGTCTGAACTGCGGGGCCTTGATAGCGAACACCACGTAGAAGGCCACGCCCATCAGCAGCACGTTGCTGATGACGGTCGCGAGGCCGCCGAAGAACTTGCCCAGCAGGAACTGCGCCCGGGTCACCGGCTTGGTCAGCAGCGTGTAGATGGTGCGCTTCTCGATCTCCTCGGGTATCAGGCGCACCCCGAGGAAGATCGCGATCAACATCCCGAAAAAGCGGATGGAGCCGAGGCCCACGTCAATGAGCATCTTCAGCTCCGCCCCGGGTGAGAGGTAGGTGAAGACCCAGGACGAGCCGATGATCAGGATCGCGAAGACGAGTATCCCGTTCAGGAAGCGCCGCCGCCAGGCCTCGTGAAACGTGGCCTTCGCCACTCGGTAGATGGGTCGCATCTCAGGACTCCTCTCCGACCACTTCGATGAAGACCTCTTCAAGGGTGCGGCGGTCGGGACCGACGTTGAGCAGACTCCCGCCCTTGCTCGTGATCGTCCGGGCTGCCTCGAAAGCCGATTGCTCACTCGCGAACAGCGCCTGGAAGGTGCCATCGAGTCGCTTAGTCTCGACTGCCTGGGCTGCGAGGCTCTGCTCCAACTCCTCGCTCACCTGTGTTGCCTCCACGCGGTAGTGGCCCTCTTTGCCGGCGAGGAGGTCCTCAACGTTGCCCTGGGTTACGAGCTGGCCCTGCGCGAGGATCCCTATGTTGTCGCACAGCGGCTCCATCTCTTTGAGCAGGTGCGAGCAGAGGAAGACGGTCTTGCCGCGGTCGCGCAGCTTCAGGATGACCTCGCGGATCTCCTTTGCCCCGATGGGGTCGAGCCCGGCGGTAGGCTCATCGAAGAAGAGCAGGTCCGGGTCGTTGATCAGCGCCTGCGCCACGCCCACGCGCTGGCGCATTCCGCGCGAGTAGTTGACCACGCGGTAGTTGCGCCGGGTCCACATATCCACCAGGTCGAGCAGCTCGCGCATGCGGCTCTCCAGCCTCTCTCCGCCCAGGCCGAACAGGCTGCCGTACATCCGCAGCAGCTCGGGCGCGTTGAGGTGCTCGTAGAAGTACGGTCCCTCGGGCAAGTAACCCACGCGCGCCTTGTACTCGGATCTGCCCAGGGGCAGGCCCAGCACTTCGGCGCTGCCCCGGGTCGGGAAGATGAGACCCAGCAGCAACTTCAGCGTCGTGGTCTTGCCCGAACCGTTGGGGCCGACCAGGCCGAAGATCTGCCCCTCCTCTACGTCCAGGGTCAGCCCGTCCAGCCCCAGGGCCGTGCGCCCCAGCCCCACCGCGTAGTACTTCGTCAAGTCTTCAGTGCGTATCGCCAGGGCTATGACTGTCACCTCGCTTCATTGCGCCGCAGCGTCTCGCTCTGAGCAGTCCGTCGCTTACAACGCTGCGGCAACCGCAACTAGTTCCCAGCGCGCGCGACTTTTGGCCGGGGAGGGAACGCGCACCATCTTACACGATTCGGCCAGGTCCTTCAATACCGGAGAGCCGGCCGCGCGGGTTACTGCTCGGGCTCCTCGGTCTGCAAGATATGTCGCACGGGCAGGCGGTCAGTTGCCTCCGCGACGGCATCGGCGGTGGGCGGAGCAAAGATCAGGACCTTCTGCCCCTGCTTGTTGATGAAGCCGCTCTCCAGCTTCCAATGGCTCCAGCCGTCGCTGACGAACACCAGGCCGTCAGCGCAGGCCACGCCGCGGGCGTCGTTGCAGTAGGCGCCGATCCACTGGATCGCCACCGGCCTGCCGTCCGCGGGGTCCACGGCCAGCAGGTAGTTCTGCGGCACGGGTTCATTGCCGCGCTTCTTTGCGTAGCCGCTCGCGCACACGATGACGTGGCTGTCGTCGTACCCCACGCCCGCGATGTGAAGGGGCTTGCCATCAAAGAGGTAGGTCACGGGGAAGCCGTCGAGCGGCGCCAGGTCGGCCATCTTGGCGGCGAGGAGGCCGTTGGCCGCCTGGGTCAGGTAGAGGGTGTCGCCGGCGATAGTCAGGCCCTCGGCGCTGTGATCGGGGTTGGGCATCGGGACGTGGTGGAGGAGCCGGCCGAAGTCATCGGGCGATTGCTCAACGATGGCCCCGTCCGCGCCCTTGTCACTCACGTCATTGAGGACGAGCAGTCCTCCCTCCTCGCCCTGGGGCAGCAGAGTCAGGCCTTCCGGCCCGGTGAAGCTCAGTTCGGTGCCCGCCAAGGGGTTGGTGGACATCGTCTCAAGCAGCGCGCCGGTGGCCCGGTCGAGGCAGTGTATCCTTCCCCCGCCGCCATCGTCGCCCACGTAGATGTGATGCTCGCCGACCGCGAGGCCCTCGGCGTCGCCGACCGCCCCACCTTGGTAGTTCGGACGCAGGTTGATGACGCCGCACGCCACCGGGATGGTCGGCGCCAGAGCGACCTCCTGCGGCTGTCCTCCCGCCGGCGTCCAGGCCACGGTCACTTGCTCGGGCATCTCGCCCGCGGCCTCGATGATCGGGAGGATGTTGGGCGAACAGGCCTCCGCGACTGGCTTCCCGAACTCATTCGCGCACAGATAGACCGCCGCGTGCGGCGGCTCCTTACTGGTCTCCTCGTTCTTGTCGCCCTCGGGGGTGAGCAGGTCAACACAGCCCAGGTCCCATCGGCCTGCTCCCTGGAACTTGCAGTGACTGACCACCACGATATTCTCGGCCGGGTCGAGCTTCTTCGTGTTGATGAGTTCGAGAGCGTCCTCCCCATTGCCGCCGAAGGTGCAGAAGACCAGCACCACCTCGGCGCGCCTGGCCAGGCGCACCTCGATGCCGTCGTCGCGGTTGTCTATGAACCGGCAGCCGACGCAGAGGAAGCCCGCGTCGCCGTCATAGTCCAACCCATCATCACGGTTCCGTATGAAGGTGCAGTTGACCGCCTGTCCCTGGGTGGATTCGAGGTCAACCCCGTCGCCGCAGAGCGTCACCTCGCAATCGGTCATATACAGGCGGGACTGGAAATCGCTCGTGAAGTTGAGGCCGTTATCCCTGCATCCGCTGATGCGGCAGCTCCTCACCGTCAGCGTGCGGCTCTTGCCCAGCATCACACCGTCGCTGGCGGGGCCGATGGTAAGACCCTCAAGCGTCAGGTCGGCGTCGGCGGTGATCACCGTTCCCTCCTCACCGCAGGAGAGGAATGTCTTGTGGGGGCCTGCTCCCCTGATGGTGAGGGGCTTGTCCACGGTCACCTCCTCCGTGTAGGCGCCTTCGGCGACCTCGATCACGTCCCCACCCGCAGCGGCGGCCACGGCAGCGGCGAGGGTTGGCTGCTCGGCGGGGACCCTGATCGTCGCGGCAGACGCAGAACTCGACGCAACAACGACGCACACACAAGCGAGCAACCCGATGAGGGAGCGCACGGTTTCGTCCTCCCAACGTGTGGGCGGAAGGTGAGGCCCACGGTCCGACCGAGGTGCTGGTAACGCACACGATAGCTTCCGCATCGGTTCAAGATACCCTTCATCTTCGAGAAGGTATCCGACTACGCAGCGGGAAAACCCCATCGCCGGCATGGACGCAGGTTCAGGCCACTCAATGAGGGAGGGGGTGTGGCTTGGGGACCGCGTGTGGGGGCTACCGTGCTGGAGGTCGGACAACTGCCCGTGGGCTTTGTGCATGGCGGCGGGGTTTCACGCTGGTGGAGGTGCTGGTCGTCATCGCGATCATCATCATCCTGGCGGGGATCCTGCTGCCGGTGCTGGAGCACGCCCTGCGGAAGGCCGAGAGCGTCTCCTGCCTCTCGAATATGCGCAACCTTGCGCTGGGGGCCCGACTCTACGCCGACGACTACGATGGGGTGATCATTCCAGCCAGGCTCGATGATGCCGACGGGAGCCTTGGCATCTGCTGGGATGTGACCATGCAGGCGTACGTGCGCAACCGCCAGCTTTTGATCTGTCCCTCCGACGAGGCGCCCACTGAGACGGCGGGTTGCGCGAGCTACCCGCACAGCTACGGGGTCAACTTCCTGCTCAGCTTCGTCGGCGAATACAACGGCTCGTCCTTGCGCCTGGCACAGGTGGAGCAGCCGAGCCAGACGATACTGTTCTTCGAGGTGCGTGGCAAATATCGGACCTTCGGAGCGAGCTACGATGCCGACAAGCTGGAGCGAGTTGACCGAACGCGCCACGGCAGCGGCTCCAACTTTGCTTTCCTGGATGGGCACGCCAAGTGGCTGAGACCTGAGGCAACCGTCGAGCCCAGGAACCTCTGGCGGCCGTAGACCCGCAATATCGTGCGGGCCTGCCGAGCAGGCATAATGGGTGTGAGATGATGACCTCCCGCGAGAGGATACTGTGCGCGATTGAGCTGGGCACTCCCGACCGCGTGCCCGTCACGCCTTGGGGCCTGGGACGTCTGGACAAGGACGGCCCGATGGCCCAGCGGCTCATCAAAGAGACCGACCCCTTCATCGGCGCGGGTGTCGGCGGCGCCGGCTATTTCCTGGGCGCGGCGGCTTGCTCGCGCAGCGAGACACAGGAGGATCGCACCATCACCGTCATCGAGACGCCGATGGGCGAGCTGCGCAGCGTCCGGCGCCGCACTTCGATAACCTCGGCGCAGGTGGAGTTCCCCTGCAAGACCGGCGACGACGTTGAGAAGCTGCTCTCCATCCCCTACGAGCCGCCCGAAGTTGATGCCACGCCCTTCCTGGAGCGCAAGGATGAGATCGGCGAGGACGGCCTGGTGCTGTGCGGGATGCCCAACCCGGGGATGATCCCGGCCGTCTACTTCTCGCCCGAGGACTACGCGCTGCTCTGGATTGAGGACCGCGACGCCTTCGTGCACCTGGTCGAGGTCGCCACCGAGCGCTGCCTGTCGTGGCTGGAGGAGGCTTGCAGGATGGGGGTGGACGGCTTCCGCGTGATAGGAGGCGAGTACGCCTCCACGCAACTCGGCCCTGAGGCCTTCGACCTGACTATGCGCGACCCCGACAAGAAGCTGGCGGACATGATGCACGAGCATGGGGCCGTCTGTTACTATCACAACCACGGGCCGATGAACGCCTTCCTGGAGTCCATCGCGGAGATCGGCATTGAGGCCCTGGACCCGCTGGAGGCCCCGCCGTGGGGCGACTGTGAGCTGGCGGACGCAAAGCGCCGCGTCGGCGACAAGTTCTGCCTGGTCGGCAACCTCGATGACATGGAGGTCATCGAGAAGCTGGACGGGGGGACCATCGAAGAGATGGCCGAGGAACTCATCGAGGCGGCCGGCCCGGGCGGCTTCTGCCTGGGCGGGACGGCGTCGGGGACCTTCACCGAACCGGCGGCTGAGAACTTCATCCGCATGGTCGAGGTCTCGAAGCGTATGAGCGGATAGGGGAGAG
>Ga0114922_10004323_pt1 | contig 13163 bp, 9 predicted proteins | sample AartaG_FD_100975 | JGI IMG/M metagenome (GOLD analysis project Ga0114922, IMG submission 100975) | Deep subsurface microbial communities from Aarhus Bay to uncover new lineages of life (NeLLi) - Aarhus_00045 metaG | ecosystem: Environmental > Aquatic > Marine > Oceanic > Sediment | place: Aarhus... | reverse complement strand
GCTGGAAGGCATATTCCAGCCCAAAAAGACTGTTCCCGCAGAGGTGAGTTACACAGATATTGCCGGACCCCTCAAGGGCTTCGGCAAAGAAGGACTAGAGGGAGATTTCTTGAACTACCTAACTACTGCTGATGCCTTGCTCCAGGTAGTCCAGGCTTTTGAAGATGACAAGGTTCCCCATCCTGAAGGAAGCATAGAGCCGAAACGAGACATCGCCTCCTTAGATTTAGAACTCGCTATTTCCGATTCTGCTATTATGGAGAGAAGACTTGACAAGCTGGAGACGAGCTTAAAAGGAGCTAAAGCAGCAGAGCGGGAGCTCCATTTAAGAGAGCAACTTTTGCTTCAGAAGGTTAAGGCAGGATTGGAGAAGGATACACCAATAAGGCAGCAGAACTTGGCTAAAGACGAACTTAAAACACTATCCGATTATCAATTTCTTACCGCCAAACCCATGCTAGTAGTCCTTAATATAGGAGAGGAGCAAATATCACAGGCTTCGCAATTAGAAGGTGAGATAAGTTCTCTTTACCCGCAGTTTGCCGTGGTAGCTCTCTGCGGCAAGCTGGAGATGGAGCTAGGTCAGCTCAGTGATACCGAGGCCAACGAATTCCGCGAAGCTATGGGATTAAGCACACCGGCGCTTGACCGGGTTATCGACCTTTCCTATCGCCTTCTGGGATTGGTTTCTTTCTTTACCACAGTTTCCTCCGAGTTAAAAGCCTGGACTATATATGGGGGGACTCCAGCACCAAAAGCAGCAGGAAAGGTCCACTCCGACATGGAAAGGGGGTTTATCCGAGCTGAAGTAATCAGCTATAGTGACCTGGAAAGCTGTGGCAATCTGGCAGAGGCGCGAAAAAGAGGTCTGCTGAGAACAGAAGGCAAAAACTACATCATCCAGGATGGAGATATAGTTACTTTCCTATTTAATGTCTAGATCCATATCACCAGTGTAGGGTAAATTCCTTCAAAGTGAAGCGACAAGCTGGCGTTAGAAGATTAGAGAAATTGGCCTTAACTGGGCTTTTGGAGAACGGTTTTACCACAATGGGAGAGAATGATAAAGGGCAGGCAGTGGAGCTTTTAAGTGGCTTATATCGCAAAATGTGTGGGGGGGGGGGCAAAGACCGTGGGACTTGGTGATAGTCTTAATGATCTGCCCATGCTTCCGCTAGTGGATATACCTATCTTGGCGCAAAAGAAGGATTATAGTTGGGAAGATATAAATTTGCCCCGCTTGCGCAAAGTTCAGGGGGTGGGCCCCAAAGTCTGGAGTAGAGCAATCGTAGAGATATTTGGAGGTTGAAATGCAGACAATATATCTTGTACCACACTCTCATTATGATGTGGCTTGGGCACTAACTAAAGAAGATTATCTCGAAATAAATGAAGGTATTTTGCAACAAGCCGTTGAATTAATGAAAAGGTATGAAGAATATAAGTTCTGCTGGGAGCAAATTTTTCCCTTGAAAGTGCTAGAGGGGCGGAATCCCAAGCTTTGGCGGGAAATAAAGGAGATGATACAGAAGGGGAAAATGGAGATAGTGGATGGTCAATATTTGATGGCCGATACCATGCTTCCCAGCGGAGAGGTATTGATAAGAGAGATATTCTTCGGCAAGCGGTATTGTAGAGAAAAATTTGGCGTGGATGTTCCCGTTGCCTGGTGTGCGGATAGCTTTGGGATGAACGCACAGCTCCCTCAAATTTACAAGAAATCGGGATACAAATGGGTTGCTTTTAGACGTGGGGCAAAAGAAATACAGAGCGAATTTATCTGGAGGGGACTTGATGGAACCACTATCCTTGCTCATTGGATGCCCTTAGGATATAGGGCCGGATTCTACCTTGATAAGTTGGAGGAAAGCTATATAGAGCTCAATAAATATGCCACTACCTTCCACATTCTCATGCCCTCGGGCAGCGGTTCAACACCTCCGCAAGAGGAAGTTGTTGACGCAGTGAAGCAATGGAATGAAGGTCATGCGGGTGGATCCCAGATGAAGATAGCCACCCCATCCGAATTCTTCCAGGTTGTGGAGAGGGAGGAAGGGAAATTTAAACTCCATGAGGGTGAATTGTACGACGAGGCTTTAGTCGAAGTTTTCCCCCAAGTATGCTCAACTCGGGCATGGATAAATATTGGAGCGAAGAGAGGCGAGGAATTACTCATCACTACTGAGTGCTTTGCCACCCTAGCTTGGCTTTTAGGAAAGGAATACCCCACTACCGAATTGACCGAATGCTGGGAAAAGATGCTCTTCATTGCCTTCCACGATATCATCACCGGTTGCGGAATAGACGAGATTTACAACGAGGTTAGGGAAATATTTTCCTTCTTTGAAGAGCATCTTCCCAAGATTTTGCATGACACCTTGAAATTCATCGCTTCCAAGATCGATACTCAAGGAGAATCAGTCGTAGTCTTTAATCCCCTTTCCTGGGGTGTGAATAACTGGTGTGAAGTTGGTTTAAAAATTGAAGGCTGGGACAAAGAACCTGGACTCAGCTATGGCGAGGATGAGATAGAAAGCCAAATTTTGGAGATGGAAAGGGATGAAGAAGGACACTTTGTGCATGTAAAGCTTGGCTTCCTTGCTGACCTACCTCCCATGGGTTATAAGGTTTACCGGGTTATCGAGCGAAGTAAAGAAGCTGAAATGGCTATCGAAGTCAAGGAAAATGCAGTAGAAAACCCCTTTTTTAGATTAAAGGTTGACCCCAAAACCGGAATAATCGAGGTTTTCGACAAGACGGGGAAACTTTTAGTTAAAGGTAATGAGCTGAACATCGAGAACGAAGTTGGTGACCTATATTATCATCGACACATGTTCTTTGAACTGATAAAAAACGAAAGTGGCGAGGGAATTCGTTATGGGGCATTTAAGCCCAAAGGTTTCAATATGGAAAGCGGCCCCCTGAAATCAAAGGTGATATTCGAAGATGCATATTATTGCCTCAGATGGCCTTATCGCCTGTTTGATAAGTTCGAAACCAAGCTTCATGAGCACAAGGTTTTGGAGGTCACAAAAGAGGTCGCTATCTATCGGGACCTTCCCAGGATTGAGTTTATAACCAGGGTTAAGAACAGGTATCCTAATATAAGGCTAAGGATTCAATTTGATACATTTAAGGAACGGATGATCTACTTTCGCGAGACCCAATTCGGCGTTGTCCCAGAACCCACGGAGCTATTTGCCTCTCTGGAAAAAACGGGAACACCGGCTGGAATCCCAAATTTCCTATCCTGGTTTTGCCACGGGGATGGAACGAGGGGAATAACCTTCATGAATAAGGGCATTCCAGCAACTGAGATAAGAGATAGCAAGGTTTATTTAACGCTTTTGCGCAGTGTTGGCATCCTTTCCGCTGATGGGGATGCCGGACCTTTAATCCCGACTCCGGATGCCCTGGAGCTCAGGGATTATGTCTTTGAATACGCTTTGCAGCATCATGATGGCGATTGGAGGCAATCTGAAGCGTATAAAAACAGCCAGGAATTCCATCACCTACCTTTTACAGTCCAAGCCAATTCAAAAGGCGATTTGCCCCGGCGATTTTCCTTTTTCGAACTAAAGCCAAATAATCTCATACTATCAGCTCTTAAGAAAGCTGAGGACAGCGATGATGTGATATTAAGGTTCTTTGAGACTAAAGGGGAGGAAACGACGGCTGAGATCGAACTGTTTCGCAAGATCGAAAAGGCAACGGCTGCCGATTTGTTGGAGCGAGAGGAATACGAACTGAAAACAGCTGGCAATAGCCTAAAATTGAAGGTGAAGCCTTTCGAAATAGTGACCTTAAAACTTAGACTTTAGGGAACTGGCTTGGGCAATTCCATAATCTTTCGTAACAAACCCTGAAAGGAGGAAAGGCTATGTATGTTAAGGAGTACATGAACACCAACGTTATCACCGTAAGTAGCGATACCCCGATCCACGACGCAGAGAAGATTATGCGGGATCACAAAATCCGCCGCTTGCCTGTGGTCGATGAAGGAAAGCTGGTAGGTGTAATAACCATGGACAAGCTCAGAGAAGTAGCGCCTTCCCCTATCACCCCTCTTGCTCTCTGGGAACTAGATTACCTGCTGGCGAACATGAAGGTAAGAGATGCCATGGAAAAGGAACTTTTTACCATTACTCCTGACACCACAGTGGAGCAAGCTGTTAGCGAAGCACAGAAACGTGGGATCGGAACGCTGCTCGTGGTCGATAAAGATAAACCGAATAAGTTGCTAGGCATAGCTACCACCACCGACTTATACAAGCTCACAACTGAGATCTTAGGATTTGACCAGCCAGGTGTACGCCTTCATGTCTTGGAAACCTCTAAGGTTGGAAGCTGCCAAGAAGTTGTGGGTATTATCAATAAGCGAGGGGTGAGAATCTTGTCCATGTTCCATGTTACACCCCCGGGGATCGGAAAGGAGGACTGCATATTTCACCTGGACACAGCAGACGCCAGCCAAATCCTGGACGAACTCAAGAGCAAGGGATACCGTGCCCAAATAAGGACCCGCTAGCAAGGCTCAGGGAGCGATGAAAATGCCCACAAAAACTCCCTATGCTAAGATTTTGGGGAGAAAGTCCAATTAACATCCGCGGTGGTAGCTCGGCACTCGAATAGCAATGATTAATATCTGGGACAGGAGGCAATAAAATGTACAAAAGAATACTCGTTCCACTGGATGGTTCAGAACTAGCCGAGGGGGCACTCCCTTACGCCGAAGGAGTAGCTATAAGATTGCATAGTGAAGTTATTTTGCTCACCGTATGCGCACCGGGTGATTGGTTAAAACGCCCCCTGAAAGCATATTTGGAAAAGAGGGCAGGGGAACTCTCATCTTTAGGGATAAAAGCAAGTGCGCTGGTTGTCCAGGGCAATGTTGCCCATGAAATTCTAGACTTTGCTGAGAAAAATGACATTAACCTTATCATCATCTCCACCCACGGGCACACTGGCCCCAGCATCTGGCCCTTGGGGGGCGTCACCAACAAGCTATTGCAAAAATCACGTCTTCCCATACTCCTGATAAGCTCAAGAAAGTTAGAGGCAGTACTTCGCGAAAAGGAGCTGCGGAAAATTCTCGTGCCTTTAGACGGTTCGCAGCTTGCCGAGGCCATCGTCCCCCATGTAGAGGACTTGGTTGAGGGGATGGGCAATGAAGTCATTCTAATCAGGGTCATCGAGCCGGTGCAGATTCCTGACGTTGTAAGGTATACAGCGGGATTTGATGAGCAAAAATACGAAAAGGAACTCACAGCCAGGGCGGAGAGGGAAGCAAAGCGCTATCTAAGTAAAAAAGAAAGTGCTTTGCGGAATAAAGGTGTGAAAGTCAGCTCAACATCGCTTTTGGGAATGCCAGCCCAGACCATACTCCAATATGCCGAGGATCACTCCGTTAGCCTTATAGCTTTATCAACTCATGGCTTTTCCGGCATTACCAGGTGGGCCTACGGCAGCGTCGCCTCCAAGATTATAGAGAGCTCCTCAAAGCCAGTCCTGCTGGTGCGGCCGCCACTGCCCTCATTGAACACCTAGTCTATCCCAACGGAGTAACACTACACAGCCAAAATGGTTGGGAACATCCGTTCCCAATAAGGTGACATCAATTCTTGACAATAACTGCGACTTTGCTATTATGCCTTTAGGGAGATAGGAAGATGTTTATTGAGAGCCCAAGATATACAGAGAGACTTGGTTCGGTCAGAATGAACCACGTACAGAAGGTGATATCTTTAGACTCCGGCTTGAAAAGCGAATTGCCTCCCCATGGCGCTATGGGGGTAATGAAGATAGACGAGGAGACAATTAAGCACTTCGAGGACAGGATGGCAATCGTCATCCCAACCAAAGATGAGAAGCTCAAGCTTTTTGAAGGAGTGGTTAGCGGCGTACCCCATGATTGCCTGGTAATAGTAGTTTCGAATAGCCAACGGGAAAAGGTTGACAGATTCAGAATGGAAGGCGATGCTCTAGACCAGCTTTGTCGTTTTACCCTGCGCCAGGCCCTGATTCTTCATCAAAAAGACCCTGCTATTGCCCAAGCTGCAATGGATGCCGGCTATGACGACCTCTTAGACAAAGAGGGGCTAGTGCGTAATGGAAAAAGCGAAGCCATGATAATAGGATTACTTACGGCCATGGCAGCAGAGAAGGAGTATATTGGCTTCATTGATGCTGATAACTATTTCCCAGGCGCGGTACTGGAGTACGCGAGGAACTATGCTGCAGGCTTCAGCCTAGCGCAGTCTCCCTACAGCATGGTGAGGATATTGTGGCAGTATAAGCCCAAAATCTCGGCGGGGGTATACTTCAGGAAATGGGGAAGGATCTCGGAAGTCACCAACAGATACTTAAATAACCTGATATCCACCAAAACAGGGTTTGAAACCGAGGTCGTAAGAACGGGCAATGCCGGTGAACATGCCATGAGTGTAAAGCTGGCGGAGACTTTGCCCTTTGCTTCGGGATATGCTGTGGAACCTCAGGAATTAGTATCTATATTTGAAAACTTTGGCGGCATCTTGCCCACAAGGGACATCAAGGTGATGGAGCAAGGGATAGACATATTCCAAATTGAGACCAGAAACCCCCACCTGCATGAAGAAAAAGGAGATGAGCACCTTACCGGGATGTTATTATCTTCAATGAGCACCGTGTACCATTCACCTCTCTGTGATAAAGAAGTAAAGCAGGCAATCTTGGCTGAGTTAATCAATCAGGGGATTCTCAAGGAGGGGGAAGAGCCGCCTCCAGTTCATATTAATGCTCCGCTAAAGAAGGTGAAAACCAACAAGTTTGTAGGTGCTATACGAAGCGATTTCGATAAATACTACGTGTTGCATTGAACTCAATAAATGTATTCAAAGTTTAGAATGAAATCGTATCAGGCTGTATAGATTTACCTGGCCAAATCTTGATTCCTTCAGATAGCTTATTTCCTTTCCCGATTAGCACATCATCCCCTAAAATACAGTCATCCAGAACCTCGCTTTCCTCACCGATATAACAACGAGAGGCAACCAGGCAGTTTCTAAGCTTGGCCCCCTTGCCCACTTTACAATCCTGCCATAATATCGCCCCTTCTACTGCAGCGCCTTCTTCCACACGACATCCTGTCCCCAAGACAGCCGGCCCTTTTATTATAGAATCCCTATCGATAAAACAAGCTCCGCCGATTATTACTGGCCCCGCAATTTGAGCTGAAGGATGAACAAAACTCTCGCCTTCAAATTCAGTACCTTCATGGCCCATATGGCGATGAAGCAAATGGTGCTGTAATCCCAAATACTTATCTGGAGTGCCTATGTCAATCCAGTAATCCTGGGATGGATAGCTATATATGGCCTGTCCTCTCTCCAAAAGCGGTGGAAAAACATCACGCTCAAACATGGAGAAGCTGTTGGGAGTAATATAACTCAGAATATCGGGGTCCAAGATGTAAATACCAGCGTTAATCATGTTACTAGTTACCTTGTCCCAACTTGGCTTTTCAGTAAAACGTTCGACCCTACCCTGGCTATCTGCCTCCACTACTCCATAAATAGTAGGGTCTTCTACAGGTGTCAAAGCAAGGCTTGCCATAGCTTTATTTTCGCGCTGTAGTTGCATCATCGCGCTTAGATCAATATCAGTGAAAATATCCCCGTTGAAAACGATGAAGGAATCGTCCAAGAACCTTTCGGCATTTTTCACCGCTCCTGCCGTTCCCATGGGAAAATCCTCTATTGAGTAAACCATTCTCACACCGAGCTTGCTGCCATCGCCGAAGTAATCCTCAATCTGCTCGGGGGACTTTCCTACAGCGAGAATTATGTCAACAATATTGTGCTTCTTGAGATAGCCGACGAGGTGTTCTAAGAAGGGGCGATTTAATACAGGGACCATTATTTTGGGAGTATTACAGGTAAGAGGACGCAGCCTTGTCGCTTCCCCGCCAGCCAGAATAACAGCCTTCATCTCAAGTAAATTTACCTTACACCAAGCACATGCGTCAATCTCCCGACACGGTTTGTGTTTTCTTCTCCATAATCCAGCTAACCAGCCGGGGTTTGCCTTAACTCCCTTGCTGTGTTACTTTTCCGTTATTAAAGCGAGGAAGCAAGATGGAGCTGACGGTTAATAAAACAAAGGTGTCTACTATCCAGGGGGACATCACCAAGCAATCTACCGATGCCATAGTCAATGCTGCCAACCCCAGTTTAATGGGCGGTGGAGGGGTAGATGGGGCAATACACCGGGCCGGGGGACCAGCTATATTAGAGGAATGCAAGAAAATCGTTGCCAATCAGGGGAGATTGCCCACAGGCAAAGCTGTAATCACCACAGGAGGAAATCTCAAGGCCCAGTATGTGATACATACTGTTGGCCCCATCTGGCATGGTGGCAGTAAGAACGAATCCGAGCTTCTGAAGAGCGCCTATTACGAGTGCTTAAAGGTGGCCACCGAGACCAAATTGGCCAGCATCTCCTTCCCCTCCATAAGCACCGGTGCCTATGGCTATCCTGTAGATGAAGCAGCCAGAATAGCAGCAAACACCGTGGTTTCGTTTCTCAAGGAGCAAGCTACTTCCCTTAAAGAAGTAGTATTTGTTCTCTTTGATTCCAGAACCTACGAAAGCTATAGCTCCGCTTTGCGAGAAGCAGCGGGCGGTTCTAAGACCTGAGAACAGGTTCATCCGTAGACTAGGTGGTAAGGTTCTCAGCAACAAACGGATGTCAACGCCATTTTACGGAGTCTCCAATCACAATAACTTGGGCTCTTTGCTTGCTATTTCCGTCTGCAAGGGTTTAGCGAAGGAGAATTTTCGATGCTTATCATCTCACTAAACAAAATGGATCTTTGTTACCTAGTAGCTTGTCTAAGCTATCACATCTATTCCTAGCATTTTGAGCGTGTCTGGACTTTTTTCACCTTCTGGTTGTTTTTCAACATATCTGTGCCAAGAAGCCCACATCAGTTTAAACTCTACTTTATTGGTTATAAGGATGGATGATATCACAGCCAATGCAACTCAAAGCACTGTTATCCATCCTCTTCAGCAATAGCACCTCCATACTGAAGATGAGCGAGGGTAGCCAGCTTAATCGCAAGGGAATTTGAGCTATGGTAGCGTAGTAATCTGGCTAATTTCGCCTCGCGCCTGTTGGAAGCATCGCCTGCCGGCGACAAAGCTCCTTACCATACCCATACTAGCTGCTATGGAAATTTCAGGTAAGTACAGGTAGAATGGATAACAAGCTTTCGAAGCGCTTTCTCCAGAGTCGTCCTTGGCCCGTAGAGATAGCCGGCAGATGCTTGGGAATGACGCTTAAGGGCAAGGTTTTCTGTTAATGAAAAGGGACTTGGATCGGGTTTTTAATCCTCGTTCGGTAGCTGTAGTAGGCGATAAGAAAGAGAATGACTACATGTGGCTTAGAAGCCTGAGCACCTTCACTAGGAAGCTTTACTCTGTTCAGATTGATCCCAAGGAACTGCCGGGAATACAGGAGCTAGGTGTAGAAAACTACTCTAGCTTGCTTGATATTCCTCAGCCCATTGACTACGTAATTATCGCTGTTCCTAGATCAATAGCTCCTAAGATTGTTCACGACTGCATCCAAAAAGATGTCGGTGGAGCAACACTGTTCACCTCCGGCTTTGCCGAAGCTAACACTGAGGAAGGAAGAGAGCTGGAAAGTGTTATTGCGGAAATGGCGAGGGAGGCCAACTTCAACCTTATCGGACCCAATTGCATGGGGGTCTACAACCCAAAAATCGGCTTGCGGAATGATGCTAAGCAGCCTTACGGGGAGGATGGCCCAGTAGCTTTCATCGCCCAGAGTGGGACCATTGCCATCGCCTTTAGCATACTGGGAGAGCCCAATGGAATCAAAGTGAGCAAATCGGTAAGCTATGGCAATGCTGTAGTCCTCGATAGCACAGATTTTTTGGAGTACCTCGCTGCGGATAAGGAAACCAGGATAATAGGGATATACATCGAGGGAGTAAAAGAGGGCACGAAATTCTTCCGATGCCTTAGGGAGATAACCAAGAGCAAACCAGTGCTAATCTGGAAGGGGGGGGAAGGTGAAGGTGGAGCCAGAGCAATAGCAGCCCATACAGCATCCTTGGCTTCCCCTGCAATTATATGGGAAGCTCTAATTCAACAATGCGGTGCTATTAAGGTGGACAACCTTAATAGCATGATTGACGTTGTAAAGGCATTGCTTTATTTTAAGCCTCCCAAGGGAGCTAGGGTAGGACTGGTAGCAATGAGCGGAGGGCAGTCGGTAGTAATAACTGATGCCTTTACCAGAGTGGGCTTGGAGGTCCCCCTGCTCAGCGATAGTTCTTATAAGGATTTTCGCTCCTTTTTCAACCCTATAGGAGGAAGCTACCTCAATCCACTAGATATAAGTTGGAACATGCCTTCAATAGAACATTTGCTCAAGATATTGAATATCTTGAGCCGTGATGAAAACATTGACTCCGTGATTCTGGAACTATTGCTTCCTGACCTAGTTCCAAAGTGGGAACAAGATTCCTCCTACTTTGACAATCTCATTGAGGCTCTCGTCAAGTTCAAGACTACGTGTCCTAAGTCATTTCTGGTCATTCTCACCCCATGGCAAATGGAAGCGGAAGCCATGAAGGCAATGGCTAAGTTGATAGAGAGGGGCATACCCAGCTTCCCAAGCTTTGACAGGGGTGCTAATGCCCTAAAAAGAGTGGAGGAATATTATAAACTCGGCCGCAATCAGGGTTGATTTGCTAAGGATGTATGAGGCAGGGTCCCTGACACGGCTCAGGACCTTTGATTGCGAACGGTCGGTGGAAAGGAGGCTGAAGTGACTTTACCCAAAGCTTTCGTTTGGGGCGCGGGGGCAAGCTCCTATCAGATAGAAGGCGCTGCCCATGAAGATGGAAAGGGACCCTCCATATGGGACACGTTTTGCCAGAAAGCAGGAACCATCTGGAACAATCAATCCGGTGATATCGCATGTGACCATTACCACAGATATGAAGAGGATGTAAGCTTGATGAAACAGGTCGGTCTACATGCATATAGGCTGTCCATCTCCTGGCCCCGTGTCATCCCGGAGGGAACTGGGGCCCTGAATCCAAAAGGACTTGAATTTTACGATAAGCTGATTGACAAACTCCTGGCTGCCGACATTTCCCCTTACATCACACTTTTTCACTGGGATTACCCCTATGAACTTTATTGCCGCGGTGGCTGGCTGAACCGGGACAGCTCCGACTGGTTCTCGGAATATGCCAAGGTGGTAGTCGATAAGCTCTCCGACAGGGTCAAATACTGGATAACGCTCAATGAGCCGCAGTGTTTCATTGGTCTGGGACACCAGTTCGGATTCCACGCACCGGGAGACAAGCTGGAATTTGCCCAGGTGTTGACAGCAGCTCACAACGCACTCCTGGCTCACGGCAAGGCCGTACAGACGATTCGCGCATATTCCAAGCTCGAATCCCGGATAGGTCTTGCACCTGTAGGGATTATCACCATACCAGCGACAGAGAACTCCGGGGATGTCGAAGCCGCCAGGCAGGCCATGTTCTCTGTGACCGACAAGAATTGCTGGAACAATACATGGTGGGCCGACCCCGTGTTCTTTGGCCGATATCCCGAAGATGGCCTGGATCTGTTCGGCACCGATCTTCCTCCAGTTGAGGATAAGGACATGAAGACGATTTGCCAGCCCCTGGATTTCTTCGGAGCGAACATTTATTTTGGCCAAAAGACCCGCACCGGCAAAGACGGCCAGCCGGAGCTTGTGCCGCCTCCCGTCGGTCATGCTGCGACGGCATTTGGATTTCCGGTATCACCGGAGGCGCTTTACTGGGGCCCTAGATTCTTCTGGGAGAGATACAAGCTCCCCATTATCATCACGGAAAACGGCATGTCCAACGTTGATTGGGTTTCTCTGGACGGCAGGGTCCACGACCCTCAACGGATTGACTTTCTCCACCGCTACCTCCTGGAGTTACAAAAGGCATGTAGACACGGTGTAGAGCTTGGCGGTTACTTCCAGTGGTCAATCCTGGATAACTTCGAATGGACGCAAGGCTACAAAGAGCGTTTCGGACTTGTCTATGTAGATTACCCGACACAGAAGAGGACGCTCAAGGATTCCGCATACTGGTACAGAGAGCTTATTGCCTCTAACGGAGCAATTCTCGATAAGCTGTAACAAAAATCGAGACGAATCTTGACTGGTCTGCGATGTCAACGTTCCGCCTCTCAAGAGGTGACGGGTAAGCCTAGGGCCTGAAAAGGGCAGTGACATCTAAAAAGCCCCCTGGAATTTCCCCCGCTTGTGATTGCACAAGACACTCTACCGTTTAGGCTTTTGCTATGACTTCTCCGGCACATGCCAAAGGTTGGTGAAGTCTCTCGACGGGGCATTTGGATAGAGTGATTAACTCGAACGGAACCACCCAGCCCGTCTTAGGCACAATGTCGGTTCCATCTCCTCACCACATGCTAAAGTTTCAGACCTTCAGCTACAGCTCTTCCCAGCTCTTTGTTAGCTTTAGTCAAGTTCTCGATAACCCGTCTCTGGATCGGCTTGTCAATGTGCATAAGATCTGCGATGAGGTTATCCACCAGATGCTCCTGGTCCATCTTACTCAAGGAAAGATATCTCTTTCCAGCCTGTTCGAAATCATTCGTTTTGCTTATCTTCTGGCGAGTAACTTCTCCTTCAATCCGGTATACACGCGGGGTACCCTCCTCGAGAGCCTCCCCTGGCATATCACCACCCAGACTAATCGGATCATAGTTGACCGGACCGCTGAATTCACCAATCTGCATTGCGCCGTCGCGCTGATTGTTGTTAACCTCTACAAGTGGTCGGTTAATGGGAAGTTCCAGGTAGTTCGGCCCCAGCCGATGGCGCTGCGTATCAGCGTATGAGAATGTTCGGCCCTGGAGAAGCTTGTCAGCGGAAAACTCGATTCCAGGAACAATGCTGGCGGGACAGAAAGCCGCCTGCTCCACTTCGGTGAAGAAGTTATCTGGGTTACGGTTGAGTACCATTTTACCCACCGGCATTAGAGTAAACTTGTCCTCGGGCCAGGTCTTTGTGGGGTCCAGAGGATCAAAATCCTGTTTCAATTCGTCAGCGATATCCAAAAACTGGACATTGAGCTC
>Ga0114922_10004322_pt1 | contig 13165 bp, 9 predicted proteins | sample AartaG_FD_100975 | JGI IMG/M metagenome (GOLD analysis project Ga0114922, IMG submission 100975) | Deep subsurface microbial communities from Aarhus Bay to uncover new lineages of life (NeLLi) - Aarhus_00045 metaG | ecosystem: Environmental > Aquatic > Marine > Oceanic > Sediment | place: Aarhus... | reverse complement strand
TCCAGACCACGTCAGGAGACCACTTAGAGAGGTTGTTCTGGTGGACAGCCAGTGACAGTGATGCCTGGAATTACATGCAGTTTGACGTCAGTGGTTATCGAGGTCAAACAATACGCGTCTTATTCGGAACATATAACAACGGTATTGGTGGTAAGACCGCCATGTGGGAGGATGAGGTATACCTGGATGCCTGCGAACCATGAGTGGGGTGCTGTGTAACGCTCGATAACCGCAGTTTCGAGAACAACTGCGTATAGGAGGTACCCGCATTAGTCTATCTTGAAAACCGGCGAACTTCTTTACCCGATTTGAATCTGACAACCCCCTCGGTCTGGTCTCCCATCATTTTTGATGCAATCCACGATCCGGTAGCCGGGTATTGATTCTCCAGCGTCTGTCTGGAACTACATCCGAAGTTCTTACCGGGTTTTCAACTTATTCTGAGATTTGCGATACTGCACAGCGAAAGCCAACTTTATGGCGTGAATAATCGGGGAGATTCTCGCCACGATTTGTGCTGCGAGTGTCATCCGGCGTGTCATACCAAGAACCTCCTCGGGGAATTTTTGAAACCCCGTTATCGGGACCTGCTGGGTTTCTAACTTTCTCATTTGGATAGGGAGCAAACCAATCATGGACCCATTCGCGCACATTACCTGCCATGTCTAACGCTCCTACCCAACTTCTCCCTTCTGGGAAGCTGCCCACCGGCGCAGTATCGGAAAACCCATCATCAAAAGACTCATCAGACACACCTTTACAGCTTAGATCACAATAATTGAGTTTGGTTTTATCAAACTCATTTCCCCATGGGAAAACAAAGTGATTCGGTCCTCTGGCACTGTACTCCCACTCAGCCTCAGTGGGTAATCTGGCTCCCACCCAAGCACAGTAAGTTGAAGCCATAGTCCAATTCACATATATAACTGGAAAATCCCCGTACGCGTGGTCTTCAAAGTAACTTTCGCGAGAAAACGAACCAGTTTCTACTGGTGGAATACAGGCGCCCGCTTCAACGCACATGCGGTATTGATCATTGGTAATTTCGGTCTTGTCGATCCAGAAGGAATCTAACTCAACTGTGTGAACGGGCTGCTCATTCCTGAAGGCAGAATTCCGACATATAGTCAAAGCTAAATCCCCGAGAAAGTCTTTACACAATTGCTTGGCTTCTTTCAGCATTTCATCATCTATTCCCATTTCAAACTCGCCTGCAGGGACAAACAGCATCAACTTATCATCCACCGGGCGCACCCGTGTGTCGCCCAAATTAGAACCGATTACGAAGGCTGGGATTTGGATTGAACGTATGGATTTACATGCGCCCATCAAGAGAAGGAAAAACAATGTGGATATTATGAGAGCAAACCGGTAAATAAATTGCTTCAAATCTTTAATCACTTTCCTTCACATTCTCTATCAATTGTACAACTTGACCTAAATAAAAAATGTCAAGTCCTGAAAGCTGAGAGCTGACCGATAGCATCCGGGTTGAAGAAATCCGCTAAATGGGGCGCCGCACCACTTGATCAAATCCAGGAATCGCACAATTATCATCACCGGGTCAGATTCATCAAGACTGATCGAACTGGCGAGCGAAAGTGACACAATCCAAGATCATTTGCTTCCCACGGAAGCGAGATACTTACCCTCAGGTGAATGTTATGCGCGGAGTGCCACCCTCGGCGATAATATCAAGCTGCTCCTGGACACATTTGACGGCGTCTGATAATGGAAAAACTGTTTTACTAACCCGCATGTCCTCGTCTGTGGAGAGCGGGTGCCAGAATACCCCTTCCCGATTTACTGTGATTTCTGGGGTGATTGTCGCCATGCTGACTTCTATGCCCTGCGAAGAAAAGCCTCTCCTGGCTAAAGGACGGATAAAATGATCTTCTTCCTGGATTCCTAGAGAGAGATGCAACTCACATATTTCGTGCAGGTGGTCGCTATTTGCCGGAGTTTCAGTCGTGCTTAAACGGACGTGAAAATTATTCTCTTGCAAGCGCTTAATCGATTCTACAGTCTGCTTCCAGGTACCTGCCCCTCGATAAGCGTCATGGTGTTTTGCACGACCACCGTCCAGGCTGACCTGTAACCTCAGGTTGCCGTTGGATATTCCTTTCAAACGCTCCAAGCGGCGTCTCTTCAAGAGCATACCAGTGGTGAGTACAGTAGTATGGATGCGTTGAGCCGAATAATCCAGCATCTCATAGATATCGTCCAGAATAAAGGGCTCACCCCCTGTGAAGAAGATTTCACAAAAATTCAGTTCGAGAGCTTCGTCCACAAGCTGCTGGACGGTTTCAACCCCTATGGCCCGCCGTTCGACTTCAGGGGTCGATTCTGCCACGCAGTATGAACAGCGCAGATGGCAGTCGTAGTTTGTGTAAATCCATAATTTCCATTTATTTTCAGTAGAGTTTTTTGACATCCGTTTGACCTGCTTTGTTTCGTTTTTGTTCTGGATAAATTTTCTATTGGAGCGCGATTTTAAAATTATTCGTAAAACTAATGTCTGCAATTAATAGAAGGAACCGTGCTGTTTATTATACATATATTATTACTCTAAGTGAAACTGATCTGCCCCCAATAGTAGCACAACCCACAGTGTTAGTCCAACCTGGTGAATTTGGGTAGGTTGAATAATAAAATGTTGCCGCATGCCGCATGCCGGATGCCGGATGCCAACTCACGTAGTTTGAGCCAGCTCACGAATTTTAAGCCGCTCAACGCGAAATGTATCAAGAAGTGGGCCTGCATTTTGCGAGTGAAACGAGCAAATATGCAAGCATCTGATTTTTAGATGCCAGCTCACGGAGTTTGAGCCAGTTAATGCGCTTCGATCACGATATCCTTCCATGACCACCACTTCATGGGTGAAGTGTAAAACTTCTTTACCCATGGTTTTACCAGCATATGGAAGCGCCCGTACCAAAGAGGTAGAAAAGGAGCCTCCTCAACCAGGATTTTGTCTGCCTGCTGGTACATACTCATTCGCTCATCTTGATCCATCACTCTTCGGGCTCCCTCCACCAGTGTCTTGTAGGCTTCGTTCTGCCAGCCTGTATACCCAATCCACCAATTGATCCGCAGCACGTCATCAGGATCTGGATAATCCGCATAAAAACCCGCCATCCACATATGGGGTGTGCCCTCAGAGATCATGTCATAAAAGTTTGCCCACTTTATCGGTTTCCAGTTGATCTCCACCCCAAGGTTTTCCAGCCAATGCGCCTGAAGGTACTCGCACGCCAGGTCATGTCCGGGATCATCCCTCGCCAGGCAGTTTATAGTTGGGAATCCACGACCATCCTTGTAGCCAGCCTCTGCCAGCAACTGGCGCGCTCGCTCGGGATTGTAGGGTATGCTGATCGAGGGCGAGTAACCGGGCATTCCTTGCGGTATAAAACCGCCTGTTGCAGGGAACGCGTAGCCTCTAAGAATCACATCTGTTAACATCTCCCGGTCTGTTGCCATGGCGAAAGCGCGGCGCACACGTTGGTCGTTAAAAGGCGGCTGCCTGACGTTGAAACCGATAAAATCAGTGCTCATCCAGGGACCTGAGGCGTATTCCCCTGCGAATCGCTGACGGGCGCTGGATAGTTCCACCAGCGGCAAGCCGCTGCAGATATCCAGATTGTCCTGCTCATACCTCTGCAAAAGCACGGATGGCTGCCCGGATAGAAACGTGCATTCCACTCGATCTAAATTACCGGTAAACCTTCCATGATAGGTCGGGTTTCGCTCCAGAACCAGAGACTCACCCCGTTTCCAGGTTCCCAGCCGGAAGGGACCATTGGTTACGATGTTGTCCAATTTTACCCAGTCATCTCCATGAATTTCTAATACATGCTGGGGCATTGGATAACTGGCTATGTTTGCCATCAGATATGGAAAGTAGCTGGTTGGACCTTCCATTTCCACCGCCAGGGTGAACTTGTCCAGAGCGCGCACACCTACCAAACCCGGATCACTTATCTCACCCCGATAATAAGGCATCGCATTCTTGATATCGAACAGAAAGACATACCATCGTTGTTCGTTGATTGGGTTTAAAGTCCGTTTCCAGGTGTACTCAAAGTCATGTGCGGTCACCTGCACCCCATCGCTCCAGAGTACATCGTTCCGTAGTTGAAAGACGTACTTGCGACCACCATCAAGCACTTCCCAGCTTTGTGCCACATCCGGCACCACACCCAAATCTGGGCTCACTTTCACCAATCCGCTGAAGAGGTTATCAAACATTAATTGGGCAGGAAAATCCATGGCTAAACCTAATCCTATGGTTGATGGTTCTACAGCAGTTAATCTCAGTGCATGGGGCGCGGAAGGAGGGTAGTCCGGAGCTTTGCGTTTTACGTCTGCCATCCTCTGCCAGATTATAAAGCCTGCCTGGTAAGCCTGGCGGGAGGATTTAAAATCGAAGGCGTGATGGAAGGTCAGCCCCAGTTTCATCTGCGTTCGGGCGGCACGCTCCAGGTCGCCGGTTTTTTCCAGGATTTTTAATGCTTGTTTGTAACTCCTGATCGCCTCCTGGTGGGCGTACAGACCCCTCGCCCTATCTCCGGCTTTGAGATAATAATCAGCCGCTTTTTCTATCTTTTCAGCCAGGTGATAATGGTTAGCGAGGGCTTCAAAGTCCTCCGGATGGTAAGTTTCCATGGCGGTTGCTGCCCGCAAATGCAATTTCCGGCGTTTTGAAGCGCGAGTGCCTTCCACCAGTGTGGTCGGTATCAGAGCATGCGCAAATGTGTAGGATTTTGAACCGTCTTCCCTTTTATATTCAATCAACTGTGCGCGCTCTGCCAATTCCAGCGCTTCAATTATGGTGTCCTTGTCCAGATCGCTGGCATACGTGAGTGTTTCAATGTCGAACTCGCGTCCCAGCACAGCCGACAGCCGCAGGGTTTCCTGCGTATTGGTTGGCAGCACTCTGATGCGTGATTGGATTGCCACCCGTACGTTCTGTGGAATCCCCAGTTGTTCAACACTCGGACGATGCCATCTGCCATCCTGGTAATACAGCGTCCCGCTGTCTACCAGCGCTTTACACACTTCCTCGATGTAGAACGGATTGCCCTCGGTTTCATCGTACATGCCGTCCAGGAATTCGGGGGTGATCTCCTCCGCAAACAGATTCCCCAGCATCTCTTCGCTCTGTTCCCGGTCCAGTCTGGGTAATCTCAAGTGATCTGCCAGTCCTTCTTTCCGCAGGTCGAGCAGCATCTCCTGGAAGACCTCCGCTTCAACGGGGATAACATCCCGGAAGGTGCTGGCGAGCATTATCCGTGCCCTGCGAGTGTTGCGGGCAAGATGACGCAGCAGGTGCAGTGTCCCGCTGTCCGCCCAGTGGATGTCTTCAATGACCAGGAGCAAGGACTTGCGCTCGCTCAGCGTGGTGAAAAATAGCGTCAGGTTTTCAAAAAGGCGGTGCTGCTCGGCTTTCGGATCATCAAATTTCAACTCTGGCTTGAGATCCGGAAAACGTGTTTGCAGGTCCGGCAAAAGTGAAAACAGATCAGCCTGCACGAAATCAGGTAAACCTGGCACTTCATCTTGCCAGATTTCAATCGCCCGTCGTAGTATTTGCGCGAAAGGAGTGTAAGGTACTCCCCCTTCAGCGTAGCAGGCGCCCGTTAATACTGTTCCACCTGAGATTTGGACCTGGGTGGTGAATTCCCTGACCAGTCTTGTTTTACCGATACCCGGCTCGCCGCTGATGAATATCATTTGACCTTGATAGGAGAGTACCCGGGACCATAACGATCTGGCATTCTCTAATTCGTGCCTGCGACCAACCAACCGGCCGCGACCGATTCGCTTGAGCACGGATACCTCTTCATCTGGAGCGGCGTCCTGGTCAAGGACCTCAGGAGATTCGAGCAGGCGGTTCACTTCGCCTGCGCTGCCCGGGCGGTCGTCCGGCTGTTTATTTAACAACTGCAGGATAAGCGCTTCAAATGCTGGGGGGATGCTGGAATCCCTGGCGCGCGGGGGAACAACCGGGGCATGGATGTGTTGAGTGATCACCGCGATGGGATCATCGGCATCAAACGGTAGACGTCCGGTCGTCAGTTCGTAAAGCATCACCCCCAGCGCGTAAAGGTCAGCCCGGCCGTCGAATTCCTGCCCCAGAGCGACTTCTGGAGCGATGTAGAATACCGTTCCGGTGATTTGCCCGGCGCTGGTGATGCGCGAAGCGACCGGGCGCGCCAGTCCAAAATCTGTCAGCTTGATCGCGCCATCGGTTGTGATAATCACATTTTCCGGTTTCAGGTCGCGGTGCACGATGCCTTGCGCGTGCGCGTATTCCAGGGCATTGCATATCTGCTGTGTCATCGCAATGATATCCTCAAGCGAGCCCGGTTTAAATTCAGCCAGGGATACTCCTTCACCCCGTTCCATGACAATGTATGCCGTGCTGCCAGCTTCTCCAGCGTCGTAGACTGCGATGATGTGGGGGTGGTTGAGTTTTGCGGTAGCCTGGGCTTCTTCCAGCAAGCGGATCCCATCTTCGATGTCCAGCGTACCGGTTGGCACGACTTTTATGGCGACATCGCGGTCGAGCAGGGTGTCATGAGCGCGGTAAACAATACCTGTACCGCCGCGTCCAATCTCTTCATACAGGCGGTATCGTTCGTCCAGCATCCCACCTGTACCTGGTTCAGGCTCAACCGCTGTTTTAACCTCCTGCGCATCCGCTTGAATCGCCGCCGGGCTCAGTTCGCGCTTCTCCTTGATTGCCTCATATAGTTCGACGGTCTGAGTCTCTGGCGGTACATCCAATTCCTCCCGCATAAGACGTTCGCATTCACTGTACTGGCGCAGCGCGGCCGCGCGCTGGTTTGAGATGGCGTATAACTCCATTAGATGGCGGTGAACGGGTTCGTGCAGCCTGTCCAGGTAGGACCAGCGGCGGGCGTACATAATCGCTTCTTTGTATTCACCCTGAGCCTTGAGTCCCAGCACCAGGCGCTCTAAAGCGGAAGCCAGTTCCTGTTTTAATTCCTCGGTCTGGAAAAACTGCCAATCGTCAAAATTCGGAGTGTCGGGCAGCCCAAAGCCTGCCATAAAATCCCCGCGGTACAGCTCGATTGCTTCCTTCAAAGAAACCAGGCAATCGGGACAAACATTTTCAAAAGCGTGTCCATGCTCTTCCCAAGCATCAATCAGGTTCTTGAATTGATCGATATCCAGCCAGATATCAGCGTTTGGATCCAGACCAATTGAATCTCTCTCGACAATCAGGAACTCCCCGCCGAGCGATTTCTTGAGCACCGAAAGATTGCGGCGCAAACCCGCCCGCGCCAGGCTGGGATCCTGGTCAGGCCACAACAAAGCCAGCAGAACCTCACGACTGTGGCTTTCTTTTGTAATTGCCAGGTAAGCGAGCAGGGCTGTATTCTTGCGTATATTCGGCTTGAATCGAGCGCTGTCCAGCTCAAATTCAGGTGCTCCGAGCAGTGAAATCGCTAATCTGGTCATTGTTGTATCCCCACCTAATTCTTTATCTTATTGAAGAAATTCCGAATGTAACGAAGTTGGAACGGTCATAGGACGTTTGCTTGAACGTTAACCAGACGCCTGCTGGGTAAACTGAGTGCAAATAAAGTACTTCATCGATCCTGACAAATCAGGTCCTATCAAACGGGAGAGTAAAACTCCCAACAAGTATAAAAAAGGAGTGAAAAAGATGAACGGCACAAGTAATCTCGAACAATTTGTTGTCAAGGGGAAAGGTGTGATGGTGCAGGGAAGGTTACTTTCCATAATAATCATTATTATAACGGCAATTGCGCTGCTGGGGTTAGTCGCTTATTACGTGATCACAGCCAGCGGTCCATCAATTACCGGCGCCGGTAGCACCCTATTATCCGAAAATCCGGAATTGAACCTGGTCAGGCAATTTGAGCAGATCGCAGCCTCCTCGGAAGGGATTGTTTCAGAATATCCAAATCCGGAATTGATTTTCGCCAGCCGCTTTGGACCAAACTGGGTTGCGAATCCGGAATTGAGCCTCGCCCAGAGATACGCTGGGTCCGTTGAGCCTGTTTCATTGTATCCAAACCCCGAGTTGATATTTGCCCAGAAATTTACTAAGAATTGGGTTGTGAGCCCTGAATTGAATCTAGTTCATCGCTTTGCCGGGGCAAGTGCTCCTATTACCCAATATCCCAATCCCGAGTTAGCGTTTGCCCAGCGATATGCTGTTGAAACAGGGGCGGGATCCACCCAGTGGGTAGTAAATCCTGAACTGAATATCGCCACACGATTTGCTCAAGAAGCTTATGACAGCTTATTTCTTGCGACCAATCCGGAGATCAAGGTACACTTACAATATGTCAATGGAGGATAAACATCTGTAAGTGATGTTTCAAACAATAAACCGCTCGAATGTTGAGCGGTTTTTGTTTGGTGCGCCTGTATTTTGCCAAGCAAGCGTATTGTGCTTGCCGCATAACGTATACCGGATGCCTGCTCACGTCTCTTGAGCCAGCACATGATCTTTGAGCCGAGTTTGCTCCCGATTCTTAATTAGGGGGCTGTCCAAAAAGGACATAATTTTTTTGCCAGCCCCAATATGTAGGGCAGGTTTCTATACCTGCCCCCACAGGTGGCGGCTAAGATAGCCTTCCTACAGCTTATTAGACAGCCCCATCTTACGTTGTTTGAGCCACCTATGGTTTTGATATCTCAAAATAATCGAAATACGCGATTAAATCTTTTCCAAGAGGTCCTTCTTCACCCGTTGCGTTTGAAGCGCCCAGTCCCACACTTACGAAATCAAAGTAATTTCCAAATGCCCCTACTCTTTGCCATTCACCTGGTCGTACAGCATAATATCCGCTGATACTGCCTCTTTCATTTACTAGCTTCAAATACACATCTCTGTCTTCAGAATTTCTTGGAATGGAGTAGGCATCACCAAATGGATTATTGTCAATAATTGTCTCCATAAAGAAACCATCTCCTTCACCCGATCCAAAACAGAGGTCACAAAACCCAATATTTAGAACAATGTAATTAGAAGCATCCTGGAATATAAATATATTTGCTTGTTTAAAATTCTCATTCGGCTCTGCCATAATATGGGCTGTTATGGTGAACTCACCTGCTGGTACATCCCTCGCCAAAGTGTTGATCTGGTAACCATCATTGAAGAAAGCGGGATTATCTGCAACTATTGCCAAATTTATCGACTCGCCAAATTCCTTGAACGACCAGCGTTCTGGGTCTTCGTCTAACCAACTCCATCCAGGTTGAAATGCACCCTCAAAATCATCCCGGAATAAAACTCCTTCAGGTAAGGAAGTTGGTGCGAGTGTAGGTTCAGTTGTGTTTGTCGGTGCCGGTGTGTTTGTGGGTTCGGGTGTTTGAGTTGGTATTGGTGTTTCTGGAAGCGGTATATCCGTATGTATTTCTGTGGGTTGAGCCGCCTGCGTATTTGCGATAGCTGTCTCAATTGAATCTTCTGAAGGCGCCTTCGAACAGCCTGCTAGAAATATGACTATCAAAACCAAATTCATTCGGATCACGGACACACCTCCTGAGTAGTCGTATCACATACTTGCTTAAATACTCCTTTTGACGAATTTATATCGTGGATAATCCTTATCAACTTATACCATTCTACCCCAACATTCCAATCCCAGACGTGTTGGCTAGCTCTCTCGAAAGAGAAAACCAAAACCTCCCGCAAGTTTCAAACCTGCGGGAGGTTTTTCTATCCATCTAATAACAGGTTCCAGATTAGAACTCTCCTATTCCCAGGACATTACCTTCCGGATCCTTCAACCAGGCCATTTTAGCACCTTCCATCTCAGCGATGCCGCGTTGGTCAGTCTTGAAGTCATCAGAATCATACCGCTCGAAGCGCACACCTTTTGCCGTCAAATCAACGACAACGCCTTCGATATCTTTAACCTGGAAGGTCACAGCAGTATGTTCGGCTTTTGTCGCATCCCTTTCATAGACCATAATCTGTGATCCTGGACCAGCTTCCAAGATGAGTACTCCTTCTTGGGGTCTTTCTGCCACCGATAAACCCAGAACTCGGGTATAGAACTCCTCGGCGCGTTTAATGTCTACCGCCGGTATAGTTGCCATTACTCTACTTGATCCCAACATAATATTACTCCTTTTATGTACCTGAATGAATATATTTATACCAATAATACCATAATAGTCCTAATATATTCGGCTTTCCATCAATTCACATAATATTCTCATTTCCCCTTCTAACCTGCCACTTGATATTCCTAACTTTTTCTCTCCTGGTTGCGAAAGCGAAGCCAAGCTTATGAATTTTAAGCCGCTCACGTATTTTGTGAGCCGGCCAAGCAAGCGTATTGTGCTTGCCGCATGCCACATCCGTCCTTAAGCATCCGTCATTTAGATGCCAGCCCGCATATTTGCGAGTGAAACTCGCAAATATGCCAAGCTCACCGGAGGTGAGCCGCATGCCCGATCTCCCAGTCAGATATTAGATTGCCACACTCCGCTTCGCTTCGTTCGCAATGACACTGAATATAGTTTCTTCCTGTCTGAACAGCGCATAACGAGCTGTGGAGACACTCAGAATGACAATCCAAATAATCATGGTTAACAGACTCCAAGTTTACATATTGGAGTACAATTTCTTTACTCGTAATCTATGCCTGAAAGGCCGCTTATTAAGCCGCCTATTAGGCCACTTTTAGAGAATACATCAAACTGGACGTGCATGTTTAAATCAAAATTGCGAATCAAGGCGAAATTCTTTGCGGTAATTTACTTATGTCCGAAAAAGAAAAGAGAGGCAGGATTGGATGCATAAAGAGAAAGAAAATTCCGGGAAAACTGAAAACCCCAATGAAATCCGGAAAGAGGATCATCTAATCCAGGATTTTAAATCACAGGCTGCCAAAGCTGAAGCCCAAGGAGATTGGAAATCGGCTGCAAAATACTATGCGCGTGGTTTGGAGCAGCGGGCTGTCGAATTAGCTTTGATCAACAGCGTGCAAGAAGGTTTATCCTCCAATTATAAAATGCAAGCCATTTATGATCTTGTTGGCGATAAAATCCGAGATACCTTCAACGCCCAGGTGGTGATGATTTCTCAATACGATCCCCAAACCAATAAGATTTACCATCATTATGCGATTGAAAGCGGACAACACCTCCAGATCCCAGATTGGCGCCCGATCGACGCTTCAAGGTCCAAGGTCGTTCGCACGAAAAAACCTTTGATGATAAACCAGGATGAAATTAACGCTCTCCTTAATACCAAAAAGATGCAGGTTGTGCCGGGAACAGAAGTGCCAAAAACCTGGCTGGGGGTTCCTTTGCTGGTAGGCAATGAAGCCCGAGGGATTGTAAGCTTGCAAAACCTGGATACAGAGAACGCTTTTTCCACCTCAGATATCGACCTTTTGACAACATTAACCAACAGCATGAGCCAATCACTGGAAAACGCTCGTTTGTTCAATGAAACCCAACGGTTGCTCAATCAGATGGAGGGAGAAATGGGGTTGGCCCGTCAGGCTCAAAAGAGTATTCTCCCCACGCGGTCGCCAGGGCAACCCGGCTACGATATTGGGTCTTTTATCATGCCCGCTCGGGCTGTCGGGGGAGACTTCTATGATTTCATTCCTATGGATAATCAGCGTCTTGGTATTGTGATTGGAGATGTTTCGGATAAAGGCTTGCCGGCAGCCCTGTTTATGGCGGTGACCTTCAGTCTGGTGCGAGCGGAAACTGGACGGACTGTCGACCAGCGTCAGATATTAGAAAACATCAACAAGTTCCTTTTGAGGATGAACGCCAAGATGTTTGTTACCCTTTTGTACTGCATCTTGGATTTCAAAACAGGCAGCCTGAATTATTCAAGAGCGGGTCATGTGCCGCCAATTGTGATCGATCGAGATGGGGTATTCATGGATATTCCTATAGAAGAAGGACAACCACTTGGGGTGATTGATAATTTGCATATCGACCAACACCAGTTCTTTATACCGGAAGGTGGTTTGGCGCTTATGTACAGTGATGGACTGCAGGAAGTTTTTAACTCACAAGGCAACATGTTTGGATTGGATTGCATTATGAGTGAACTGCTGGTCAACCGCCAGGAAAGCGCGGCAACGATCTGCAACAAACTTTGGCTTGCTGTTCAAAACCATAGCGGTGCAATTCCCCACCAGGATGATTTCACAACCGTGGTTGTAAAGCGAGGTTAATTTCGTTAGCGAGTCCAGAGTATGCTACCGATTCTTTTATAGCTGCGAAAGCGAAGCTTTCGCCAAGCTCACCGGAGTTGAGCCAAATATGCCAAGGTGAACGAAGTTCACCTAAACATGGCTCTAGGCGAATTCGGACCTGTTTAATAAACGGATGATAACCAACATCAATCCAAATGCAGCCAGCAATGCCCCCAGTACTACAACCATCAATCCTTCCGGACCGCTAAAACTGAATAACTGGCCAATTATCCAGGGGAACAGCATAGCTCCAATACTGGCGCCAATAAGGAACCAGCTCGTTCTGAGACCGGTGGTGCCAATGCGCTCTTCTACCAGGGTCAATGTTGTCGGGAAAACCGAGCCCATAAACAAGCCAGCACCAGCCACGCCAATCCAGAGTGTAGATGGACTATCCGGGACAAGCAAGATCAGGCTCACGCTCGCAACACAACCGACCAAATCAACAACAAGGATCGTTGTTGATCGGACATACGAATAGAGAGGAATTGCGACCAGACGCCCAAGTGTGATAAAAATCCAGAATACGGAGGTAAGATAGGCGGCTGAAATCTCAGTTGTCAGATTCATCTGGCGCGAATAAGTAAATATCCATCCGTTGATACTGATCTCTGCTCCCACATACATAAAAAAGAAAGCCGCAACCAGAACAATCAACAATCGCACTCCATTTCCGGAGCTGAAATTCTCAGGGGGAATTTCGGGTTCAGGACTTCTCAGAAAAAGCAGCCAGATCGCAGGGAGAAACAACCCAATAGCGAATATCCACAATGGGAGCCGCAGACTTCCACTATACATGAATAAGCTTACAAACGTGATAGGCGCCAGGATTGCGCCCAATCCAAAGAACACGTGTAATCCATTCATGTACGGTCCAACATTTTTCCGGTGCAGCCACGCAAGCAGCGTGTTCCCTCCCACATGTA
>Ga0114922_10004321_pt1 | contig 13168 bp, 10 predicted proteins | sample AartaG_FD_100975 | JGI IMG/M metagenome (GOLD analysis project Ga0114922, IMG submission 100975) | Deep subsurface microbial communities from Aarhus Bay to uncover new lineages of life (NeLLi) - Aarhus_00045 metaG | ecosystem: Environmental > Aquatic > Marine > Oceanic > Sediment | place... | reverse complement strand
CGGCGGTTGCCGGGTCGGACGAGATCGCCAGCGAGATGCCCTGGGTCGCCAAGGCGCTCGATATCCTGCCCTACGGCGAGTACCTGGGCGACATGCCCGATCGCGACCTGATCGTGTACGAGATCGTCTTCCCGCACGTCCTGTACGCATTGCAGGGTCTGGAGACGGTGGATGAGGCCCTCCAGGCGATGGATGACGAGGCTAACGCTGCCTTTGAGTAAGGTGTACGCTTGATTCAGCAGGGGCGCGAGCGTGGGCTTGCGCCCCTGCAACCCTCACCGAAAGGAAGCAATTATGGGTGCTGTACCTAAGCTAAAGTCGGCGAAAAAGAGTCGTGGTAAACTCGGAAAGGCACAGCGGCGTTTTGTCTTCTTCGTGACAGTCCCGGCGATTCTTTACACCGGCATAGGGATATTCTCTCTCGTCTGGGCCTTTGCGTTGATGTTCTTCAAATACAGCGCCGGGCGTGCCGGCGGCCCTATTTTGGGGCTGGGTGGTAGCAACCCGTTCGTCGGCCTGGAGCACTTTGTCAACATGGTCCAGGGGAAATCGCTGGAGGCTCGCCAGTTCCGCATCAGCCTGGTGAACACCCTGATCTTTGCCATCGCCGTGCTCCCCGTCAACCTGGCGATCACTTTGCCCCTGGCCTCTCTGATCGAATCGGTAAAGGGTTGGGCAAAGACCGTCTTCCGCGCCATCTTCTTTCTGCCGGCTGTCACGTCGTCAGTGGGCGTGGCGCTGATGTGGGAGTCCCTTTACGATCCCAAGGCGGGGTTGATCAACGAGGTCATCCGCTTCTTCGATGGACCGACTATCAGGTGGCTCTCCGATCCCCGGGCTCAATTCCTGGGCGTGTCGCTGGCGATGTGGTCGATAATCATCGCCTACCTGTGGCAGGATTATGGCTACAATATGGTGATCTTTATCGCCGCGCTGCAAAACATCCCCAAAGAGATCAAGGAGGCGGCAGTGATCGACGGGGCCAACGCCTGGAATACTTTTACCAGGATCACGGTGCCTTTACTGCGTCCCACGCTCCTGTTCGTCTGCGTGATGACGATGCTCAGTTCGTTCCAGATATTCGGTATCATCCAGGTGATGACAGACGGCGGGCCGAAGGAGCGGACCCGCGTCTTGATGCTCGATATCTATGACAACGCCTTCCGCTATAACCGCATGGGCTGGGCTGCTGCCGTGGGATGGGTGCTGACGCTGATCGTGATGGTCGTCACGATCATCCAGATGCGAGTGCTGCGCACTGAATGGGAGTACTAGGATATGGCTACAACTGCTGGCAAACTTTCAGGTATCTCGAAAGAAAGACTGTCGAGCCTGCAGCACCGTGCGGTACAGCCCTTGGTTTTGATCTTGCTGACTCTGGGACTCCTGGTGACGCTCGTGCCGTTTATATGGATGATGCTCAATTCTATCAAGACGAACACGGAGGCCATGCGCGTCCCGCCTACGTTCTGGCCGGAAAACCCGACGCTGGAGAACTTTGAGCGGATTTTCAGTACCGATGAGCTGCCGCTGGTACGGTTCTATGCCAACAGCACCTTCGTCGCCGTCTTCAACGTGCTCATAACTTTGTTCACTAGCTCGCTCCTCGGTTTCCTGTTCGCCAAGTACGAGTTCCCAGGCAAGCGTATCTTCTTCGGGTGGTTCATGCTGGGGATGATGATCCCTGGCGTCTCGATGATGATCCCCGACTATATGATCCTCAATTACCTCGGCTTGCTCAACAAGCTGGCAGCGCTGATTGTGTTGGGGGCTCTCGATGCCTTCGGCATCTTTATGCTGCGGCAGTTCATCGAGTCAATCCCCAACGAGCTCATGGATGCTGCACGCATCGACGGCGCGTCAGAATTTCAAATTTACTGGCGCATCATCCTGCCGCAGTTGGGACCGGCGCTGGCTACGCTGGGCACGCTGAACTTCATGGGTAACTGGAATGCCTATCTATGGCCGATGGCGGTTCTTACTAAGAAAGAGGTTCGCACGCTGCCTGTCATCTTGACGTGGTTCAACACGCAGCATGGTACCCGCCCCGGTCTCACCAGCGCGGCCAATGTGCTCGTGGTGATGCCCATCTTGGTCGTGTACTTTTTCTTCCAGCGTTGGATCGTGCGCGGCTTTACGATGAGCGGGCTCAAGCAGTAGGCGGGCCGTTTCGCGACTGAGGCGAGGCGAGGAATGGGACTTCCAGGTGCTCTGCTAGTCCTGGTTCTGCTGCTGACTGCTTGCCAGTGCCAATTGGTCACTCCCTCACCCGAACCGGGACCCGACTGGCTGGCGGTGAACGACTTCCTGTACCAGTTGCAGCGCGCCCGGCCCGACCGCATCGGCGAGACGGCCTACGACCTGCTGATCGTGCAGTACGGGGTCGCCGGCGGCAGCCCGGAGGTGATTGAGAACCTCAAGCACAGCCCCGGTGGAGAGAAAATCATCCTGTGCTATATGAGCATCGGGCAGGCTGAGGACTATCGCTTCTACTGGCAGCCGGAGTGGCGCGAGGACCCGCCCGCATGGTTGGATGACCACGACCCCGACTGGGCCGGTGACTATTGGGTGCGCTACTGGGATCCCGGTTGGCAGGCGATCATCTACGGCACGCCGGAGAGTTACCTGGATCGTATCTTGGAGCTGGGCTTTGACGGGGTCTATTTGGACCGGGTAGACACGTACCAGTATTACGAGGAGAAAGAAGGGCGCAAGACGGCGGTGCAAGAGATGGTCGATTTTGTGATCGGCCTGGCCGGGTACGCGTGGGAGCGACATCCCGGCTTTGGTGTGTTTCCGCAGAACGCCGAGGAGTTGGGAGTTCAGTTCCCCGAGTACCTGGAGACGGTGGATGGTATTGGGACAGAGAGCCTTTACTATGGCTACCCCCGCGACCACGAGCCGTCTCCGGCCGATTGGACGGCGAGGCGGGAGGCGATCCTCGATCAATGGGTAGCGGCGGGCAAGCTGGTGCTGACCACCGAATACACCAGACGGCCAGAGCAGATCGATGACGCCTACGCCCGCGCGCAGGCTCGCGGCTATGTTCCCTTCGTAAGTGTACGCTCGCTCGGGTTGCTCATCATCAATGAGGGGCACGAGCCGGATTAGGAGAATGGGGGTATAGTGCGCAGAATCGCGATAGGGCTTGCTCTAGTACTGCTGCTGGCTAGTTGCCAGACGGCAACTCCAATGCCCAAGCCGGGCCCAGACTGGCTGGCCGTGAACGACTTTCTCTACCAATTGCAGCGCGCTCGTCCTGACCGCATCGGTGAGACGGCGTACGACCTGGTGGTCGTGAGCATCGCGGCCTCTGGGGGCAGCCGGGAGCCGATCGAGAATCTCAAGCACAGTCCCGGCGGAGACAAGATTATCCTGTGCTATATGAGCATCGGGCAGGCCGCACGTTTCAATTATTATTGGCAGTCGGAGTGGCACGAGAATCCGCCCGCGTGGCTGGACGATCACGACCCGGATTGGGCGGGCGCTTACTGGGTGCGATACTGGGACCCCGGCTGGCAGGCGATCATCTACGGTTCGCCGGAGAGCTACCTGGACTGCATCCTGGCGCTGGGTTTTGACGGGGTCTACCTGGATCGGATCGACACCTACCAGTACTATGAGGAGAAGGAAGGGCGCGAGACGGCGGCGCAGGAGATGGTCGATTTCGTCGTCGGCATCGCCGAATACGCGCGGGAGCGGCAGCCTGGGTTCGGCGTGTTCCCGCAGAACGGCGAGGAATTGGGAATCGAGTTCCCCGAGTATATGGAGACAGTCACCGGCATCGGGGTGGAGGATCTGTATTATGGCTATCCGCGTGCTCACGAGCCGTCTCCGGTGGATTGGACGGCGGAGCGGGAGGCGATCCTCGATCAGTGGGTGGCGGCGGGCAAGCTGGTGCTGAACATCGACTATAGCCGCGTGCCGGAGCAGATCGACGACGCCTACGCCCGGGCACAGGCTCGCGGTTACGTGCCTTTCGTCACCGTGCGCTCATTGGGGTTGCTCATTATCAACGAGGGACACGAGCCGAACTAGGGGCTCGCGCACTCATCGCTATCTAAATGCCAAACCTGCTGCAGATAGGTGTGGGGGCACGCTTCTGGCAAGATGCAGGATTGATTCCGGCCCAGGCCGGGACGGGCAGGATGGCTTTTGTTTGTGGAAGGGGAACGCAATGTTCAAAACGACCATAGGCATTGTTGATACCGTACGTTCTATGTTCAGACGCATACTGGTATTATGTGTGCTCGTCTGCTCACTCGGGTTGTCCCTCTCCGGTTGCTGCGTGGCCGAGCTGACCTACGAGCCGGTGACGATCACGTTTTCTTACGTTGTTTCTGGATTCTACAGCGAAACGGAGTATTTCGAGCAAGTGCGCGAAGAGTTCAACGAGATCTATCCCTACATCACTGTCGAGCTTGAGACTGAGAACCTCGGAGGGGCGGGTGGGTTCAACCCTGGCGAGGCAGATGTCTTCTTTGCTTCTTGGTTCAACCTGATGGGTCTGCAAGGGCAGGGCGCTGTGATGAGCCTGGGTCCATTCATTGAGGACGAGGAATCGCTGGACCTATCTGATTTCTACGCCGAGGCGTTGAATGCCTTCCAGTCCGAGGGCCAGACGTGGGCTATCCCGGCTGGCATAGACGTGCCCGTGGTGTTCTACAATCAAGATCTGTTTGCTCAATATGGTGTCGCCTATCCTGACACTGACTGGACGTGGGAGGATTTCCAGGCCGCTGGCCTTGCCATACGCGATCCCGGGGCTGAGATTTTTGGCTACGTGCCTACCTTGTATCCCATTGATCTATTGTTGTTCGTTTATCAACACGATGGGCAGATCTATGATGATGCCGGCGGCTTCATCGAACCGACGTTTGACCATCCGTTGACCGTTGAGGCGGTGGAGTGGTACGCCGACCTGATACACGAATACAACATCGCCCCTACGCCGGCACAGTTACGCGGCCAGGAGTATGGTACGGCCGTTCTTCAGGGGCGAGTGGGTATGTGGACCGGCTGGCTGTCCAGCCGAGGCGGAGAGGATTGGCCCGTGGAGTGGGACATGCGCTGGGGAGTGGTGCCCTTCCCTAGAGATGCTCAATCCGCTACGCTGATCTTTGTTGACGGGTATGCCATCTCTTCCCAGACGCCACACCCGGACGCGTGCTGGCGTTGGATTACTTTTCTTAGCGAACACGAGCGCCCGTCTTTTAGTGTGATTCCCCCACGCAGGTCATGGGCCGAGTCCGATGCATTTGAGGACCTGGTCGGTAGCGACGTCGCCGCCGCTGGCCGAGCGAGTGTGGAGAGCGATATGTCGTTGGCGCCCATTGATACCAGCGCCATGTTCGCGGAACCGGGGATGTTTTCAACCTTTGTGCGTGCAGTTGATCAGGTAGTGAGAGGCCTTGCTACGCCAGAGGAGGCGTTGACTCGGGCTCAGGAGCAGGTCGAAAGATAGGGTAATTGGAGGACCTGTGCGGAGAAACGACGTTCTTTGTGTGGTGAGTTTGGTCGCGTGTGTGTTGGTCATTAGCGGCTGTGGGCGCGGAGGTAATGCTGAACCCACGCCTACCTTTGTCCCTACGCCGATCATACCCGAGAGCCCGGAATACGCCGTCCAGCGTGGCGACGTGGTGCGCGAGGTAGAGTTCATGGGGCGTGTCACACCGGCCCAGATGAAGACGCTGTTCTTTGAGACGGACGGCCGGGTGCGCAACGTCTACGTCACACGCGATCAGGAAGTCACCGAGGGCACCGTCCTGGCCGAGTTAGACATTGAGGACCTGCTGAGCGAGCTGGAGCAGGCCAGGGTCTCGCTCCAGACGGCGCAGAACATGCTCAACACCGAGCTGCGCAATCACGATAGGTCACGGCGGCTGGCAGAGATCAATCTGCGGACGGCGGAGGCACAACTGGCGATGGTGCAGGTACAGGATCCGAAGGCCGAGGTGACGATAGCACAGGTCAGCCTGGAGCGGGCGGCGGCTGCGCTGGGGCAAGCGGAGGTAGAGTACGACAAGGCCGTGAATCGCCCCTGGGAGGGACCTGATGCGCTCAAGTGGCATGAGGCGATGTTGCAGGAGGCTCAGTGGGATCACCGCGAGGCCCAGGCCCTCCACGACCAGGCGGTCGCGCAACGCCAGGCTCATCAATATCAGTTGACGGTACTGAGTCATGATGTCGAGCGAGCACAACTTGAACTGGAGTGGCTCGATGTCGGTGTCGATCCGGTATTGACTCAAACCGTGCAGGCGGCGCAGTTGGTTGTAGATGGCCTGCAAGCGCAGGTAGATCGCGCCCGCATCGTGGCTCCCTTCGATGGCCGCGTGCTTTCCATTGCCCTCAGTGAAGGCAGCCAGATCCAGGCCTTCCGTCCTGCAATCACGCTGGCTGGCGGTGACGAACTGGAGGTGACAGGGAAGCCGAGTGAGCGCGAGGTGCGGGACATCGCGGTTGGCATGCCGTGTGCTCTGGAGCGCTCCGGCGCTCCGGGGGATTTGATCTCGGGCGAGGTAGCGGCGCTGCCACGTACTACTGGGGCGGTTGAGGATCGCGATCCCGAGGTTCATGTCAGGATATTGGGTGCCGAGGGGCTTGGTCTGGAGGTGAACGATCCGGTCCAGGTGCGCATCATGGTCGAGGAGCGCAACGGCGTGCTGTGGCTACCGCCCCAGGCGATTCGTACCTATGAGGGCCGACGCTTTGTCGTCGTGCGCGAGGGGGATGATCGCCGCAGGGTGGATGTGAGGCTTGGTTTGATCGGGAAGGAAAGGGTTGAGATCCTTGAAGGTCTGGAACAGGGACAGATCGTCGTCGCACCCTAGTTGGGTTCCTAGCTGATGTTCAACTTGTCCAAACATTACAACAACGCTGGTTCAATCACGGGGAGTCCCTTCATCACCTGCGAGAACCTGGTTAAGATCTATACCATCGCCGATCTGGAGGTGGTGGCGCTGCAGGGCCTCGATCTGACGGTGGAGGAGGGGGAGCTTTTGGCGTTGATAGGCCCCTCTGGGTCGGGGAAGACCACGCTGATGAACGTCCTCGGTGGCCTGGATCGCCCTTCGGCAGGCAAGGTCAGCGTGGAGGGGCGTAATCTCCTGAAACTCAAAGACCGGGATCTGGATCGCTACCGGCGCGAGGAGGTGGGGTTCGTCTGGCAGCAATCCTCGCGTAACCTGGTGCCGTATTTGACGGCGGAGCGAAACATCGAAATGCCGATGATCATCACCGGCATGTCCGCTGAAGAGCGGGCCGAACGGGTGGAGTGGTTGCTGGAGGAGGTTGGGTTAGCCCAGCGGCGCCATCATCGGCTGGGCGAGCTCTCGGGCGGTGAGCAACAGCGGGTGGCCATCGCCGTCGCGCTGGCGAACCGCCCTTGGCTGCTCCTGGCCGACGAGCCCACTGGCGAGCTGGATACGACGACGGCACAGCGGGTCTTGGACACGCTCTGCCAGATCAACGAGGATTTGGGACTGACCATCATTCTCGTGACACACGACCCGTGGGTGGCGTCTCGGGCGGGACGGGTGATCGCGATTCGCGACGGTCGAACGAGCACGGAGCATGTTCGTGAAGAACGTCGTGAGGAGCATCGACCTGAGGCGGGTGCTGCCCATCTGCATGAGTCGCCCATGATCGTGGTGGACGCGGCGGGGCGGCTGCAGATCCCGCGTGCGTACCTGGCCGAGTTCGACATCGGCGACCGGGTGCGCTTGGAGCCGTCTGACGAGGGGCTCGTGATCCAGCCTGTAGCTGGGCGTAATAACAGGCATCAGGATGAGGGGATGGAGTGGCACGCGGCCGCGGCCGAGTTGTACGTGGACGAGGATGCGCCGCCGGAGCCACACCGCGGCTGGGTGGGGCGCTGGCTTGAGCGTCTTTCCGTCTTTCGCGGAAGGGAAGGCAGAGGGTGATGGAAGGATCAGCGGTGCGCACGGTTGGATTGACCCGCGTCTACCGATCGCAGGGGCAGGAGGTCCACGCCTTGCGGGGCATAGATCTGGACGTGCCACCCGGGTCTTTTGTGGCGCTGATGGGGCCGTCGGGCTCGGGGAAGACGACGCTGATCAACTGTATCGGCGGGCTCGACCGGCCGACCGAGGGCGAAATCTGTCTGGAAGATCAGTCGCTTTCTGAGTTGAGTGAGGAGGAGTTGACGGTGCTGCGCCGCGATCGGTTGGGCTTTGTCTTCCAGTCCTTTGCCCTGTTGCCCACCTACTCGGCTTACGAGAACGTCGAGTTGCCGCTGCGGATGCAGGGGGTTCCCTGGCGGGAGCGCAAGTCCCGGGTGATGCGCGCGCTCACTGCGGTAGGACTGCGCTATTGGGCTGACCATCGCCCTTACGAGATGTCCGGCGGCCAGCAGCAGCGGGTGGGCGTCGCACGGGCGTTGGTGACTAGACCCTCGATCATTCTGGCCGACGAGCCGACCGGCGAGCTGGATAGCGAGACGGCGCGCCAGATATTCTTCCTCTTTCAGCGCATCGTGGAGCAGGAGCGCGTGACCATCGTGGCCGTCACTCACGATCTGCTGGCAGCCGACTTTGCCACTCTTTCCTACGAGTTGCGCGATGGGTGCATTGTGGGGGAAAAGACCAATTGAGAATCAGGCTGCTTGATCGTTTTCTGTCCATACTTCGCATCGCTGCGCTGCGGCTGTGGAGTCATCGTGGCCTGATGGCCTGTTCAGCCGCTGGGCTGATCGTCACGGTGGCGCTGTCGGTGGGCATTCCGGTTTACGCCGATGCGGTCAATCACCGCATGCTGCGGGAGTACGTGGAGCAGGAAGCGGGCGAGACGCGTCCCCCGTTTTCCTTTCAGGTGGCGTACGCCGGCAGTCATCACGGCGTGAAGGAGTGGGAGGACGTCACGCCGCTGGATACTTATATGAGTCACCAGGCCGCCGAGACGCTCCGCTTGCCGTTGAAGCAGCAGGTACGCTACATCCATACGGACCCCTTGCGGCTCTATCCACGGCTGGGGGCTGACTACAGCGACGAGCGAGCGTCGTTGGCCTGGATCAGGCTGGGCACACTCTCGGGCTTGCAGGTGCATGTCCAATTGCTGGAGGGCGCTCTCCCCCAGCCGGTCACCGAGCCGGGTCAAACGATAGAGGTGCTGATCACGCTCCCGCTGGCCGAGGAGTTGGGCCTGCAGGTGGGGGAGGAGTACGTGCTCTACGCGCCGCGCCAGGATGAGGGGATGACCGAGGGGGTTCAGCAGGCCGTGCGCATCGCGGGCGTCTGGTGGCCGGGCAATCCCGAGGATTCGTACTGGGCCTTTAGGAGCTATTCGGCTCTCAAGAACGATCTTTTGACTGTAGAGGAGAGTTTCACCCAGGGATTTGCCCCGGCGTTCAAGGGGGAGATCGGGTATGTGGGGTGGTACCTCGAGTTTGACGGCGATGGGGTGCACACGGAGGACGTGTCGCCGCTCTTGGGGCGCATTCGCAGCTTTGAGAACCGTATGGGCTCCCTGTTGCCCAATACCAAGATATTCAAGTCGCCCGCCAATGCCCTGTCTCTCTATCGCCGCGAGGCGTTGTCCCTGACGATCCTGCTCTATCTGTTCAGCATTCCCGTGTTTGGCCTGGTCTTTTACTTCATCGCCCTGGTGGCCGGCATGATCGTCCGGCGCCAGCGGAACGAGGTGGCGATGCTGCGCAGTCGCGGCATGACCACCGCGCAGGTGATCGGTATCTATGGGCTGGAGGGGCTGATCGTGGGCTTGGTGGCGGCAGTGGTTGGCGCGCTATTGGCCCACGGGGTGGCCCAGTGGATCGGCAACACGACCTATTTCCTCGACTTGGGGTCTGGGGAGCTGCTACTGACCCGCTTGGGGTGGAACAGCCTGCGCTTTGGGGTGCTGGCCATCGCCATCTCTTTGATCACCAGTGTGGGGCCGGCGATCCGCGCTGCCCGTCACACCATCGTCACCTACAAGCAGGAGCGGGCGCGCACGCTGCGCAAGCCGTTCTGGCAGCGCGCGTATCTCGATTTCCTGCTCCTGATACCGGCGCTGTACGGCTACTATATGCTCAGCCAGCGCGGCACGATTTCCTTCCTGGGGAGCTCGGCTAAAGGGGACTCTTCTCCTTTCAGCAACCCGCTCTTGTTCCTCATTCCCACGATCTTTATCTTTGCCCTGTCGCTGATGTTCATCCGCCTGGTGCCGGCGGTGATGCGCTTGCTGGCCTGGCTCGGCGAGCACGGGCGGGGCGTGGTCGCCGTCGTGGCCCTGCGCCACCTGGCGCGCTCCCCAGGTTCCTACACCGGCCCGCTGTTGCTGCTGGTTCTGACCCTGAGCCTGGCCGTGTTCACCGCCTCGATGGCTTCGACGCTCGACGCCCATTTACTGGACCAGGTGGGCTACGAGACGGGCGGCGATATTCGATTGGTCGAGGTGGGCGAGAGCACCGACAAGACCTCGTCCGTCCCTGGTCGCCAGGATCAGGAGGATGAGCAGGATGACGAGACCGAGGCGGATCAGCTCCCCGGCCCCAAGTGGCGCTTTTTGCCGGTGGACGATCACCTGCTGATCCCCGGCGTGCAGGTGGCGACGCGGGTGGGGCAGTATCACATGACCGACCTCGTGGCGCGGGAGCGTTTCGCGTTGGTCGGGGTGGATCGTGCTACGCTCCCGCTGGTGGTGCACTTTCGCTCCGATTACGCCGACCGTCCGCTGGCGGCGCTGATGAACGAGCTGGCGTTCAACCGCGACGGGCTGCTGGTGGATCGCCGGGCGATGGCCAAGCAGGGTTGGCGTGTGGGGGATCAGGTGCGGGCCAAGGTGACGCTGGGGGAGAACCCAGAGATACCCTTCACGATCGTGGGCGTGCTCGATTACTTTCCCACGGTCTATCCGGAGGATGGCCCCTTTGCGGTGGCTCACCTGGACTATTTGCACCAGCAGGCAGGGGGGACTCATCCCTACGAGGTGTGGCTGGCGATCAAAGACGGCATCAGTGCCGAGCATGTGACCGACTCGGCGCGGGATCTGAGATTCTACGTCGTCTCTGCAAAGGACGCCAGGTCGGCAATCGAAAAAGAACAGCGTCGACCGGCGCGCCAGGGGGTGTATGGTTTGCTGTCGGTCGGTTTTCTGGCGGCGGCCTTTCTCACCATGTTGGGCTATCTGATCTATTCCTACATGTCGTTCCAGCAGCGTTTTATCCAGTTGGGCGTTCTGCGGGCGATTGGACTCTTGGTCAAGCAGATGGCGGCCTTTCTCTCGGTGGAGCAACTGGCCGTGATCCTTTCTGGCCTGGTGGGGGGCACCCTGTTGGGGGTGCTGACGACGCGGCTTTTCATCCCGTTCCTCCAGGTGCGCACCGGCGAGCACCCGCTGACGCCCCCGTTCGTCGTGCAGATCGCCTGGGGCGATGTGATGATCGTCTACGTGGTCTTTGGCGCAGTGCTGGTGGGGGCGGTGGTTATCCTGAGGGCTTTGCTGCGGCGGATGAACGTCTTCCGCGCGGTCAAGCTGGGGGAGATTTCGTAGGATAGGGCTTCTCAGGGCCTTTTACTTTCTCTACTATGCGGCGGCAGCCGCTCTGTTCCCCTTTCTGGCGCTTTACGAGCAGAATGGTCTATCGGGACCGCAGATCGGGGTTTTGAGCAGCATTCCGGCGCTGATGGGCTTTGTCAGCGCACCCCTGTGGGGTGGCCTGGCCGATGCCACTCGGCGGCACGCTGGTGGCCGTCTTGCTGCTTTCCGCGACGACCGCGTTCCTCTGGCTGGTGTTGGTGATCATCACCTACGCATTCTGCATCGCGCCCATCATGCCATTGGTGGACAACAGCGCTGTGGATCTGTTGGGGGAGCGTAAGGATCAGTACGGGAAACTGCGGCTGTGGGGCGCGCTGGGGTGGGGCGTCGCCGCGCCGCTTTTGGGCTGGCTGGTCGAACGCGCCGAATTGCATTGGGTGTTTTATGGCTTTATAATCTTGATGTTCGGTGGTTTGGTCGTTGCCTGGCGGCTGCCGATCAGCCAGGTCAGCATCGGGAGCAAGTTCTGGTCAGGCCTGCGCCTGATGATGACCGATTGGCGGTGGCTCGTGTTCTCCGGGGCGGTGCTCGTCGGCGGCATAGGCTCGGCCATGATCGGTAATTACCTGTTCCTGTACCTGGATGGCCTGGGGGCCGGCGAGACGCTGATGGGCTTTGCCCTGACCGTGGCCACCGTCGGCGAGTTGCCCGTGCTGTTCTTTTCGGACCGGCTGCTGGTCCGTTTTGGTGGCAGGGGGCTGCTGCTCCTGTCGCTGCTGGCCTACGCCGTGCGGGCGCTCAGCTATGCGTTCATCCAATCGCCTTGGCTGGCGTTGCCGATCCAACTGCTGCACGGCCCGACTTTCTCGGGCGTGATGTATGGCCTAGGGGGCACCTTCGGCGCTCTCATCGGCGGGGTATTGTACGAGGACCTGGGGGCGGCGTTGATGTACCGCTGGGCCGGGGTGGGGGTGTTGGTGGGATTGGTGCTGTTCGCATTTGCCAGCAGCGGACTGGCGGGATCGAAAGCCAGACGCGCGGCGTGTTGAACGGGGAGTCTGCTGTGTATCCTCAAATCATCTCCATCGGTGAAGCTCTGGTAGAGATCATGCGCCCCGAGGTGGGGCAGCCCTTGGACCGCCCGGGGGATTTCCGCGGGCCGTTCGCCAGCGGCGCGCCGGCCATCTTTGCCGTGGCGGCGGCCCGGTTAGGCTTGTCCGCCGGCTTTATCGGTGGCGTGGGGAATGACGCCTTCTGGCGGCTGCTGCGCGCCCGGTTCGAGGCGGAGGGGGTCGACGCGACCCAGATGCAGGTGGTGGATGGCCACTCGACTGGCGTAGCCTTTGTGGCCTACACGCCCGATGGGGGGCGTGAGTTCGTCTTCCACCTGCGATACGCTGCGGCCGGGGCGCTGGATGCGGAGCGGCTCGACCCGGCCTACTTCTCCGACGTGCGCTGGTTGCATCTCTCCGGCTCGGCGCTGGGGCTCAACCCGGCCAGCCGGGCGGCGTGTAAACGCACCCTGGAGCTGACCCTGGAGGCGGGTGGCAAGCTGAGCTTTGACCCCAACCTGCGCCTGGAGCTGATGGGGCTGGCGGAGGCGCGCGAGGTGATGGCTCCCTACATTGAGGCGGCGGACCTGCTGCTGCCGACCGTTGAAGAGGCCCGGGCG
>Ga0114922_10004320_pt1 | contig 13169 bp, 15 predicted proteins | sample AartaG_FD_100975 | JGI IMG/M metagenome (GOLD analysis project Ga0114922, IMG submission 100975) | Deep subsurface microbial communities from Aarhus Bay to uncover new lineages of life (NeLLi) - Aarhus_00045 metaG | ecosystem: Environmental > Aquatic > Marine > Oceanic > Sediment | place... | reverse complement strand
TTCTAAGAAATATTTAGGGTCTTTTTCAACCACGTTTAATACTTCACTTTTTAGCCAATCTAACGATGCAGTTGCTGGAATTGTACGGCCTAATGATTTAATAAATCCTGTAATAGAAGCTTTGCTGTTTGTGATTTCAGCAAACTTAACAAAGGCATCTGCTTTAACAGTTGCTTCTGCTAACTTCTTAACAGTTACTTTATCCTCATCTACAACCATAAATTCATATGTTGCTTTTAAAATTCTTTCATCGTAAGATGGTGATATCAACATCTTATTAGAAAGTAAAATTAAATACTTTAACATATCTAAAGACCTGTTTAGATTAAGAGTAGCGCCTTCTTTTGTAAGAATAACTCTACCTCTTCTATCTGATCTCCAGAAGTTGTCATCTGTTTTTAGGGTAGTATTTAAATTTGCCCCTAACTCTGTTTCAAAGAACTCTTTTTGTGTCATCCCGTTTGGATAACTTTCTCTATACTTTTCAATCTGCACTCTGTGTTGATCGTCAAGAATTACTTTAACTCCGCCACCTCTGTTTTGGCTATTTAAAGGTACTTGGTAACTACGTTTAACTTTATTATATAAAAAAGGATCTTTTTGTTTGTCTTGTCCTTTTACTAATAAGTTACTCCATTTTCCTGAAGACTCTACTGGTTTAATTGAAACCACTCTGTCTTGCAGAAAAGTACCATATACCACTTTTTCTTTTTCTGCTGTTTTTGCCATTTTATTTTTTATTTGCTGTCTTTAAATTCTCTTTATAAAAGTCCCCCAAGGCTATCAACTCTGAGGGACTTATTATGTCAACTAGAAACTTTTACCGTTCTACTAGTAATCTTAGGTCAACTACTTTTGTAGGATCTTCGATCATCATTCCTCCCCATTTCTGGAAATGAACTTCATAACCGTCTACTCGTGAAGCAACCATTTTAGGACTACCTTTACCACCTGCTGAGAAAGGATCTCTCATACCTGGGATATAAGCCCAATTGTAATCTGGAACTCCTTTTGGCTTAACTCGGTAGATACCTGCAGTATCACCATAGTCAAGAGCAAGAATTCTGTGAGATTCTACGATACCTTTTCCATCTGGGTGACGTTGTGGGAAGTATACATCATCATCGAAGAAATCAAGGATTTCAACCATAATAGTAACTCCGTTGTACCACTCATAGATATTGTATTGTGGTTGTTGTGTAGCTTTAGTGTTCTTACCACCTAAGTTACCTGGCTTAGAGTTTGAATCAATAAAACGATCCTGAATAACAGTTACGTTTAATTGGCCTCTCTTTTCTTGAATCTGCTTAGAGATTTCAATTGCACCAAATTCACCTGTAAGTAAATGGATAGTTCTTTTACCTCTTTCAAGTTTACCAACACCCATATCAAGAAGTAATTCAAGATGCCAATCAAGGTCATAAGTGTTATAGTAATGTACGTTAGAAGGAGCGATTTGATCAAAGAAACCTGCACCTGACTCAACTGCATATTTAGTCTTGTCATCTTTGTTTAGGTACTTGTGATCAGATGTCCAGTTCTTTTTACCATACATCAACATACGAGCAAACATCTCTTCACATTGGTGATGAGCAACCATATCTTGATAGTTAATCCAGATTGATTCTGTTTGTCCTTTGTAGTTAAATCCAAACTCAAGTGGTTCGTTTTTACCTTTGTTGATTGTGTTACCAGCTACTTCATATTCCATACGTAATGTAGATGGACGATTTTCCATTCTCCAAGGAGATGTGAAGTAAGGCTTAGAACCTTGGTAAGAAAGAGTTGAAGGAGAAAGTGAGTAAAACTTAGACCAACGTGTACCAATTGCTAATTCCTCAGAAGGAATAGATTTAGTAGAGCTATCTGTTACTAATTCAACTTCAAACTTGAAACGTGAACCTGCGTCCATCGCTTTTTTAACTAATAGATGATAATCATCAACTTCTCCACGAAGAACGTTAGTTTCTTCAAATAGAGCTTCGTCAAAGATTAAGTAGAAACGCTCACCGTTAGAACCTACGTTTGCTGGGAAAGTCCCTGCAGAAATAGAAGATCCATCGATAGTTTCTGCATCAACTAGTGGAAGATTTTTGTCGTGTTGCCCTTGCAACATCCAATTGTAAAATCCGTTTTCTTGTTCCACTTCTTTTACTGGGAAACGATCTACGAATTCACGAAGTTTACCTTGTAGATTAGTTTTGTAAATCTCACGAATTACGTTACTAATCAATTGAGGCTTTTGTTGGTACAAAGCGTGGAAATGGTTGTCAGTGACTAAACCATTGTAATCCTTCGCTTCATACTTTTGTAATGGAAGTAATTGTGCCATTTTTTGATTTGTATTATTTGTTTAACGAATATATTTATTTAACCTTTTTTACTTTTTCATTGACCGTTCTAACATATCTAATATATTTCCAGTCTTTTCAGAAGTTTCTACAGAAGTATTTTTACCTACGTTTCTATCCTCTGATGCAATGATTTTATCTAAATCATTAATTGCTTTTGTTTTTGCTACTTGTTTTAATTTAGAAATATCTGGTTTAAATTTTCCTTCTTTATCTAAATTAAACAATCCTAAAGTATCGTAATAGTTAATTAACATTTCGAACTCTGCAGGATTTCTAGTTTGTTTATACATCAAACTATTATATTCTCTTCCTGTTTTATCATCTTTATAAACAGGATTAAGAATATTTTGCTTTATCTTTTCTTTACTAACTTTATTAAGATTCATACCATCTATAAAAGATTGTCTTACATCTATGTTAGAAATTAAACTTTCAAAAGCTTTATTTTGAGCAGCTATTTCTTTTTTAGTTTTTTCTGCTTTAAATTCTTTTGCCTGAGTAACTACAGCATTAGCTTGAGTTTTTAATTCAGGAATAGCTTTTAAAGCTTTGTCTTGAAGTTTTTTAACTTCTACAGCATCTTCAATTGCTTCTAATGCTTGTTCATCTGAGAAATTTTTAGATTTTAATAAATCATAGTAAATTTCTTTTTGAAGATTTTCATCTGCTTTAATAGATTCTTCATCAATATTGTCAAAAAATTCTAATCTTTGAGCCATTAAGATTGCTTGGTCAGTTTCGTCAAATGCATCTTCGATTTCTAAAAATCTTTTCTTTGCAGCTGGCATATTTTCTTTCCACTTCTCTTCGGCTACTTTAAAATTAGTTTTTACAGTTTTATCTACAAGATCTTTAATAGTATCTAATGAACCTTCTAGTTCATCTAGTTTATCAGCTTCTGCAGTAGTAATTATATTTGCATCTACTAATTCTTTAATTAATCCCTTATAAATTTCTGCACTCCTCTCGTCTGAGGTAGTTTCTTTTGTATCTGTAGTTTCTGATTGATTCTTAGTTTCTTCGTAAGAACCTTCTCCTTCTTCAGATGCTACAGGTTTAAACATTCCTTCTGAAGTAACTTCATCAGATGTTTTTTCTTTTTCTTTTTCTTCAGAATTATCAGACTCCACGACTGAATTTAATTCTTCTGGCGACATAATTTGAAGTCCTTCAAATAAGTCTTCTTTTTCTTCACTCATATTTTTGCTGTCTTTATTTGGTTACAATATTAAAATTATTTTTATAAACAAACTTAAATTTATTTATAACTATGTGCTATAGTTCTATAGCTTTATTTAGTTTTTTTAACTTTAGTATTTTCTTTTTGAAGAGCTATTTTTTCTCTTTGAATATCTTCTCTTGCTTGATTTGATCGTTGAGTTTCTGTTAATTTAGCTTGTTGTAAATCAGATTTTCGAATATTATTTTCTTCTAAAACTTCTGTACGTCTAAGATCTAATTCATCAGCAATACCATTATTATCAGAATCTATTAAACCTGACTCAGTGCGGTAGTTATTATTGATTTCTTTCATAGCTGCTATTTCTAAATCAGCTTGAATTTTTTCTCTGTCTACGGCTATTTTATGATCATGTTTTTTAAGATCAATTTGTTTTGCTTCTTGATCAGCTTGTAACTGTGCTTGCTGCATTTGTTGTTGCTGTTCCATCTGTTGTTGTTGCATCTCATTATTTTCTTGTTTAATTCTTTGAGCAGAATTTTCAAGTTTTTTAGCAATATCTTGTACAGAATCAGATTGTGATATAGCTACTAAATCAGATATAGTAGCCTGACCATTTTGAATAGCTGCTTGTGAAAGAGCTCTAATATCATTATATAATTGAGTATCACTTCCTGAATTAGAAAGATGTATATCATATTCTGTTGAAGCAAATTCATCAAAATGTGTAATTAACTGTTGACTAAGATCGTCTAATAAAAATTGTCCTTTTTGTGGATTTGCTTTATAAGCATATTTACAACATTCTAAAAATTTAGTAAGAACTCTTTTTCTAAAATTTTGATCTATAGCAAACCATTTTTCTGTAATATGTGATGTCTGACTTACTTCTCTTTCTACATTACCTACTGCTTGTCTATTTTGTATTTGTCCTTCCCGTGCTCCAGAAACACCAGCTAGTTTACCTAATGTATTTTCTATATCTACGAGTAAATTAGTATACATACCAATTGCGTTAGGATCTCCTATATTTACTTGTTGTGCAGTAAGTTGATTAAATGAACCTGCAGATTTACCTTGTGCAGGACCTTTAAGAATTTCATTAGTAGGATCTAACCATGCAAATTTGTTTACAGTTACATACCTCATCCATTCTTTTGGATCCCATCCTGATGGTACAAGTGCAGAGTTAATGGCAGTAAAGGACCCCTTATATGTAGCAATTTCAAGCTCTCTTTTGTAGTAAGCTATATCGTAAGAATAGGCGAGAGGTTTCATAATGTCCATGAGAGATTGGACTTTATAGTCGTTTGTAGAATTGACAGAGCCAATATATGGAGGGGTCCCTTTTGATTTATTAACTAATGATTTGCTAGCAAATGGAAGAGGTCGCATTACTGTGTAAATATGATCAGCAATTTTAGTACCTTCCATCCATTCATTTACCCATATCCATTTTACTTTTTCTCCAAGGTCTTTATTAGGCCTGTAATCTTCAGGAACCCAATCTTTTTGTTCTACACCTTCTTCGTCAAAATAAGTTAGTTCTCCAATTTTACGTCTAGATCTCCAACATACTTTCATAACTCTTACATTTCCATACGTATCAAACGCTCCTGCAAATGTTCTAACACCTGCTTCATTTGGATGGAATATATCTAATGCTCCAGTTTCCCCATAAAAATCAAATATAGAAATATCTCTATTTAATCCTATTCCGCCTCCACCGTCCATACTTGTATCAACAGTTCCTTTTTCTAAGAAATCAATATCTTTTGGTTTAAGAGTATCCCAATAATCATCTATTACTTGTCCTACAGATTTATATCCATATTCTACAATAATATCTGCATCTTCTATAAACATAGAATCTCCTCCTAAAGTATATACATTCATAGGATTCACTCGTCGCATAACAGGTTCTCCTCCTAATACTCCGCAATACATTATTTCTTCACCTGCTGTAAGTAAGTCTTCAAATGTTCTAAGGAATGTAAAATCAAAGTTGCCTTCTTTATATTCTTTTTTAAGAATTTTATTAGCAACCATTTCGGATACATCTTGAAAATCGTAGTTTTGATATTTTTCTAAAGCTTCTAATCTTTTCTTTATCTCTGCATCACTAATAGAATCTTGTTTAATTATGCCTCGCATTTCGGCATTAATTTGTTCCATTAATTGTTGTTCTTTTCTAGAAATACTTTCTTGATCTCCTGAAGATATATAAGCTTTAAATTCTTTTTTACGTTTAGAGTACTCTCCTAATAATAAATTAATTTTTGTATTTTCTATTCCTATATGCTGAAAGCTAGCTGGTAAAGAATCTAAATCTAAATTATCAGGATTAATAAATTTTTCAAAATCTCTAGGAGATATTACATTAGCTCTTAAATTATAGTTAATGCGTTTATTTTTAAAACTGTTTCTAAGATTAACGTCAGAAGTTAATAAGTGTTCTGCAAAGTCTATATTCTTTTTATACCACTTATCTGTCTTTTGAGCATCAGATAGTTTTTGTCTAGGAAAATTAATATAACCTTGATTATCTAGATTATCCGCCATAATAATAATTATTTTCTATTCTTACAAATCTATGAATAAAAATTTGAATCTATAGTTCCTATAGGTTTCTTTTTTAATACTCCCATATTAGAGAAGTAATCATTATCTAAAAATCCTTTAACTTCTTCTACACGTTTATTGGTTTCTTTATACATAGTTGAATCTAACCACATTAGCATTATTAACGCAGATACTCTATCAAAGTTTCCTCTAGGATTCCACATAATAAGTTCAGTAACTAATGCAGAAGAATATAATGTTTCATATACTTTAGTTTCTGATTTAATTGATATAGTTTCTTGTAACCAAGATTTAACCATATTACGTCCTTCTGAGTTAACAGTTGCTGATGCGTTAATACCTTTAGAAGTATTTCCTGATTGTTTATATGTATCAGAAGATCTAAGTTGATAAGGTGTGTCTGCTAATAGATAAGTACATTTATTTCTATCAAAGTAATTAAATAAACCGATGAGGTTTTTTTCATACATTCCTATAGCATTATAGTATAATAATAACTTTCTACAGATTTCATAAAAATCTTTAGCTTCGTTACTTCTACCTGTATATTCTGCTACAAGTTGTCTAGTTAGTCTATTCATTACAAATATAGAAGGAAGTGAGTCAGTAGTAGACTTGTCTTTATCTACGACATCTATTCCAGCTATATAAACATTTCTAGGAACTACGCCTTCATTGTTTTTTTGAGGCTTTACCCATATTTCAACACATCCTCTTTTATCGTCATTTTTATTTAAAGGAAATTTTCTAATAGGTCTAAGATCTTGTATAGTATCAAATTTTACTTCATTGTTTTTATCAAAACTAAGAATGCCTTTAAAACTAGCATCTGTGTATTTTTTATACTTACCTCCTTCTACTTCTGCAAGCTGTTCTTTTAGTTGTAAGGTAGGAAAGAAAGCCCCTTCTAAAACTAAAAAAGCTTCTGAAGGCAACATAGGGCCGTTAATTATTTCTGTTTGATATACAGTAGGGTCTGGAGATTTTTTAGCAGTTTCTCTTTTATCTTCTATATATAATCTAGATAAACTTTCATCTGTTATAAGATTGGGACCTTTTTTAAATTCATTAAGTGTAAGAGAGTAAGGTACAAAATATCCTATAGTTCCTCTGTTTTCAAAATGATCTTCAAAAGTAACACAGTTATAATCGTCGGGATTTCTAAATATACTTTCTGCATACAAAGCTGCTCGACCAGATACAAGCCCTCCTGTTCCAAGCGCCCATATAACAAGATTCTTTTTTGCTTTAGATGCTTGTGTTGCTTCAATTGCTCCCCAAGATTCTTTTATGTTATACATGAAACCAACCTCATCTAATGCTACTAAGTTAGGTCTAGTACCATTGGCTGCTAGCGGATTATCTTTAAATGTACGATGTCTCATTACGGATCCTGTACGTGTAGTTGCTTCTCTGTTAGCCATAAAAGAACCTGTATAAGATATCGATAAAGGCGACGGATAAAATTCATCTCCTAATTGAAAGCTACCAGGAAGGAGCTCATAAGCAGTAGTAACTTTTTTCATAAGAGGTATTGAGTACTTAGTATCAATTGCTCCTATAATAGTATCTGACGCTAAAAAGTTTTTACTCTTTTTTCTAGATAAATAATCATCATAATCTGTAGCTCCGTCGAATAAGAAATTATGTTCTGCTATACCTGATGTAGCATATGATTTACCTCCACCCCTAGATTGTATACTTATAAAATGTTTTGCTGAGTTTTTATATAAGGGCTTGCCTAAATTCTTACCGTGGTTTTTGCGTAAATATTCTCGTGCAGGTATATATTTTAATCGTTTTAATTCTTCTTTAGTAATACGTTTAAGTTTAATAGCTAATTCTTTTTCAGGTCCGTATTTTCTATCACATGTATATTTTGTGTCTTTAGTAAATCCTGAAAAGCCTCTGCATTCCTCATAAATTAAAAATAGTTCCCAATCTATATCTCTTAAAAATGGCAAACCGAATGCTTGTGATACAGAAGTTTCGTCTTCAAATTGTATGTTGTGAAAATTTACATAATAATATAGCGGCCCAGGCATCCACTTGCCTTGTTGCCAGTAACCTTCTATACACCTACGTTTCTCTGCTTTCCAAAATGATAATCTTTCATAATGCTCAAGTACAGGATGAAACTTAGGTATATCTGTTAACTTAAAATTTTTATTATTTATCATCTATACTTGGCCATTTATCTTTGGGACAAGAAGATTCTAAAGATCTAGTTTTAAATTTTAAAGAACATCCACATGCAGAACAACATTCTGAAATAAGAGCTGCACATTCTTTAGATTTAAATTTACAACTATCACATATAGTTTGTCTAGCCTCTGCTATTTCTTCTATATACTTTTCTTTAAGCAATAAGTTTTTTATTCCTGATAAGATCTTCTTTCTATTTTCCCAAATATTATCCATACTATATTTCTCCTGACTCAGTTAAAGATACAATACTTTTTCCTTTCTTTTTTATTTTATCTTCTTCGTAGTCTTTTTTAATTTTTTTATAATCATCAAACAACTTAGCTGTATTAGCTAACATAGTATCTATCTCTTTTAAAATCTTTGTATCTACTTCTCCTATGTGTTGTACGTTTAAAGCTTCTTTATATAATTTTTTTAGAGACTTATCTCTCATTCCCATAATCTCATTCCAACTAACTAACGCTCTTTCTGCATCTGATAGTACTATGTTCTTGTATATATCAATTACTTTATCTAAACTTTCCCATTTAAACTTAGGATCTTTTAAAAAGTCTTTAGATATTATATCTAGTTTATCAGGAAGATTAAAAAATCTAGACTCAGGATTGTATGCAAAGTCAATAGCCCACATTGTACGTGAGCTATTAGACTTTTGTTTAGACTTGTCTGCGGTGTAGACTTTATTAAACTCTTCTATGATTTTTAATTCAGGATGTATGTCCCAAAAATTGTTTTCATATAAAGCTTTCATTTTTGAAGTTTTTTAAGTTTATCCCAAAGACTTTCATAAGGCAGTGCACATTTATATTGCACTCCTGCTAAAAATATAATTGACCCTCCTTTAGGATTTTTAGACAATGCATCTATCTTATAAAAAGTAGTTAAGTATTTATCTTTAGAATCGTTTATATATACTTCAAGTGTTAAGTTCATTTTTTTTCTTTTTGATGCAAAAATTGGCATGATTTATTTTTCTTTTATTAGGAATAAATTTTCCAAAATTATCTATATGTACAATAGGAAATTTATCTTCATCAAATATCCCATCTGTTTTATGATCGCTACTTATTACGTCAGCTATTTTATTTCCTATTAGTTTCCATATTTCTTCTGCCTGGGATAAACTTACCCCGTGGGAGGCTGCAATTTTTTTTAAAATTTCTTTTTGTTTATTCATCAGGTATGTCAATAGTAAAGTCGTACTCTTCTTCTTCAATAACAGGTGCTTTAGTAGCGTCGTGTTTATATTCTTTTGGCGGAGTTTTTTCTTCTTTAATTTCTTTTGTTATTTCTACTTTTGCTTTTTTAATTTTCGCAGTCATTACTAAATTAACTTCAATTCTAAACCCATCACTGTCAGGTTTAAATTGTAATTCAGAGTGCAGTACATTACTATCATTTATCAATGGCTTGCCAAACATAGTCTTCTTACGTAGTTTAGATATTATAACATTAAATTGTTTTTCTTGTATATCTAAATCTTCTCTTATTTCTTTTCTAACATCAGTAGATAAAATAAACTTTGCACGCTTGTCTTCTGGTAAGGCCTCGTACTCATTATTTAAACTAACAAGCTCTGCAAGAACATTACGTTCTTGTGGAGTTAAATTCAACATAAAATTCATAAAAGCTAATATCTGACGATATATTTTTTTACTATTTGTTGGGAGCGATATTACCTTTCTTTGCTTCATCTATAATTTCTTTTTGCATTTCTTTATCGTTTGCTAAGATTTTACCTACTTCATACCAAGTAACTAATGCTCCTTGTGTAAGAGTTGCAAGAACTTCTACAATAGCATGGTATTCCATATTCTTGGCATCAATGTTATTAGGTCTAGGAAGTCTAAACTGTTGTATAGTTTTTTCTCCGTGGCCTAATTCACCTACTACTATATCTACATGCCAGGCTTTAAGTATAAACTTATCTTCTTGAATTTCTTCAGGATAAGATTTATATTTAAAAGTAAGTCCTTCTGCTGTTGATTTTTCTGAGGCTACCACAAAAGCTGTGGCTAATAATTCTTTAGCTATTGCTAATTTTTCTGCTGTCTTCATCTGTTAAATAACATTTTAAAATAATTTTGTCAGGGCCTAAGAATATGGTAGCTTTAAAAATTTTACTGTGCTGTCTGCAATATTTTTTAAATCTTTTTTCTAAGACCCTAGACTTTTCTATAATCTCGTTAAGATCATCTGATTCTAATTCTCCAATCTCCATCAGTAATCCTCTAATAGTACTTCAGATAATTTATATTTCCCTCTAGAGATCTTAACGAGTAATTCTCTTTCTCTTAATGAACTTAGCATCTTTTCCAGTGCAGGTCCAGATACAGACAGTTCATCACAAACCATTTGTTTATTTATCCTATCGCTATACCATACATTTGTAGTATGAGGTATTTGCTTTATAATATAAAACAAGGCATGAAAGCTTTTATCTTTTGATTTTAAAAGAATGCTGTCATTAGTATCTAGTGAAACACATATCATCTTACAGCAAATATAATAATATTATAACAACTAGCAATAATTAATTAGTTATTATAATATTTATACAAAAGGATGAAATACATTAAATACTTCTTTGTCTATGGTTTTACGTTTACGTGCTATGAATGGGTTAAGCATATAGATTACTCTTATCTCATCTCTTATCCTACCTTTAAGCTGATAGATAACTCCTACTTTCATAAGCTTGTTAAGCAGTTTTAAGAACATTGCCTTAGAACTATAGCCTAAAAACTTTTGTAGTGATTGATTGGTGTGGGGCTGTGGTCCATTGTACACAATGTTAAGTGGCGTTTTAAGATCAGTCGCCATCATAATCATAGAATTTATTTCAGTCCTAGAGAGCTCAGTAGATAAATACCTCACAGTTTTAGAATCAAGTACTATATAATCATCAGATGTTATTATAACACACTCACCTTCTTCTGTTATATTCACAGACATCTTATCTTTGCCTAACTCAGATGCTAGCATTTCTCCTGTTTCAGAGTTTACATACTTACCTACATCAAACTGTTGCTTCTTGGTACTGCGCTTCTTAATTATTCTGTTTCCCATAGTGTAAAGATATTATAATTATATTACAATAACTAATACATAAGTACTATTTTTAGTACCTGAGAGGCCTTATAGGTACTATTTTTAGTACCAGCATGTTTTGGCTGTGTGTCAGTAGTAGTCTATCTATTAGCCTATAATTTTATTTTTTATACTTATTCTTATTTAGTATCTTTTTTCTTAATTGGTAATATCCCCCCCTCTATAAAATTTTTATATGTGTGCATAAGATTTTGTGTGAGTGGTAACTATCACCGTCAACGACCCACCCTATGGTTTGGCGTGGGTCAATGTACCCCGTCAGGTTAGAATTATTAATTTTCAAAAATCATACAAAATGCCAAAAGCAATCCACTTTACCCAAGCAATTGAAATCGAATGTCCAACCTTTGACAAGGAAGGCAAACCAACAGGTAACAAAGAGACACGAGTACAAGCTCGCTTCGCTTCTACCTTTATGGGAATCAGAAGCGTCGGCTCTGCAATCTTAGAGAGCGGTGTTAAACTAACTGACGTTGAGTTTGACACAGAGACTGATTACTCGTCTGTGTTAATGTTCGTGTCGCAAGACAATGGTTACATGAAAGTAGTGCCTAAGTAGGCATTACTTTTTTCTTCTTCTGCTTCTCTGCATATACTGAGAAGAATATCTATTAGTTTATCTATTAATACTATCAAACTTTTAATTATGAAAGACTTTGTAATACTTTCAGGAGTGATTACTAACCTAGATTGGGTTAATAATCCTAATGCTTAAAGCATTGATAAGCCATAGCATTTAATTGTTATGGCTTAATTATGTATTGTTGCCGAAAAGGATCAACATTAACCACAAAGTGGACGGAGTTTAACCAGCTTGGCAACAGAAATGGTTTTAAATACATAGGAGATCATATGGTGCAAGTCCGTATTCTTGACAACAGTCCTTTGCTTTATAGCATATGAGGCAGTCGAGATGGAGAAGAAAGTTCTCGCCTATTTAATTTACATCGTTGTGAGTGTGTACGGACAGTGAAAGACTGTAATAACTCTCTTTTAAAATTATTGTAGTATATGCCGAGTAAGCCTGATATAGTATCAGAGACTTTTACGTAGCAGTGCACTGTGGAAACAACGTCATCAGGAAATACTACACCTTATTAATATTACCTGTATCATCATAAGAATAGGGTCTAAAATCAGGAGACAATGCTATCTTATGTTTCGCTTTTGGCAATGAGCGACAAGTTAGACATACTATGTATAGCTTCGGCTTTAGTATGTTGTATCCTATTGGTGGAGCTGACTAACCTAATCATTGCCTTTTTTTATTTTCTAACTTAATACATATTATTATGACTGTTTTTAATACAATAAAAAAAGCTGAACATTATGTTAACTATTATAATAAGATTAACAAACAAGTACGTAATAATAACTGGGAACATAGTTATATGTATAGTTATGTTTACCTTGATATAGATTATGACAGCAAACGTGTCATTATGAACAGTGGAGCAGATCAATGTGGATGTGGATGCGATACGTATACTTGGCACACTCGTGAAGTAATTGGTAGAATTAAATAAATTAAATTATGAAAAAGATTATAGTAACACAACAAGAAATTCAAGAGGCTTGCAAGAAACAAGTCTTTCGTGATAAGTCTAAATACTATCGCAAGAAGAAGCATAAAAATGGCAGTACCACATGGGAATGATAGCTCTTATGATGGATCTGGAATGTATAGGTTCGAATCCTATTACTGCCACAAGATGAACACAACTAAAAGGTGG
>Ga0114922_10004319_pt1 | contig 13171 bp, 14 predicted proteins | sample AartaG_FD_100975 | JGI IMG/M metagenome (GOLD analysis project Ga0114922, IMG submission 100975) | Deep subsurface microbial communities from Aarhus Bay to uncover new lineages of life (NeLLi) - Aarhus_00045 metaG | ecosystem: Environmental > Aquatic > Marine > Oceanic > Sediment | place... | reverse complement strand
TTGGCTCTTCTCATATACACGCGGCTGGTCAAGAAGGACACGGCAACGTTCGGGCTCGGATTGTTCGGGATAGCCGGGGGCGCGCTTGGGTTCAGCATCGGGCAGATGTTCCAGGCGGCGGGGTACAAATACACGCCGTTCGGAGCGACACTGCAGCCGTGGATTGATTGGTGGAAGGTAATGGAGATGAGCTTTGGCTTCATTGCCGGCGCGTTCCTCGTGGTGGGCGCACTGTGGTCGTGCCGGGCCGGAGTGCGAACCAGTGAGGACGCGGCACGTTCGAAACCCAACATTCGGTTGGAATGGATCAGCGTGGTCGCGTGGATATGTCTCCTTGCGAGCGCCGGATTCGGTATCCACGTGTTGCGGAGGTTTGTCGGGTCTTCCTTTGCCGTCGGGGTGATACCATTGGCTGGGTTGGTGGCGGGCCGAGTATGGCCGTGGTTGATGGGGATCGTTCTCGTATCCATGGCTTCCGCGTCCGAGGGTGGGGGACTGCTTCTCGCAGCGATCATCGCCGTGGCGGCCACTGCGATCTCGCTTGTGTGGCGCCGCAACATTGACGAAGTTGAATCAGGTGAGCAGGCCCGACCCCGGTTGAGACTCTTCTATCTGCTGGTGGTTTCCCAGACAGTCTTCTCCCTCATCAAACACTTTGTCGCGGCCTGGAACCGCTATCCCGAACACCGCCTGGGAGAGATGCTGCTCGGCCCGCGAGCCGGCGCCGCTGTCCAGGCGAGTTTCTGCGTCCTCATGGTTCTCATCCTGGTGCTTGCCCGCTCAATCCTGTCGAGTCACCCTTCCGCAGACCGGATTCAGTAGAGTTCGAGCATCTTCTTGACGATAAGGTTGGAGACGGCTGCGGCGTAATCCCCGAACGTCTGGGCGTCGACACGCGCGTCTTCGTTGGCAAGGTCAGAGTTGGCGCGGATCAACACCCACGGCACCCCGTGGACCTCGCAGACGTGGGCGACGGCTCCGCCCTCCATCTCGACGCAGTGTGCCGAGAACGTGCTCCGGAGCTCGTCCCTCTTCTCGGAGCTCGCCACGAACTGGTCGCCGCTCACTATCCTGCCAAGCACAACCCTTGGCTTGCGCGGCGGCACGGTGGGGACTTCGGGCAGATCGACTTTGTCAGCAGCGTTCCGTGCGATGCCGACGAGCTGCTCGTCCGCCCGAAACCATCTGCGCCGTTCGCGTATCCCGTCAACCCGAACCGGTATCCCGCGCGGCTGGATAGCAGAACGGCCGGCGAAGAAGGTGCCAAAATCATGTTCGGTCGCCTCTGTAGCGATCACGATGTCACCAATGCCGAGTTCGGGATCGAGACTGCCTGCTATGCCGGTGAAGATGATGGCAGAGACATGGTAGGTATGGATGAGGTGCATTGCGGTCATGGCCGCGTTCACCTTGCCCACGTCGCTGTGGCATATGACGACCTTCTTCCCGCCAAGCTCTCCGACACGGAACCCCACGCCGGACCGAACCTCGCTCTTTTCGATCTTCATTTCCGCTTCAAGCAGTGCGATCTCCTTGACGAGCGCGCTCATGACGCCCACCGGGCGGTCGTCCGAAGCGGCTGATCCGTGCGACAGGGATAGAAGCAGGCAAACACCGAGAACCGGAACGAAAAGAGATCTTTTCCTCAACACTGTCATTGCCCCGCTGTTGCCACCCGAGATGAGGTGAATATGAATCTCAGAGACGCTGTTCGGACATTATACCAGGGATCAATCGCGCAACGTCAATCCTCGACTCCCACGGGCACCTGCAACACGAGACGCACTCCGCAAGACATACAACACCCCTTTCCCGTACCGTACATCCTCCAGAGAGCCGAAACGGCTTGATTTCACGTTACAGATATGATAATATTGCGGTGGTGAAACGTGCCTTTTGCTGGGAGGCGGGACTATGGCCGACATACTAAGCCAGGACGAAGTTGATCTTCTATTAAGCGCTGTCTCGGAGGAGGGGGCTGAGGTAGGAGAGGAGGAGGAGGCACCCGCCTTTGAGCACGTCACGGCCCACGATTTCCGGCGTCCTGAACGTGTGTCCAAGGAACAGTTGCGCGGGCTGCAGGGAATCTGTGAGGCGTTTGCGCGCGAGTGGGGTGTTGCACTGCCCGGGTATCTTCGAACAGCGACGCGGGTCGAGCTGAGTTCTATCGACCAACTGACGTACGATATGTTTGTTCTCTCCGTAGCACGCCCGACCGCATTGAGCGTCATTTCGATGGCTCCGATGGAGGGCAACGCGTTACTGGAGATCGGTCCGTCTCTCGTCTTTCCGATAGTTGACAGGCTTCTCGGCGGTCGCGGCATACAGATCTCAGAACCGCGTCCGCTCACCGAGATAGAGGAGCGGCTTGTCCTGAGGATCATCCACCTCGTGATAGACTGTCTTGCCAGAGCATGGCGGCAGCTGATCAGCCTCGAACTGAAGGTCGTGGCTCAGGAAAGCGACCCTTTGATTGTGCAGATCGTGGGTGGGAGCGAGATGGTTATTCTGGTGACCTTCGAGCTTCACGTGGCCGAGGTGACGGGCACGCTTAATCTGTGCGTACCGCTGCTGACGATCTCGGCGGTTCTCGACAAGATCGGTGCCCAGGGGAAGTACGGTGTTGTACGTCCAAAAGGGCAGGCTGCCGAGAGGGCGGCTCTGAGACTCAGGGAGGCCGTCCACAACGTCAGCGTGGGCGTGGATGCGTGCATTGGCAGCGCTGTGATCTCCGTTCGAGACCTGATGGAGCTACAGGTTGGCGACATACTGCAGCTCGATACAAGTGTGCGTGATCATGTGGAAGTGCGAGTGGGCAACATGCCAAAGTTTCTGGGCAAACCCGGCAAAGTCGGCAACAAAAGCGCAGTGCAGATTGTGGGACATGTTGGATGAGCCGTCTGATCCGTAAAGGGTGAGTTTGCACCAAGAAGGAATGTGACATAGTCATGAGCGAAGAGCCCGAACTTATGAGCGAAGAACCCGAAACACCCGTTCAGGCAGCAGAGGACCAAGAAACAGGTCAGCAGGAAGAACCATTGATGACGGATGCGGAGCAGGTGCCGGAGACTGAGACGCCAAGCCCGGACAGATCGCAGCGCGGCACGGAGAACCTGGACGTTGTCCTCGATCTCGAGCTGACAGCGGCGGCCCTGCTGGGTGGTGTCGAGATGCAACTCGGACAGATACTATCACTCACGCCCGGTTCGATAATCGAGATGGATAGGCCTGTCGACGAGCCTATAGATCTGCTCGTCAACGACAAACTTGTAGCGCGTGGAGAAGTCGTCGTAGTCGATGAGAAGTTCGGTGTCCGCATAACCGAGGTTGTGAGCACGCAGGAACGAATCGAGCTTCTGAAGTAGGAAGACGGCCTGGCAACCAGGATTCCGCAAAGGTCAAGAGAGTTGGCTTCTGGCACCAAAGTAAAGAGTCCGGAGAGGGTATCCGAGGAGACTCTTTGGGAGCGGTACAAGCGGTACGGGGACGAACAAGCCAGGGAACTGCTGCTCGTCCAGAACCTCGACCTGGTGAAGTACCTTGCGGGCCGGATGGCCATTCACGTCCCTTCGACGGTGGCAGAGGACGATCTGATAGGATGGGGTGTTCTGGGATTGCTCGACGCGGTGGATAAGTACGATCCTTCACAGAAGATAAAGTTCCGAACGTACGCTTCGTTCAGGGTCAAAGGCTCGATGCTGGACGAGATTCGGTCATTGGACTGGGCACCTCGGTCGCTTCGCCATAGAATGAGGGAAGTCGAAGCGGCCGCAAGCGATCTCAGACGGGAATTCGGCAGAGAACCTAGTCAGGAACAAGTGGCGAGAAGGGCAGACATTACAATCGAGCAGTTGAGCAAGATACTCGCGCAAGCCAAGGAGGCGTCCCTCGTTTCATTGGACGAGGCACATCGAACCGAGGACGGTGACGAGTACCGCACCGGCGACCTTGCAGCGGATTCTGGGGTATCGTCCCCGTTCGACACAGTTGTCAAGGCTGAAGTCGTAGAAAAGATGAGCAGTGCTATTGCCGATTTGCCTGAGTCACAGCGCAAGGTCATACACCTTTACTACTACGAGGAGCTCACCCTCAAAGAGATCGGGGCCGTTCTGGGGGTCTCGGAATCCCGGATTTGTCAGATACACAAGGAAGCTGTCAAGAGCTTGAAGCAGGTCATGGTGTGAGACGGCCCTGGAGGATGCCGGGCGGTGTCGCCACAACCTACTGACATACAGTCGATCGCGGGCAGGCTGCTAACCGCCGAACGCATACAGCGGCTTCACGATCAGCAGATGTTGCTCAATCAGCAGAGGACCGCCGTTGCAGGTGAAGACGAAAGTACAAAAGGCGAGTCGCATGTCGCCGACACGAAGCAGACCGAGAATGAACGAATCCGCGAGATGCAACGGCGCGAGCCGTACGGCGGTCGCCGACGAAGGCGCAAGAGACGTAAGGGGAAAGGTGAGGAGCCGGAAGACAGCTCGCTTCCCGAGAGCGAAGAGGGGAAGCAGCGCGGTTCCGAAACGGGCGAAGGACAGCATCTGGACGTGACAATCTGAGAGTCATAACATGCCGATAATAAATGCTGCGACCTTAAGAATTGTGTTGGGAATTAGCATTGTCTGCGCAATAGCGATCATCTTTTACGTGATGTACCGCGTGTTGCGCTCAGCCTACGAAAGGCGACCGCTCTCGTTCGACGAAGAGGACGCCCTGCCCACGCCTGCGACAGACGTGTCCGTGCACTCTGAGAACACCGAACAGCTCGTTTCCGTTTTGCGTGAACTCATCGGTGAGCAACGCGAGTTGAGCCGTCACCTGACGGAAGTGCTCGAGAAGAAGACCATCGAGGTAAGACGTCTGTTGCGTGATGCGGACAAGAAGATCGAGATGCTGGAACAACACTCCCCGCGAGAGCGTGTGAAGCCGCAGGTGTCCGTGCTCCAAACCGAGGGGACCGACAGGGAGTCCGGCCCCGCTACCACCGCTCGAGCGCGAGAAGAAAGGGAGGCGTTGCTTGGTGTCCTCAGGTCACCTGCACCTGCGGGTTCGCAGGGGTTGCGAGAGCTCGCGAGCGAAGAGAAGATCCGCCGCGTTTACGAGCTGGCCGATAGCGGTATGAGTATTCATCGTATCGCGCAGCAGATGAGCATCGGCAAAGGCGAAATCAAACTGATCTTGAGCCTTCGCAAGGGGGCCTGAACCTTGTCTGAGATCGGCCCCGTCGGTCCGTCCATTCCTCTACAGAGCGACTCGCATGGTGTGAAATTCCTCGGTAAGCTTTCCCCGGGCGACATTGTCGAGGGGCACGTCGTAAAAGCCGACTCGAGCGGCGTAGTAGTGAATTTCCGAGGCACAAGCGTCATCGTGTCAGGTAACGTATCGGCGCAGGCAGGCGAATCGGTTATCGCCGAGGTTATTCAAAACGGGGACGAGTTGCTGTTGAAGCTGCTGCCGTCGGCGACCTCCGGTTCGGACTCGGCGGCGCTGCCGGGCCAACAGGGTGTGGGTGAGAACCTCGGCGCGACGCTTCGGAACCTTGGCGTGGAAATGACGCCTCAGACGCTGGCCGCCGCCACAGAGCTTGTGAAGGCCGGCATACCGGTAACGGCCGAGACGGTGAACGGGTTGGCGATGCTTTTGTACGGCACGTCCTCGCTTGGCGAGCAGATGGGCCAACTGGCATCCCTGCTGGCGGGTCTCGTTGGCGATCTCGGCAAGGATTACGCTGCCCGTGTGCTCGAGCGGTTCCCTGTGCAACTTGCACAGGTGCTGCTCGGCTCGGATGTCGAGGCGCTCGCGAACGAGATAGCGTCGTACCTGCGCGATTCGGGCATCTTTGCAGAGGCAAAGCTGGCAGCGCTCCTGGGGAGAGGCTCGGAAGGAGCGCTGGAAACGATACTCGCGCGCGACCTGAAATGGTTGATGTTGAAGTTGCGGGGCGAGATGAGAGAGAACTCGGCGCTGCGGGCGCTGCTGACCGAAACTGGACAATTATCAGAGTTCCAAGAACGCAACCAGACCATCCTCGATATGATAACGGGCCAGCAGATACAGAATCTCAGGTTTCCGCACGAAACATACCTCTTCTTCGAGCTCCCGTTGCCTGAAGAGACCGGCCTTGAGAAAGCGCGTGTGGAGTTCTTCTTCAAACGGCGCCGGAGTGGAGAGCCGGTTGACCCGAAGAACGTCACGGTCGCCATCCGTGTCAACACGTCGCGGCTCGGCGCACTCAACAGCCTGCTCACCGTTGTCAACGGCATTTTGAGTTGCCAGTTCTCTGCGGGCCGGGATGAGGTGAGTGATATGGTCAACGCGCGTGCGGGCGAGTTGAAAGAGGCTTTCGAGAAGACAGCGTTCGTCGTTTCGGACATAAGCTGTCGGACGCGGGCTACGCAGGAACGACCGGACGCACCGGTCGAACCGGCTAAACCGCCTGCATCGTCGCGTGTGGATCTGAAGGCGTAACGATGGAAGACAACCTCACCGACAAACAGCGTGACGCACTCAGGAAATGGGCCGTTGCTCTCGAGTACGACCAGGAAGAAGATGGTGCGCCGAGAGTAACGGCAAGGGGCAGCGGGTACATAGCAGAGAAGATAATCAAGATCGCCGAGGAACACGGCGTCCCCATCTATGAGGACCCGGACCTGGTGCAGTTCTTGTCGAAACTCGATATTGATCGCGAGATACCAGTCGAGCTATATCGTGCGGTAGCCGAAGTTCTCGCGTTCGTGTATCGCCTCAACAGCGAAGCTTCCACCGTCAAACCGGCCGGGAACAGATCGGGCGGTAGCGGTGTTACGGGTACCGGATGAACGCACGCCAGGAGGATGTAGGCATATGGAATTGATCGTTGATGGCGAATTAAACCCTGTTTCCGTTCCTGAGGGCGCGACTGTCGCCGACGTGTTGCACCTTGCCGACGAGCAACTCAGCCAGGCGAGCCGAATGATAGTCTCTATTAGAATCGACGGGGAGCAGCTTCCGGCTGATCGTCTCTCCGAGTACCAACCTCGCGACGTGAGCTCGGTTGAGAGGATAGAGATTGGCAGCCAGCCCGTTCAAGAAATAACGCAGGGGGCGATTGGTCAGCTCGAGACGAGCTTGCCCGACCTCAGCAGAACCATCACCGAACTGTCTGCCACGTTCCAGCAGGGCGATACGGAACATGCCATAAAGGTCCTGCCGCGAGTGCTCGACGTATGGCTTGCGGCAGTCGAGACCGAACGCACGCTTGGCTCGATACTTGGCGCTGATTTCTCGTCGATCGAGGTGAACGGCCAACCGGTAAACTCTCTGCACGAAGCACTGAATGAGGAACTCGGCAAAGCAACCTCCGCGCTCGAAAGTGAGGACTACGTGTTGCTGGCCGACCTTCTCGAACACGAGCTGGCACCACGAATAAGGACAGAACTGAAGATCGTTGCTTGTCTGAAAGACTTGGCGCAGCGTACATTGTCCTGAGTTCCTGTAACAGTATGACCTCAAATCGCAATCTGAAGATCCTCACGTTCAACTGGCACGAGCCGTACATCTGCTTGCTGGCCTACACCGGCTACAGGATATTCGTCGTCGAGCCCGATCATGCCGGCGGCAGGCGGCGCTGGGACACCCGAATGCGTTCCGTGCCCGAGAACGTCACCATAGTGCCGGACAACGTCTGGGAACACGACCTCGAGTCCGGAGCATACGACCTTGCACTATGCCATAACATGACGGACCTGCCGGCAGTCGCAAGTTCCCCGATACCGAAGATACTTGTCTTCCACAACAAGCTGACCACGTCTCTGGCGCTGGGCGACCTCGAGCAGACGCCGCAGGAGTACCGGCGCTCGCTCGACCCGCTGTTTGAGAAGTTCCCGGAGCTTCGGTTCGTGGCGATCTCGGAATCGAAGAAAGCCGACTGGGACCTGCCGGCGACGGTCATACCCCCGGGGATAGACATCAGCACGTACGGCGGGTATCGAGGCGACGTTCCAAAAGTGTTGACAATCGGCAACCTGTTAAAGGAGCGGGACCTAATGATGGGATACTCCCATCAGGAACAGATACTGCGAGGTATTCCTGCCACGGTTCTGGGGTGGAACCCTTCGATTCCCGGCTCGATGCTTTCCGACGGCTTCGACGATCTCCGCGAACACTATCGAAGCCATAGGGTCTACCTTAACACCACCGTGGACGGCAAAGAAGACGGGTACAATCTTGCCATGCTCGAAGCGATGGCCACCGGGATGCCTGTCGTATCGACATTCAATTCGACCTCTCCCCTGACGGACGGTAAGGATGGGTATGTCTCGAATGACTTCAACGACCTGCATAAGAGGATAGAACAGCTGCTCGACGACGCAAAGCTGGCAAGGAAGCTGGGCGAGGCTGGTCGCCGCACCGTTGCCGAGAAGTTCCCGGTCGACGCGTTCGTTGCGCGGTGGCGCGACGAGATACAGGCCGCCGTCGCCAAGCCAAAGCCGCACGCCCCCGCTCAACAGGCGGTGTCGTACTCGAAGAACGAACCGCGCAAGATACTGATTGCATACACAGCCAACCCCACAACCACCGGCGCGTACCTCGAGCGCGCACTGCGCAAACGGCACGAAGTCATCTCCTGCGGACCCACGATATCCGATGAAGTGCTCAACATGTGGGATATGACGGCCGTCCGGGACAAGGTCTCCCCTCACAACATACCGCTCTCCGACGATCTCAGCATCGGGGCTGTAGTGAAACGCCTTCCGGAGGAGTTCCGACCGGACCTTTTCGTTTGGGTCGAATCGGGCGTCAACTTCATGCCGACGGACATCGACCGGATCGAGTGCCTCAAGGCCGCCTACTTCATAGACTCGCATCTCAGCCTGGGCTGGCAGCTCGAATGGGCCGTACACTTCGACTTCGTATTTGTCGCCCAGAGAGAGTACATACCGCAATTCGAGGGTGCCGGGTGTGCACACGTCCGGTGGCTGCCTCTTGCGTGCGACCCGGAGATACACCGCAAGTACGACCTGCCGAAGCAGTACCAGGTGGGGTTTGTCGGAAGTGTAACCTCGGTAAACCCGCGACGCAGGCAGTTGCTCGACAGGTTGGCGGCGAAAGTTGACGTGCATGTCGACCGGTGTTTTCTCAGCGATATGGCGAAGGTGCTCAGCCAGTCTGCCATTGTATTCAACAACGCTGTCAAGAACGACCTCAACATGCGCGTTTTCGAGGCGTTGTCATGCGGGTCGCTGTTGTTGACCGACCAGGCGCCGGGAAGCGGACTGGACGGGTTTTTCAAGGACGGCGAGCATCTCGCGGTTTACGATGACGACCAACCGGCAGAGAAGGCTTTATACTACCTCGAGCACGAGGCGGAGCGCGAAAGGATAGCCGCATACGGGCGACAAGAGGTTCTTGCAAAGCACACGTATGCCCACCGCGCCGAGACGTTGCTCGATGAGGTGTTCCGCTCGCCGCTCGCCTGCCATACCGCGATTGCGTCGGGCAGCTACAGCAGGCGCGACAGGCTCGAGATCGTGTCGCTCGTGCCCCAGAACTCGCGCCGCATTCTCGACGTTGGCTGTGCCGCGGGCGAGGTTGGTCGACGGCTGAAAGAGCTGGGGTTTGCCGAGGTGATAGGTGTCGAGAAAGACGCCGGGGCGGCGACGGTTGCGCGGGAAGTCTACGACGAGGTACATACGGGCGACATCGTGACGGTCGGCCTTCCGTATTCTGACGGTTATTTCGACACGATCATTTTCGCAGACGTGCTCGAACACCTGGTGGAGCCCGAAACCATTCTGCGGACCATGCGTCGTCTGCTCGCAGACGATGGGACCATCGTCGTCAGCCTGCCGAACGTGCGGTTCTGGGGGGTCATAAACAACCTTGTCGAGGGAGCGTGGACGTATACCGACGAGGGTATTCTCGACCGCACCCATCTCCGGTTCTTCACGCTTCAGGAAGCGACGAAGATGCTCGAGGACGCCGGTTACGAGATCATATCCCGAAGTGCGAACGTGAGCGCGGAGTACTCGCGTACGAAGCTCGGCGCTGACGGGACCTTCTCGTTCGGACGGGTCACGCTGACGGGACTCTCCGCGGACGAGTTCAGGGATCTCTTCGTCTTCCAGCACATCATCACCGCCTCCAAGAAGAGCGATGATCCGCTTGCCAAAGCTGCCAAACTCGTTTCGCGTGGTAATGTCCGCGAAGCGCTCGAAGACGTTGAAGAAGCTAAAGGCACCATGGACAGTCTGGCTCCCGAAAAGCAGGCGGAACTTCTGGCGTTGGAGGGAAACTGCCGGGCAAAACTGCAGCAACTGGACGACGCCGAACGATGCTACTGCGAGGCAATAGAAAAAAGCCCCCGCTACGACCGGGCACACGTCGGTCTCGGCGCGACCTATCTGTTAATGGAACGGTTCGATAAGGCCAAACGGGCGTTCGAAGAAGCGGCTGCAATGAACTCAAACAGCGACGCGGCACTATGCGGTATTGGCGCTTCGTTCTGGGCGATGGGCCAGAAGAAGGAGGCGATGGACTTCTTCGCTCGCGCTCTCGACATCAACTTCGAGAACCTCGCCGCTTTGGCCAATCTTGTCCAGTGCGCGTATGAGTTGGACTTGTTGCCGGTGGCCGAGAAACATCTCACCGACTACGTTTCGTACTATCCTGCCAAGGCTGACATGCTTTTCGTGCTTGCCGGCGTGCTGTTCAGCCGGGGCAAGATCGGTGAGGCACGCGAGCGGTTGCGAACGCTCCTGATAATCGATCCGCAGCACCAGGACGCCCAGGAGTTGCTCGAGAAGGTCGGGGTGCAGTAACCAGGCGATATGTTGTTACGGTGTGTATGATCTCGTGTCGAGTCCACATGCCGTGCAGAGATCGGTAACGCAACAAGGAGGGTGTTGGATCATGACACGAACCATGCGAGTGTTTCTTCCAATGGTGACGATAGCGGTTCTGTTCGTTCCGGCAAGATGCGCATTGGCTGCAGCACGGCCGGAGCGCACGATATCGGTGAACGTTCCGGGCTCGGTGCGCGCCTTGCCCGACGTCGCCGTTATCAGGGGTACGCTGACAGCGACAGGGACATCGACCGCCGAGGCCGTCGTGTCGTGCAAACAGAAGGCTCGAGCGTTCGAGAAAGTGTTGAAGGAGCTCAAGATAGGCAGTGACGAGTATATCGAGTCGGGCATAGACTTCGGTTCGGCACCAATTCGAAAGAGTCCCGACGAGAAGACGGTTGCGGTGCACAACAGCTTCACCGTGTACCTGATGGATCTCTATTTCACCGACGATGGCGATGAGGACGTCAGCAGGAAGACGGCCGAACTACTGGCCAAACTTGTCTCGGCAGGGCTCGAAGTCGATGTTGAACGCGGCGGGGTGCTGTTCGAGCTTCACGATAGCGCGGAATCGAGGCAGCAGGCTGCGAAAAACGCCCTCGAGAAGGCGGTGCCGATGGCCCGAGGGATCGCCGCGTCGCTTGGCGCGCGGATCGGCGCGGTCGACAGTGTCGAGGTGCGGCCGACGAGCATGTTTGACACGTTTCTCGCACGCTACCCCGGGTTCTCGCCGGACATGCCGCGATCGTCGAGCGTCAGGGACCTTACGGTGTCCGTTGATTGCACGGTTTCTTACTACATCTTTGAATGAACGAGCGAAGCGACACGAATAAAACGTGCGGCCCGGTGTAATCAGTTATGGAGAAGAATTCACCGAAACCGGTTGAAGATGCCGATCGCGAGCTTGTCACGAAAGCCAGGCAGGGCGATGTCGAGTCATTCGGCAAGCTCGTAAACCGGTACAAACAGAAAGCTTACTTCGTCGCGCTCGGGTATGTGCGCAACCACGAGGACGCGCTCGACCTGTCGCAGGATTCGTTCGTGAAAGCGTTCAAGTCGCTACGCCGGTTCGACACACAGTACGACTTCTACCCGTGGCTGTACAGGATAGTTAAGAACAGTTGTCTCAACCACTTACGCCGGCAACGGGTCGAGAACCAGGTCTCGCTCGAGAGTCTGCGCGAATCCGGTCACGATGTAGCATCCGCGGAGTCAGGCCCCGCAGAAGTTGCGAGCCGGAGAGAACTCAGCAGGAGACTGATGGAGGCGATAGAGACGCTCAAGCCGGACCATCGCGAGATCATCATGCTGAGACATTTCCACCAGATGTCGTATGCTGAAATAGCTCAAGCGCTCGGGTGTCCGCAAGGCACGGTGATGTCCCGGCTCCACGCAGCGCGCAGAGTTTTGAAGAATAAGATCGCACCACACGTGTAATAGGAAGTAGGAGAAGATGTCAACAGAATGTCAAGAAGTTCAAGCGCTCTTTTCAGGATATATTGACGGCGAGTTGAACGGCGGGGACCGGGCTCGTGTCGAACGGCATATAGCCGAGTGTCCGGCGTGCGCGACCGAGTTCGAGACGTACAAGGAGATGGTGGAGGTGGCCGATATGGTGAAGTTCAAGGATCCGCCACAGGAAGCGTGGGAGCACTATTGGGAGGGTGTGTACAACCGGATAGAGCGCGGTGCCGGCTGGCTGATCTTTGTCATCGGCGCCGTGGTGCTCGTGGCGTTCGGCGTGTACGCGTTCGTCACCGACCCGGCAACCGAAGCGATAGTGAAGATCATTATTGCCGCGCCGGTCATAGGGATTCTCGCTCTGTTAATCTCGGTGATTCGCGAGAAGGCTCATCTCAGGAAGACCGACAAGTACAAGGAGATCCAAAGATGATTGTTGCGACCAGCGAAACCGTCCCGGGCAAGAAGGTCGTCAAGGTGCTGGGTCTCGTGAAAGGGAACACCATTCGCGCCCGGCACATAGGCAAGGACATACTTGCGGGCCTGAAAAACATCGCCGGCGGCGAGATAGAGGAATACACCAAGATGATGGCCGAGTCGCGCGAGCAGTCGATCGACCGCATGACCGAAGAGGCCGAACGGTTGGGCGGCAACGCGGTCATCGCCATGCGGTTCACCACGACCAGCACGATGCAGGGCGCCGCTGAAATACTCGCGTACGGCACCGCAGTCGTTATCGAATAACCCGCCGAGCACTCCTTGCGGGGACTTTTCGGTAGAACGAACAAGAACATGAACAACAAATCGGACCCGATCTTCCGCGAGGTCCAGCGGTTCCACCAGTTCTGGATCTGGCTGCTGATCATTGCGCTTCCGTTGCTGCTCGT
>Ga0114922_10004318_pt1 | contig 13172 bp, 11 predicted proteins | sample AartaG_FD_100975 | JGI IMG/M metagenome (GOLD analysis project Ga0114922, IMG submission 100975) | Deep subsurface microbial communities from Aarhus Bay to uncover new lineages of life (NeLLi) - Aarhus_00045 metaG | ecosystem: Environmental > Aquatic > Marine > Oceanic > Sediment | place... | reverse complement strand
TCTTGCTCCGCAATTCACCTTGAAGGACGCTAAGGCCGCGAAGGAAACAACGATCGAAGCGTTGAGGATTTCTATTAAAACTGCGTGTTAAGCTGTATTCCCCTCTATATCAGAAAACAAGTTTTTTACTTCGCGTCCTTCGCGGTTCATTCTCTTGTGTAGCGGGCCTTTACCCACTTGATCCAGTGAAGACTCAATCAGGGTATGAATGGCACTAAGTTAAGGCTATTTAGCCCATTGTAGGGTCGAATTCATTCGACCAACCACGTTGCCATTCCATCTATCATCCCGGATATAGCCACAATGTGGGTAGCCGCCAACAGCTACTGGCCGAATAAATTCGGCCCTACAAGAGGAAGAGCCGTCTTAACTTAGCGCCATTCAATCAGGGTATAATTCACTGATCAAGGCACGTGCGGCATTGGATAGTGTCCTTTCCCGGTGATAAACAATACCCAGCGAACGCTGTAGCGAGAGTTCTTCGACCGACAGCATACATATGTGCTTGTCCAGCATGGTGTTTGGCAGCAGGCTCCAGCCGATGCCAACCGAGACCAGCATCTTGATGGTCTCCAGGTAATTCGTTGAGAAAGTGACCTCCAGTTCCAGTCCCAGGCGACTGAATGCCTGCTCTGCAATCTGCCGGGTATAGGTATTGCTGGATGGCAGTACAGCGACATGTTGAGCCAGTTCGCCCAGCGTAACATCGGCTTTTCCTGTCAGTGGATGGCTGCGTGATACCACGATGCCCAGCGGGTCCTGCCAGATCACCTCGGTGGTCAGGTTGCTTGAAGGCGCCGGTGGCAAGGTCACTATCCCCAGTTCCAGGTCTCCGTGTTCCACCGCCACGCAGGCGGCCTCAGAATCCATGAATCGGATATCCAGGCGGACCTGGGGATACGCCTGCGTGTAGCGTTTCAATGTGGGTGGCAGACGGTGCAGACCAATATGGTGGCTGGTGGCAAAGCGCAGCGTGCCTCGAACCTCGTCGCTGAGGCTGGAAACGGCGCGTATGCTGTCTTTCAGTTCCACCAGCATATTCTGTGCGCGTGGCAGCAGGGCAACTCCCGCTTCCGTCAGCGTTACAGTCCGACCAATACGATCGAACAACCTGGTATCCAGTTCGCTTTCGAGCGCGGCGATCCGCTTGCTGACCGCAGGTTGGGTGAGGAACAGGTGCTCGGCGGCGACCGAAAATGAACCGGTTTCTGCGACGGCAACGAAGGCCTTCAGTGCGGCAAACTCCATTATTCCATATAGTAATATAAAATATGAAAAATATGAATTGGAGTTATTGAATGGGCTGTCCTAGGATATAGTCTTATCGGGAGGTAGAGATGGTCGGCAAAACACTTTACGACAAACTATGGAATGCGCATCTGGTGCGGGAAGACGAGGACGGCACCGCCCTCATTTATATTGATCGTCATCTCGTCCACGAAGTGACATCACCCCAGGCCTTTGAGGGCCTGCGGCTGGCCGGGCGCAAGCCCTGGCGTACCGATTCCATTCTGGCGGTGCCGGACCATAATGTTCCGACCATCCACCGGGAAGGCGGTGTGGCCGGCATCGAAGATCCGGTCGCACGCCTGCAAGTGGAAACGCTCGACCAGAACTGTTCCGATTTCCATATTACCGAGTTTGATATGGGCGATATGCGCCAGGGTATCGTGCACGTGATAGGTCCGGAACAGGGTGCGACCCTGCCGGGTATGACGGTAGTATGCGGTGATTCACACACCTCGACGCATGGTGCCTTCGGCGCGCTGGCATTCGGCATCGGTACGTCTGAAGTGGAGCATGTACTGGCTACCCAGTGCCTGATCCAGAAGAAGTCGAAGAATATGCAGGTGCGTGTTGAAGGTGAACCGGGCCCCGGTGTGACCGCCAAGGATGTGGTTCTGGCCATCATAGGCAAAATCGGCACGGCGGGTGGTACCGGATATGCCATTGAATTTGCCGGCAGCGCCATAGAATCCTTGTCGATCGAAGGTCGGATGACCGTCTGTAATATGGCCATCGAAGCGGGTGCGCGCGCCGGTATGGTGGCTGTTGACCGGAAAACCATCGATTATGTTGAGGGGCGCCCCCAGGCGCCGCGTGGTGAGCAGTGGCAAATAGCCATGGCAAGCTGGCGCACACTTGTCAGTGATGAGGATGCGGAATTTGACCGGCTGGTTACTTTGAAGGCCGAAGACATCGAGCCCCAGGTTAGCTGGGGTACATCGCCGGAGATGGTTGTTGCCATTTCCGGTGTGGTGCCTGATCCCGAACAAGAATCTGATGAGGTCAAGCAAACCGGCATGCGCAAAGCGCTGGAGTATATGCAGCTGACTGCCGGGACAGCTATTTCAGACATTACTCTGGATCGCATTTTCATCGGTTCCTGCACCAATTCGCGGATCGAGGATTTGCGTGAAGCCGCCGCAGTTGCCAGGGGACGCAAGGTCACAGCGACGATCAAACAGGCTATCGTTGTGCCCGGCTCCGGCCTGGTGAAGCGGCAGGCCGAAGAGGAGGGGCTGGACAGGATATTTACCGAGGCCGGTTTTGAGTGGCGTGAGCCGGGCTGTTCCATGTGTCTGGCCATGAATGCAGATCGTCTTGAACCGGGCGAACGCTGCGCTTCGACTTCAAACCGCAACTTTGAAGGACGTCAGGGTGCGGGTGGCCGTACCCACCTGGTGAGTCCGGCAATGGCGGCGGCAGCGGCGGTGACGGGCCATTTTGTCGATGTAAGAGAATTGCACCTGTAGGAGCGCCGCCCTTCGGCGCGATGATTTTGTGGTCGGGCAGGGCTCCGGCAGCGATTATTCAGGCGGATCTGAACATGCAGAAATTTACAACACTCGATGGTTTGGTGGCACCCCTGGATCGACCCAATGTCGATACCGACGCCATCATTCCCAAGCAATATCTGAAATCGATCAAGCGCAGCGGCTTTGGCCCCAACCTGTTCGATGACTGGCGTTACCTGGTGCCCGGCGAACCAGGTCAGGATCACAGTAAACGCAAGCTCAATCCGGATTTCGTGTTGAACCAGGCGCGTTACCAGGGTGCGCAGGTTCTGCTGGGACGGGAGAATTTCGGTTGCGGGTCTTCACGCGAACACGCCGTCTGGGCGTTGGAGGATGCAGGTTTTCGGGTGATTATAGCGTCAAGTTTTGCAGACATCTTTTTTAACAACTGTTTCAAGAACGGCGTGCTGCCGATCGTGCTCGATGCGCAAATCCTCGATGGTCTGTTCAAGGCAGTCGAGGCCGTGCAAGCGTACCATCTGCTGGTGAACCTCGAACAGCAGACGATCAGTAAACCCGACGGCGAAACTATACCCTTTAAAGTGGATGCGTTTCGCAAGCATTGCCTGTTAAATGGTCTGGATGATATCGGCCTGACGCTGCAGCATGCCGATGACATCAGGGCCTACGAAGAACGGCGCAGGCAGCAAGCGCCCTGGTTGTTTGGATGACGCGATTGCCAGCCCTGTTTAGCTATTAATACGGGGCGGTGCTTCGGTACGATTGTGTTTGCATATACTGAGGAGTACAGGAGTTGGTCGACATAAGCTTGCTGGGCACGCGGTGAATACATCCCTGTACGCTCGACGGCCGCGTCCATGCGGCCGACGGTCCCTCAAGTTTGTGTCGACCAACTCCTGTACTCCTTAGTATAGCGGCCCGGGGCGCGCTCCTGCGATAACAACAAGGTAGACTGGATATTATGACTGAGAAAGTTCTTATTTTACCCGGTGACGGCATTGGCCCCGAGATTATCGCCGAAGCTGTAAAAGTGCTGAACAAGCTGGTTGCCGATGGCCTGGATATCGAGCTGGAAGAGGGCCTGGTGGGTGGTGCTGCCTACGATGCCAAGGGGCACCCTCTGCCGGAAGACACCCTGCTTCAGGCGCGTGCTGCGGACGCTATTTTGCTCGGTGCCGTGGGCGGCCCGCAGTACGAGTCTCTGGACCGTTCGTTGCGTCCGGAGCAGGGTCTGCTGAGATTGCGTGCCGAGTTGGAACTGTTCTCCAACCTGCGTCCCGCTATTCTGTATCCGCAGCTGGCCGAGGCTTCCACCCTGAAGCCGGAGGTGGTATCGGGGCTGGATATTATGATTGTGCGTGAACTGACGGGCGGTATTTATTTCGGTCAGCCGCGCGGCGTGCGCACGCTCGACAACGGCGAACGGGAGGGTTTCAATACTCTGGTCTATCGCGAATCGGAAGTTGAACGTATCGGCCGTTCCGCGTTCGAAATCGCCCGCCTGCGTGGCAGGAGGGTCTGTTCGGTGGATAAGGCCAATGTGCTTGAGGTCAGCGAATTGTGGCGGCAGGTCATGCAGCGGCTTGGCGAAGATTTCCCGGACGTGGAGTTGAGCCATATGTACGTTGATAATGCCGCCATGCAGCTGGTGCGTGAACCCAAACAGTTTGACGTCATGGTAACGACCAATATGTTCGGCGATATTCTTTCGGATGCTGCCGCCATGCTGACCGGCTCCATCGGCATGTTGCCATCCGCATCGCTGGATGCCACCGGCAAGGGGATGTATGAGCCGATTCACGGCTCGGCACCGGATATCGCCGGGCAGGGTGTGGCCAACCCGCTGGCGACTATTCTGTCGGTCGCCATGATGTTGCGTTACAGTTTTGGCGAGGCGGGACTCGCGGAGCGTATTGAGGCTGCGGTAGGCACAGTCCTCGATCAGGGCTTGCGTACAGCGGACATCGCGGCGGAAGGACAGACTCCCGTAGGCACCGCTGACATGGGCGATGCCGTTGTCGCGGCCTTGGGTTGAGTTTTATCAACCACATGCCCCAGGGCACCCTCTCTTGCTACGCAATTCACCTTGAAGGACGCGAAGCTCACAGAGGAATAGCAATGAGCACGGAAGTTAGCCGACACAAGCTTTCGGGGCCGTCGGCAGCAGGGATGCTGCCGTCGAGCGTACAGGGACGTATTTACAGCGTGTCCCGAAAGCTTGTGTCGGCTAACTTCCGTGCGCCTTAGTAAATTTTTTGTGTCCTTTGTGGTTAAAAGGCTTTTTACTGGATTGAGGAGTTACCATGAGTCGCACATTTGATGTTGCCGTTGTCGGCGCCACCGGTGCCGTCGGTGAAGTGATGCTGGAAATTCTTGCCGAGCGGAATTTTCCGGTTGGCGAGGTCTACCCACTGGCCAGTGAGCGATCGGCCGGAAAAAAGGTCCGTTTCGGGAATAAACAGCTGACGGTGCAGAATCTGGCGGAATTCGATTTCAGCAAGACGCAGATCGGCCTGTTTTCGGCAGGCGCCTCGCTATCAAAGGTCTATGCACCCAAAGCGGCGCAGGCGGGCTGTGTGGTGGTGGATAATACCTCCCAATTCCGCTATGACGATGAAATTCCACTGGTAGTGCCGGAAGTGAATCCGGAAAAGATAGCCAACTACAAGGATCACGGTATTATCGCCAACCCGAACTGTTCGACCATACAGATGATGGTGGCGCTGAAGCCGATATACGATGCGGTGGGTATTGAACGCATTAATGTCTGTACCTATCAGGCGGTTTCCGGTACCGGCAAGGAGGCCATCGAAGAGTTGGCGAAACAAACGGCTGACCTGATGAATGCAAAGCCAATTGAGTGTGGCGTCTATGCCAAGCAGATTGCCTTCAATGTGCTGCCGCAAATCGACGTGTTCCAGGACAACGGCTACACCAGGGAAGAGATGAAAATGGTCTGGGAGACCCGCAAGATCATGGGCGATGAGTCCATACAGGTGAATCCAACTGCCGTGCGTGTGCCGGTCTTTTTTGGTCATTCCGAGGCCGTACACATAGAAACCGGCGAAAAGATGACAGCCGATGACTGCCGTGAATTGCTCACCCGCTCACCGGGTATCGAAATACTGGATGAACGCCGGGATGGTGGTTACCCGACCGCTGTTACCGAGGGGGCAAATAACGATCCGGTGTACGTCGGCCGCATCCGGGAAGATATCTCTCATCCCAGAGGTTTAGATTTATGGGTGGTCGCCGATAATGTGCGCAAAGGGGCAGCCCTTAACAGTATTCAGATAGCTGAATTGCTGATAAAAAATCACCTCTGATATATCCTTGCAGGGGCTGGTTTGGAGGGCTGCCAGTCGTGTACACGGTCCGGTCGGGAGAACGACCGGGTTCGCCATATTGTTGCGAACAAGGGAAAAGGGGACTTTTATGTTCAGGAAATCGGCCTTGGCAATGGCAATGCTGGGCGCATTGGCCACAGGAAACGTGGTTGCTCTGGGACTAGGTGAGATCGATCTAAAATCATCTCTGAATCAACCGCTTAATGCAGAGGTGGCGCTACTCTCCGCGACGGATGCCGAACTGCAGGAACTCAAGGTTGCAATCGGGTCGAGCGCGGCTTTTGAAAATGCGGGTCTTGAACGTCCCCTGTTCCTGACCAAGCTCAGATTTGACGTAAAAACCAACGCTGACGGCAAACCGGTGGTACGGATTACCAGCCGTGAAGCGGTTCAGGAGCCGTTTCTGGACTTCCTGCTGGAGATTTCCTGGAGTAAGGGCCGCCTGTTACGCGAATACACGGTACTGGTCGACCCACCGGTCACCATGCCTGCCGCCGCACCGGCACTTCAGGCACCCGTTGCGCAGCAGCTAACGCCGTCTGCTCGCGCCACGGATTCTTATCAGCCGGCACGCCGCGTCACCCATACTGCACAGATGCCGCCGGTTTCAGTGGCGCCTGGAGAATATAGGGTCCAGCGTAACGATACCCTGTGGAAGGTGGCGTCGCAGGTTCGGCCCGATACAGGCGTAAGCGTGGAGCAGACCATGCTGGGATTGTTGCGTGCCAACCCAGAGGCTTTTCTGGACAACAACATTAATAACCTGAAAGCGGGCGTTATCCTGCGTGTGCCGAGTCGCGAAGACATGATGTCCGTCAGCCGGGCGGAAGCACGGCGTGAATCCCGGGCACAGTATGCCGCATGGCGCGAGGCGCGCGGCTTGCTTCACCCGGCACCGTCGCAAGGTGCGAGCCAGCTATCAGCGCCAGCCGCTGAATCCCGTCTTGAGCTGGTTTCCCCGGATACGGCGGAAGGCGGGGCAGCCACCGGCAGTGCACAGAATGACGCCGAGCTGCAAAAATTGCAGAGCGAGCTGCTGATGGCCAACGAGGCTGTGGAAGAACAGCGTCGCCAGGGAGAGGACATGTCCAGTCGTCTGAGCGTGCTGGAAGAGCAGATTATCAACATGCAGCGTCTGATCCAGCTCAAGGATGACGAACTGGCAAGGTTGCAGGCCCAGGCTGGCGTAGAGTCCATCGAGCAGCCCGTCACTGAGCTGGAAACCAGTGAAGCGCTTGCCGGGGTCGAAGAGCCTGATGATGCTTTTGTAACAGAAGAACCTGCATTGAGCAGCGAGCCTGACACTGTGGCAGGTGATGAATTTGCCACCGCTGAGCCGTTTGACAGCGAGGCAGTGTTTGATGAAACAGTTGCTGAAACGGCAGTCGCCGATGTAGGAATGGATGAGGTGCCCGCTGAGGGGCTGATTGAAGATAGCGTTGAAGAGGAAGTGGTTGCCGCGACACCGGAAGCGGAACCTGTCGTCGCTGAACCCGTAATTCCGGATACGGCCACGTCCCCGGGCTTTGTTGATCAGCTGCTGGCTAAGCCGTTGTGGCTGGGTGCCGGCGGCGTCGTGCTTGCGTTGTTGGCGTTCCTCGGACTGCGCAGGAAACGTGGCGTGGAAACCGAATTCCAGGAAAGTATCCTGCAGGCTGCCCGGGAAGGCTCTGCGGCGGCTTCGGATAGCGAGCTTGTCGCTGCTGAACCGGCCTCCACCCAACCCGTAACCAGTGAGTCTTCGTTGTTGTCCGAGTTTGCGGTCAGTGATATGGGCTCTATTAGAAACGATGGTGAAGCCGATCCTTTGGCCGAGGCCGACGTTTACCTCGCTTATGGGCGTTTTCAGCAGGCCGAAGATTTGATCAAGGATGCCCTTAAGAGCGATGCCGAACGGGAAGATCTGAATCTCAAGCTGCTGGAGATCTATCTGGCTGGCAGGAACAAGCCGTCCTTTGACGAGCATGCGCAGGGCATTCTTGCACGGCTTGAAAACAGTCAAGACCCTCAGTGGGAGAAAATTGCTGAAATGGGTCGTGAGCTGAGTCCGGACAATCCCATGTACCAGGCCGGGAATGTTACTGCAGTTGCAACAGACGAAGACGCCGAAATAGATTCTCTGTCTGATGCCATGGACTTCAGTATGGGCTCGGAGGTGGCCGAAACCGGGGAACCCGAAACCACCGATGAGACCGTTGAAGAAATCAAGGACGCCGAGCAGGGCCTGGATTTCGACCTGGATCTCGCCTTCGACGCTGATGCCAGCGCGAATGAAGACCAGCCTGACAATGTTGAACCCGCACCGTCGGATGCCGGTTCAGAGCAGCCGGATGCTTCCGGGTCTGAGTTGAAGGTTGCCATGGATAGTGTGGAACCCGATGCGATTGATCTGGATAGTGCACTGGATTTCGATCTGGACGGATTTGAACTGGATAGCGCAGCGGAGACCGAAGCCGAGCTGGAAGGCGACGGTCAGCTCGCTGATCTGGATGAAGTATCCACCAAGCTGGATCTGGCACGTGCCTACATTGATATGGGTGACCCGGACGGTGCCAAGAATATCCTCGATGAAGTCATGGATGAAGGCAATGATGAGCAGAAGGATGAGGCACGCGACATCATGACGCAGATGTCATAAACGCAGCTGTTTAAAGACCCCTGAAAATCCCCGCTTGTGCGGGGATTTTTTTGTTTCGGAGAGGACGGGCTCCTATATAATTCACATTGATTTCAGTCGCGCCAGCGGTATGCAGGTTTCCCAGTGGATTTCCCCGCCCAGTTATTTCCAGACAGTATGCTCTGGCTTGCCAACTCAGTGCTGATTATGGTGCTGATGGCGGCCGCCCGGCGCGCACCGCCGGGTCGGCTTTGGAACAGTGAATTTACCCATGTGTATTTTGCCGCTTGCGTTGTCTTGCTGTTGCTGTGGAATACGCGCGTCGGTGTTCTGCCTGCGCTGAATTTCCACGTGCTGGGCGTTACCGCCATAACACTCATGTTTGGCTGGGCCTATGCGGTTTTTGCCGTGTTGCTGGTTACGGTGGGGACACTCATCAATCAGAATGGAGAGTGGGTGGGCGTCGGATTGAATGCCTTGATCATGGGCTGTATACCGATTGTTGTCACCGCGTCTTTGCTCCGTTTTGCACAGAGAAAACTGCCCTATAACTTTTTCATTTACGTGTACATTAACGGCTTTCTGGCGGCGGGCTTATCCACTGTAGCGGCAAGCATTTGCGGCGCCTTGCTGATGCTGCTTGCCGATAGCGGCAACGCCGAATGGTTGGGTTACCAGCTGTTTCCCTATTTGCCGCTGATGTTTTTTTCGGAAGCGTTCATCAACGGTATGATAATGACGGCCATGGTCGCACTACGGCCAGGCTGGGTCGCCAGTTTCGATGACAACCTGTACATCCGGAATAAATAGGTCTGAAACTTATGCGAATCGCCTGTGCAGTTGAATATGACGGCTCCGGTTTTTGTGGCTGGCAGCGCCAGGATCACGTCCGTTCAGTGCAGGGTGATGTGGAAGCCGCTTTGTCCAAAGTGGCCAATCATGACGTGCGGGTGGTTTGTGCCGGACGCACCGATTCCGGTGTTCACGCCAGCTGGCAGATCATTCATTTCGATACCCGGGCCGAACGCAGTGAGCGATCCTGGGTGCTGGGCACCAACGCCAATCTGTCCGACGATGCGGGCCTGCTTTGGGCGCGTGAAGTCGATGATGATTTTCATGCCCGGTTTTCAGCGCAGGCTCGCAGCTATCGCTATGTCATTTTCAACCGGGAGGTCCCCAGTGCCCTGTTACACCGGCGAGTGACCTGGGTTCACCAGGCGCTGGATGTATCAGGCATGCAGGAAGGTGCGCGTTACCTGCTGGGTGAGCACGATTTTTCCTCTTTTCGCGCCCTGGCCTGTCAGGCAAAAAGCCCGGTGCGGACGCTTTATCGTCTGGACATAAAGTGCAGCGGTGCATATCTCTATCTGGATGTGGAGGCCAATGCGTTTCTTCACCACATGGTGCGTAACATCGCAGGTGTGCTGTTGGCGGTGGGACGTGGGGTGCAGAACAGCCATTGGGTACAGGATGTTCTGGATAAGCGTGACCGGACCCAGGGTGGCGTGACGGCGCCGGCCGGCGGGCTGTATCTGGTGGGGGTGCGTTATCCGGAGAAGTTTGGCATAGAGCCGCTTGGAGTTGTGCCGGAGTTCGGCTAAGCAGGTCGGTTTCTGCTAGGATATGCATTTTATTCTGCCTGTCCGGCTGATCGGTATGCGGACCCGTGTAAAAATCTGTGGAATTACCCGTCCCGAGGACGGCAGAGCAGCGGCGCAGGCGGGCGTCGATGCCATTGGGCTGGTTTTTTACCTGAAAAGCCCGCGCTGCGTAGCGGTGCAGCAGGCACAGGCGATATGCCGGGAACTGCCACCTTTCGTCAGTGTAGTCGCCCTGTTTGTCAATGCGCCGCGTGAGCAGGTGGCAGAGGTGCTGGATTCCGTGCCGGTCGATCTGTTGCAGTTTCATGGCACTGAGCAGGCGGAGCAGTGCGCTGGCTTCGGTCGGCCCTACATCAAAGCCATTGCCATGCGAGAGGGATGCGACCCCCTGTCGACCATGAAAGCACACCCTGAGGCGTGCGGATTTTTGCTGGATGCCTGGCAGCCGGAACTTCATGGTGGCGGTGGCGTCATATTTGATTGGGCTCAGATACCCGAAAGGTCGGCTAAGCCGATGATCCTGGCCGGCGGACTGACGCCGGAGAATATAAGCCAGGCAGTTGACCGGACGCGGCCGTTTGCGGTGGATGTCAGCAGTGGTGTGGAGCTGGATAAGGGCATAAAGTCTGTGGAAAAGATTCAAGCATTTATGCGAGGTGTAGAACGTGGTGACGCAAGCCAAGCCAACTGAAAAGCCGGTCTCGCTGAGCGATTTGCCGGATGCCAGGGGGCACTTTGGGCCTTATGGCGGGTGTTTTGTCGCAGAGACGCTGATGGGGCCACTGCAAGAATTGCGGCTGGCTTATGAAAAGCATTGTGTTGACCCGGATTTCCAGGCCGAACTGGATGCTGATCTGGCGCAATTTGTCGGCCGTCCGTCGCCGCTCTATCATGCTGAGCGATGGAGCCGAAAACTGGGTGGCGCGCAGATTTATCTGAAGCGTGAGGACCTCAATCACACCGGTGCGCACAAGGTCAATAACACCGTCGGCCAGGGATTGCTCGCCCAACGTATGGGCAAGAAAAGGGTGATTGCGGAGACCGGTGCGGGACAACACGGCGTGGCGACAGCAACCGTTGCGGCGCGCCTGGGCATGGAGTGCGTAGTGTACATGGGGGCAGAGGATATTAAGCGCCAGGCCATCAATGTGTACCGTATGCGTTTGCTGGGTGCCGAGGTGGTGTCCGTCGAGTCAGGCTCGAAAACCCTCAAGGACGCGCTTAATGAAGCCATGCGCGACTGGGTAACCAATGTAGACGATACCTTCTATATCATCGGTACGGTGGCGGGTCCGCATCCCTATCCTGCCATGGTGCGTGATTTTCAGACCGTCATCGGCCGCGAAGCCCGTGCCCAGATACTGGAGCAGGCCGGCCGCCTGCCGGATGGCCTGATTGCCTGTGTCGGCGGCGGGTCCAACGCCATGGGACTGTTTTACCCTTTTCTCGACGATGAAGGCGTTGCCATGTACGGCGTTGAAGGTGGTGGTGAGGGCATCGAAAGCGGCAGACACGCTGCCCCGCTATGCGCGGGTAGTCCGGGCGTTTTGCACGGTAACCGCACCTACCTGATGGAAGACCAGGACGGACAGATTATCGAAACCCATTCGGTATCGGCGGGACTCGACTATCCAGGGGTTGGCCCCGAACACGCATGGCTCAAGGACAGCGGCCGCGCCCGCTACGTGGCGGCAACCGACCAGCAGGCACTGGATTCCTTTCATGAGCTGACCCGTATTGAAGGTATCATTCCGGCACTGGAGTCCAGTCATGCACTGGCCTATGCAAAGCAATTGGCACCAACCCTGGATAAGGACAAGATCCTGGTGATTAACCTGTCCGGTCGCGGTGACAAGGATATTCATACCGTTGCCCAACTTGAAGGAATCAGGGTATGAGCCGTCTCGCCGCGCGTTTTGCAAGCCTGCAGGAGCGGGGCCGCACAGCCCTCATCCCCTATATCACCGCAGGTGACCCGCAGCCATCGGTGACGGTACCATTGATGCACGCACTGGTGGCAGCCGGTGCGGATATACTGGAACTCGGCGTACCATTTTCCGATCCCATGGCCGATGGGCCGGTGATACAGGCGGCCTGTGAACGCGCGCTTGAACACCATGTCAGTCTGCACCAGATACTGGATATGGTTCGTGCCTTTCGCCAACAGGATGAGCAGACGCCGGTGGTGCTGATGGGTTATCTCAATCCTGTCGAAGTCATGGGTTACGAGGTGTTTTCCAAGGCGGCCCATGAAGCCGGTGTCGATGGTGTGTTGACTGTGGATTTGCCGCCGGAAGAAGCGCACGATCTGGTTGTCAGTCTGAAAGCCGAACGGCTGGACCCGATTTTTCTTGCTGCCCCGAACAGTGATGATGAGCGGATTCGTCTTATGACACGGAGCGGTGGCGGTTTCCTTTACTATGTGTCGTTCAAGGGGGTCACGGGTGCCAACCGTCTGGATGTGCAGTCGGTGAAGGACAAGCTCACACAGATTCGCCGCAATACCGAACTCCCGGTGGGCGTCGGCTTCGGTATCAGTGACGCAGAGTCGGCGGCCCGTATCGCCGAATTTGCCGATGCGGTTGTTGTAGGCAGCGCGCTGGTCAAGCGTATCGCCGCGTTAGTTGATCGGCCCGAGCAGATACCCGGCCAGGCGCCACGAGTGATTGCGGAAATGCGGGCTGCCATGGACCGGGTTGTCGCAACGAGTTGATATGGGTGTATGGCGTGGTTATTGGCAACTTTTACAGGGCATAACACATGAGCTGGTTTGAAAATCTGATGCCTTCCCGCATCAGGACTCCAAGCAAGGACAAACGCACGGTCCCGGAGGGTTTGTGGATCAAGT
>Ga0114922_10004317_pt1 | contig 13172 bp, 14 predicted proteins | sample AartaG_FD_100975 | JGI IMG/M metagenome (GOLD analysis project Ga0114922, IMG submission 100975) | Deep subsurface microbial communities from Aarhus Bay to uncover new lineages of life (NeLLi) - Aarhus_00045 metaG | ecosystem: Environmental > Aquatic > Marine > Oceanic > Sediment | place... | reverse complement strand
ATGAATAATTACCTCAAATACCGTGACCAGATGGATTGCTTTGATGTACTCTGTTGTGAGCATAGGAAATGGCCCTATAAATGGGTTGGTCACACTGCGGTGGTATATAAAAATGAGGCGGGACAACTTATGGTCCTTGAGTCTACGTCTCTGAATAAATTTTCGGGAATAAAAGGTGTTCAGCTTACTCCGCTCGGTTTGTGGTTGCAACATTATAATGGTAAGGTCTATTGGAGGAAGTGGGTATGGGGTCCGGGTGTATCAGGGCTAGAGAATTTTAAAATTCGATGTGATTTCGATTTATTTATCCGCACATATCGTGGTACATCATACCCATCAGGTTGTAAAGGTGCTTGGTTATTATTCAAGGCGTGGTGGGATTCACCATTCCTCAAGAAATTTTCTAGAAATCCCGCCACAACATCGATTATATTCTGTTCTCATCTGGTGGGGATGTTATTCTACTTAGTGAAATTCGCTGAGGAGTGCTCAATTGTACCAGCAAGTGAGTTAATACCGGATGATTTTCGTGAATATGATTATATCGATTCAATGACTAAACAAAATATGGGCCACCTTGCCCCAGAGATATTAATTAAAGGATGAAAGGAAAATTATGGCTAATCCAACAGTAGGTCTAACAAAAAACCGTAGGCCGTTTCCCATTGGGGACCGGATGATAGTGGAGGAAATGCGAAAAGAGGTTTCTGATGGGGGAATTTTAATCCCACAGCATATAAAGAAAACTATCAAAGAGCGGGGGCAAACCGAAGTTAAATTTGTTCTTGGGAAAGTTCTCGCGGTCGGTGAAGGTTCGTTTACAGATGCCGGAGTTCTTGTGCCTTTACCAATTAAAGTGGGCGATGTAATCGCTTACGCGGAGCATCACGCACTACAGTATAGATTAGATGGTGAGACTTTTACTCTTCTTCCGTTAATTGGCGTAGCCGCAAGGATTTCCGATGAACCGTATCCGAAACCGGAATGATTTATTTAGGATTTTAGAGGAGCACCCCCCGTATAGGATGAAGCAGATTCTTGAGGCTCTTTCTACTGGTAGGGCAGAAGTACTGGGGGGGTTTGAACAGATTCCCCCAAGTGATAAACCCGGATGGATTATTATAGTAACCTCAAGACGCGAGACTGTGTGGAATGTAGTCATTACGGCCCATGAGAATCCCCCTCGGTTTACTACATGGATAGTTCAACGAATACCATGGGAGTATTGGGTTGGTAAAACTGACCGTGATCCAACTGTATATGATGGAGACCACCCAAGAAAATATGCAGGGCAAAACAAGAAAGGTGGTGAATGATGGGAACAAAAATAACAGTTAAAGAATTTGCTGAACAGCAGCATTTCAAGCAACTTCAAGCCGAGAACGAAGACTTAAAAGAACGAATTAAATTTGCTGTTGGATATTTACCAGAATGCCCCGACAAGGCAAAAAGTTTTTTAATACCAGTTCTAAAAAATAAGGAAGAGGATAAATGAATATGGATTGTGATCGATTTTGTAATAGCTTAAATGAGGCGAAAGATACAATAATTCAACTCAAAGCCGAACTCACGAAAAAAATACAATGGCCTGATTATTTTGCGTGGGAGCGGGAAATGAAAAAGCTCCAAGCCGAGAACAAACGGCTAAAAGAGGCACTAAAAAATATCTGCCGCAGTAATGAAATTATGGAAGCGAGAAGAATTGCCCGCGAAGGCTTAGAACAAGTAAAAAAGACGGAGCATAATTGTCAATGAGCAAACCGCCCCCGTCTATTCCCCAACAAATCGCCGCACTCAATAAGCGAATGCAACGTATTGAGGATGCGATTACCGCTAAGGGGATTAAGTTTATCGATAAGCGGGAAGAATACGATTGGATACCGGTATCCAAAGTCATGGATTATGTTTACAAGTTAATCGGTATCCGATATAAATGGCGTAACGTGTATAACTGGATCCATTTCGGATTGGTTGGGAGACGTGGTAAAAAAGTATATTTGAAATATGAGTTACTTACGCCCGGACATTGGTGGGTCCGTAAATTATGGGTACGCGAGTTCCTCGATAAAATTCGGAAAGGTAGTATATGATAGTTGGTAAAGAAATACAAATTCATATAGTTATAGACGATATAGTTAAGCTGAGAAAAGAATGCGGGACATTCGATAAAGCGGCCACCAAATTAGTGAGGGAAGAGTTCGAGGCGAGGGGCCTTACCCTTGAGGATTTCGAGGTGTCGCGAAATTACACAGACAGTGGCGGTTTGAGGACTTGTTATTTTAAACCAAAGAACAGGAGTGTGTGATGGAATCATATCTTTATATCGAACACGTCGGGGATACATTGGCTGTTCATTACATAGAAGAGGCTTTGGGGCATATCAAACCGATTCTATGGGCACAACAGGGACGATATGGTTGGATTTCCAAGGAACAAGTCCGAAATATGATACGTCGTCGAATGGATATGGTCAGACAACAAGAAGGATACACGAAGACTAAACCGATAGACCTCGCATTTCATTGGGATGATACTACGCCGCTCGATCCTATTACAATAAGACTTATGAGAGAAACTTTCCAGTAATAATAGCACTTATTACTAGTGTTATAATCGACACTGTGAATCGCCAATGTTTAGTAAGGTGTTCGCTTAACGCTTTTTTCAGCCATTTTATATCTGTGTACATCTCAATTAATAGGTCGTGATCTTCCTTATTCATTGGCTTCTCCTTCGCAGTTTACGTGTTACCGTAGTTCGTTTTCTGCCCCCTCTTTGTCCGATTAGAGCACTTCCGCTATCTCCCCGGCTTAGCGACCATTCAGAGTATATTAGCCTACGCCAGTCGTCTGTCTCATTTTGCGAGAGGTCATATGCCCCCTCTACTGTCCTTATGGCTTGAGCGGGGATACGTCCTGTGAGGGCACCTGTGGCTTTAATGCCGTGTTTGGCTACTTTACCTATGTCCCCCCGGAATCCAGCCGCTATGGTCTTTTCCAGTTCGTTGATACCAATTTCAGCTACCGATGTACCCCCTCCGGCAAAACCTTGTGTGGCGTTATAGATCATTCGCCCAACTAAGAATAATGATCCGAGCGGATATAAAGCCAAATCTGTAGCTATGTCTTTCCATTCATCCGGGGGTCCACCACGGCCTATCATACCAAACAATAAAGCTGGTATGACATAAGAGAACATAACTCGATAGGCTGCGGTCTTTTTACTTATCTTCCCCGCTTTTAATTCACCCACAATATCGTGAGTCCAAAAGTTATAATTATTATTTACTTGATTTTGAAACGTAGAAAATAGTTTCTCTAATGGTCCGCCGCGGAAAAAAGCAGGTAAATCCCGGGCATGACCCATCGGCTGAGTCTTGGCCGTTCCATCATCCGCAAAAGCTATGGCTTGTTCCTCTGACATATTTCTCTCTATAGCACAGTCATACAAAGATTTCCAAACGAGAACAGCCGTATGCCGGTCCATCCATCGAATCCAACCTATTGCTTTTTGGGAATAAGTCTTTTTCCCCATTATACGTTTTTCCATCGCCGGAAGACTGTTGAGACTAGATTGGACTCGGTCGAAATTACGGTTCCTCATCATAATGGACTTACCCATAACTTCGTTATCCATTATTCGGTAGTTCCCCCAATCTTCTCCATTTTTCATCCAGTTAGCCGGAACATATTTCATCATTAGGGGGTCAATGGCTATCGCATTCCCGAACGAAAGGGGTTGTCGCATCACCGAAGGAATATTATACCCGATTGCATAGAGCATACCATTAGTCCTAAGACCTATAAGTGTTTTACCCATCCAGTTGTTAATCTCTGTGGATTTGCCCCGTGTAGTGTCCCTCACCCAATCTTGAATAATCTTCACACCGTACCCATTTGTAGCTTTATTGATAACATGACGATACTCTTTATTATTTAGAAGATTCTGGACTTCATTTACCGCAGGAGCCATATGAATAAACTGTTCCACCCGGGCCATATTATGGAGATAAGATCGGAAGAAATTCGTTTCCACTGGACCAGTTGCTGTGGGTACACGCTCTTTGGTTTCCGCGATTTCCATAGAAACTCCGGGGGCACTCGCTTTTTGTTCTAGTTCAGTTAAAAAGTCTACTTGTTGTTCCATACTTCGGGTTTCAGCAGGAGCATATAACGGAAAATAATTATCCGCCGGAGTTAGTTCACGTCCTAATGCCATAATAGCGGCTTGATTAGCCCGGGGGGTCTGAGCCTGTAACTGTTCAAGTGCCCAGTCTCCGAGTTGTCTTTCCTGTTCAGTGACAGAATCTAATATTGCTTTTAATGCCGCCTCTTTATTCCCAAACGATCCGAGATTGCCTTGCTTGAGACGGCGTAGGCCATCTTTATTTTTAGATAATACATAATAACCGATCCGTTCCGAAGGGGATAAGGATATTTTATCCTTAAACATCGGATCACTAACGGGAGTCCGCTTCCCGGTCATCATTTGTTCTACCCCCTTGGGGCCGAATTTCTCCAACATAAATTCTTGAAGATCACCAGAACGCTGATTAATCGCGTCATCGGCTTCTAGTGAAGCCTGATATGTCGGCAGAAATATATGGTGCCAATTTGCCCCTTTTTCGTGCCCATCCAACCATTCCGTCATACGATTCACTCGTATTAAACTATGATGCCACCCAGTCGCATAGCGTTTTATTTTCTGCCAATGTTTTTTGAGTAACCGATTTTCTTTTTGCCCGAATACCTCATCCTTCGGAGTTTGGATTTTTTGAGACTGCCGAATCGTTTCGATTAACTCCTCAGTCGCTACTTGAACCTCACCAATAAAAGCTAATTCTCGCATATTGAAAATACGAGAAGATGTATCCCCGGTAATTCGATTCTTGAATTGAACCGTCGCAAGACCTCGTTTTGGATTCACATGAATTACCTCACCCACAGTATCGAAACCAGAGGGAGTAACCTTATCGCCCTCACGAAATGTGGGCTGATGTTTTTCCATAGCGGTAATCATTTTCTCCGCTTCACCATAAGTCAATGCCCTACGAGAAGTCTTTCCAGTAGTACTTTTTATAAATCGACGAAATGCTGATTTAACTTTACCCTTTTCATCAATTAGTCCGAGACGTTTCCCCAATATGGTAATTTGTGCTTTCTGCCCATTCGTCGATTTATCATACTTCGCCGCCTTTTCCGGATTAGAATTCATTTCCTTGAAACGTTTAACAGCCTTTCTATCTGAATTCTTATCGAAATTATCGAAGTGTTCAATAATACGCCCCGTCTGTTTATCGTGAATTTCCATGCCGGATTGAGTCTCGACCAAAGTGTAAGGTGACTTCGAGGGAGTCGTACCCTCCTCGGTCTGCTGTAGTGGTTTGGGAACATCATCTGTACTCTGTGCTTCTTCAAAAGCCTTTTCATCCCCACGTTTATTCAGGTCAGCCATAGTTTCTGCCGGAACAGTAGAAGTAGGTTCATACCTCTGTCGTTGTGAACCATCAGGCAACGTAACCGTTATACCCGGCTCATTCACATACTCGGGATTTCGGCGGAGTGCCGCTAAGGTATCTATAAGATGTTGCTCGTAACCCTTCCCTAATTTGCCGATTTGTTGGGAGATCTTTTTTGCCTTAACACGATTTCTAGTCGAGGGATTCTTCTCAAAAGCCGCAACCGCCCGAGTGTACTCGGGTATTAATTGAACAATCTCCCCCACCTCGGCCAGAAGTTCGGGATTATTTCGGGTGAGTTCGCCATTCTGCCGGAGAAAATCCACCATTCGCCTAGATTCTATGTCGATGATTCCCGTCTCTTCCGCAGTTAATCCCCCACCCCGCTCATTTGCTGTGGCCAAAACATTGTCCACAATACTAATAGATGAATCAAATCCTTTATAGTACGCTCCTTTTAATACGTCAGCCCGTTGTTTTAAAACTCCAGATGGTAACTCCTCTGGAGTCGGCCTGTCTTTAACCGAAAAATCCTTGCCGGGTTGTTGCATCCCGTCAAATTTACTCACGGCCTTACCACCGGCAACACCACCGACACCAGGGATAACACCCATCATAAATCCGACATAGGCCTCCTGTGCTCGACGGTCGATCCAAGCAAGCGTTCCGCCCTCTTGTTTCTTGCCATAAATTAATTTCGCAGTTATCTCACCCCATTGACCCTGAGACGCTTCCTCACTGGCCTCTTTTGCAGCCTGAATAATAATCACTTTGGTAATATTCTTCGTACCGTTCTTAGCTACCTTCTGTACTGTACGATTGAGTATCGTGTTATATGCCCCCTTACCAATTTTCATTATACCCTTCAACTGCATATACTCCAGACCTGCGGCTACTAGACCGTACACTGTAGCGGCATCATACGCAGTATCATCCGATTGACCGTCTTGTTTCGCCTCGTGGTACGCCTGATTACTTTCTGCCGCAAACATTAAAGTCGCCGCCGCATGCGGTTGTCCTCCAGCAGTTAGAAAACCAGCCGTCACTAAAAGGGGTACGGCCTCTGCCAGAGCGACCGCAAGTTTATCGGGACTCATAATTAGATCAAGAGTACCCGTGGGGGGTTCGGATTCCCATTCGGGGTGATTTTTAATAATGCCTTTTTGTAATTCATGGTGCCAGTTAGCGGTCTCTGAAAGATCTTTAATCAGGAGATCATACGCCTTCTCAGAACGCTTCATCCCTTGTCGTAATAACTTCTGTTCCGTAGGATCTTTAGTTGCATGAATTTGTTCAGCTTGGACGTAAGAGGAAGCAAGTTTTGCTTGACTCGTTACTAGGGCTGGTAAACGTAACACCGCTTCAGCCGTAAACATAAAACCTTTTGCGGCACCTCCTCCGATTCGGTCAGGTTGTTTTATTAGCTTCTTGGCCCCCTGATAAAACTTCTCAGCCATTGGCCCCTTGCCCGCCGCCGGACCCACTACTCTATCGTAAGCCTGTTTAAACTCGTCGTCGGGTTCTGGTGTAGGAGTAGCGGGTGCATGCACCCTTTTATAAGCCTGTTCAAATTCATCTGGCATTATTTAGACGTTCCATAAATTTGTCTCGCTAAAGCTATAACTCGTTCTTCACTCGCTTGTTTCCCAAGCTGTCGTTCCGCCTGTTCAATCGCCTTGTCATGGGTCATCTTATAACCCGGAGTTTCAAACTGTTCAGGTTCTTTTTTACTACCATCCGGGGCGTATCCCCTAAATGGATCTTCCGGAGTACCACTTCCCAACAATACACGTTCACGTTTCCCACCGACACCGGGAGTTTGTTGCGTACGTGGGCCCATCGCCATCGCTCGTGAGAGTTGATTAACTTTACGGTGCTGCGGATCCATCTGAGCCATAAGAGCAAATTCATACTGATCGAGCGATCTAATCTGTTGCTCAATCCGATCAATTTGTGCTTGATCCGCTTCCGTAGCTTCACGTCCCCACTCGGTCACTTTACCATCCTTATTCACATTAAGAATTTTTCGTGTTTTCCGCCAATGTGTGCCCCAATTATCGATAAGGTATTGTTCCATCCGCCCACGTTCCGCTATAAGTCTTTGATGTTCCACCCACAAATCAGGTTTCTTTCGTTGGGGCACGTCATAACCCGATAGTCCATATTGTATTTGTTGAGCCTGCTTCGGATCCATTGTCCCTGCCGCTCCGAGTTTCTCATATTGCTGAATCATCTCCATACGTTGATTCCACTCCCGCCTCATCTTCAAGGCTTTCACAGAATGTTTTCCATGGAGTACCGCGACCTTATTATTATATTGCTCGTGGGTGAGGTATTGATTACCCAACGCCCGCTTCTCAGTTTGATACTCTTGATTACCCGCATCCACTGCGGCCCTATATTCCTGTTCCGCTTGTTGGGCCATCGGCCCACTGGCGGGTAATCTTTGTATATTCATTGCTGGCATATTATAACTCCTCATTCCCCTGTTTCAACAATATTATCTGACAGCGTACCAGCAAGGTCCTTCTCTGTTAGTCGTTTTCCTTCCTGTATTTCACGGAATAGAAAATCTCTCTGTAATCTGGTTGCCCACTGCCTAACAGTATACTCATCTATCATCTCACCCTCATTTTCAGGGTCTTCTATCTGAGGTATCGGTCTTGCCCTAAGTAAGTACGCCGTAGCCTGTGCTATGTATTGGTCTGGTATTTTAGTTATTAATAGTATATCCGCCATTTTGTTTTCCTATTTAGTTAATATCGCCCTGCTCCCGATAGTATCTTTCGGAAAATGAAAGTCTACTTCCAAGAGCATCGGTAAATTCCCCGCTCCAACACCAGCCCACGTATCATCCGCACCGGTATCTGTTCTGGTTATATTACAGACTAATACGGAACTCATCGTTTTACCCGACCCCATAATTGCAACGGTTGGAGTCATTTGGTGCTTGTGGTTAGTACCGTCACAAGCATCAGACAAGTCCGCTTCTATCATATTTCCGTAAGTGCCATCTATATTAGCCCAACTATACTGTATTTTCCATCCTACAGTAGCTCCGTTTTCACCGGCCCCATTTGGCCCCGGAGTCCAATGCAAATGAACATCCAAGTCCTCCCCCTCGTGATAACTATGTGGTAATTGAACCGTAAAACTTGCAATATCATTTACGGCCCATTCAGTCAGATAGGTACTTGTTCCGCCACCGTTTACATCATAAGTTATATAGGCGGGATCCGATATTCCGGGTCTATCAAATGAACCGGGTATTATTCGCATATCATCAAACACAGTAGCGTCGCCCACAAACTTCAACGTACCATCGGCCTCAAACTGGCTATAGTTTGTTATTCCACCATCGCCGAAAGTTGACGCTCCGACATTTATCCCACCATTGTGTAGTGTCAGGTCTCCGGCCTCATCCAGTGTCATGTTAAGGGTCATTCCCGTTTCGCTTACAGCAGTAGTGTGCCATTCCATTCTTGTTGGGTGTGAAGCGTTCGTATGGTTTCCGTCAGCACGTATCTGGTATGCTGCTGTATTGCCCGACCACGTACTACCGCCGCCCGTAGAGGGATTCTGTTGATTTATTTGTAAGAATAAATCGTCCTCTAACAAGTGAATGTGGGCAGCAGATGTCCCCCGGCCTCTGCGTGTTCGGTAGGTCATACCTGCTGACGCATTAATATTTCTTTCTAAAAGAAGTTGCCCTGCCCCAGCAGTGCTCCATCTAACATCGGTGGCTACAGGAGGAGTTATTACGAAAAAACCTTCTTCATCAATATAAAAATAATTGTTGATATGAAAACCGCTATCATCAACGATAAGCCCATTCGTAAAAGTTGAATTTCCAACAATAAACCCCTCAGAACCCGATGTTATTTTACCCGTACCACCTAAAACTATATCAAGGTCATTATCCAATGTAAGGCCTGTGGAACTCCATGCTCCAACCCCATCGCCACTAATTTGCCATACAAGACTTATTCCATTTGATTTTATCCCAGTAGTTGTAAAACCAGTAACACTTAAAAGTAAGTTATGGGGTGGACTTCCGAAAAAAGGACTACCCAGAAAAGTCTTTGCGGTGACATTGCCATCCGTAGATAGAAGCTCATTACCAAAGGATATTGCCCCTGAATTTGAAGTTATTGAGCCGAGAGCAAGAATAAGGTCTGATGATACAGTGTGCGTACCGGAAGCGATAGTTCCAGCACCTGTAATATTGTTATCGCCCATAGCTAAGTTAGTGTCCATCGTATGCCCTGCCACAGACCAAGCAAGGTTATCTAGGTCCGCATGGTCAGTGCTGGGAAGTGCCATCCAACCGCCCGAAAAGAAAACATAGAAAAGAAGTTCCCACAGAATCCATATCATCCACCCTTCTTCTGGTATCGATTCTACCCACTCACCCGCGGAGTCGTCCCATTCATAAACATAATCCATTGTCCAACCCCCGGCAGTGCCGTCAGCTATATACCTATCGCCATCATCAGGGTCCGGTGGTAGACCTCCCGTTGGGTCCCAAAATTCCTCTACGGGCGGGAACAACCATATACCGTCATCGACATATTTTTTTGTAGCGGCATCTTGATCTGCTACGGGATCAACTACGCTTGATATAAGCCTTGTTCCCACGTCCAATACAGTATCGCTAATAGTAATATTAGACTCGACAAGTAGACCACTCACATTAGTCTGTACAAGGCGGTTGCCACTACCACCCGATAGTATAGACGACGCACTTTTTGGATAACCTCTCACCTTAGTCCTTTAAAATTTATTAAACAACGTTGATGCCGCGATACTTGGAGATATTTCCGCAGTCGAATATTCTTGGATATAATGCCAAGTCGTATTATTACCTTGGGCATACGGAACAAAATATATCCTATTCTGTGTGGGAGAATAAATCCCACCTTGGTATGCTTGGCTATCTGCCGTTACATTATGGGTATAAGCAACTACCGACCCATCAGAACAATCAATGTAATGCCATTTAGCTTGGCCTGCCTGACCCCGGGGTATTAAATGTATTCTATCTTGTGCGGGTGAATAAACCCCACCTGTATACGCGGAGTCAACTGGAATATCCCCACCAAGTCCATGGGCATAAGCGACTACTGACCCATCAGAGCAATCTATATAATGCCAATTAGCCTCATTCGATTGGCCATGGGGTACAAAATATATTCTATCCTGTACCGGCGAATAGACCCCACCTTGATAGGCAGTAGCCCCCACTGTTGCACCATGGGTATAAGCAACTACCGACCCATCCGCACAATCAATGTAATGCCACTTAGATTCGCTTGATTGAGTCCACGGAACTAAATATATTCTGTCCTGTGTTGGTGAATAAACCCCGCCAAAATATCCAACATCAACTGGAATATCCCCACCAAGTCCATGGGCATAAGCGACTACTGACCCATCAGAGCAATCTATATAATGCCAATTAGCCACATCTGCTTGGCCGTATGGAACTAAATATATCCTATTCTGTGTGGGGGAATAAACTCCCCCGACAAAACCATTCAAAACCGGCGTGTCTCCCCCAAGTCCATGGGCATAAGCGACTACTGACCCATCAGAGCAATCTATATAATGCCAATTAGCTTGGCCTGCCTGACCATAAGGTACAAAATATATTCTATCCTGTACCGGCGAATAAACTCCTCCTGCGTAAGCATAGTCTTCTACTGTTGCCCCATGGGTATAAGCAACTACCGACCCATCCGCACAATCAATGTAATGCCAATCATTTTCACTCGATTGATCGAAAGGCACTAAATATATTCTATTTTGCGTAGGAGAATAAACCCCACCAATATAACCAGAACTAACTACTGTCGCTCCGTGGGTATACTCCGCTATTCCATAGCCTATATTAACATTTTTGACATGTATTTGACCCAGATAACCCACAAAATTAGCCTCATTAAAATTATCCAATACCTCCGAGGGTAATACATAATTTATTAAATCCCCTGATTCTGCCCCTATGTCGGATAACACCTGTGCCCCGGTACGATACTTAATAACACCAGAAGAATCAACGAGGAATTTATCCACGTCGGAGCCTTCTGCGGCTATAGAAGATAAAGTTAGAGTTGTAAATACCGGACTATCCCCGGTCCCTAATCCGAGAGAGGTTCTTACAGTTGCACCTGATTCCCAAGCTAAAGTCCCCACAGCAGTTCCCACAAGAAAATCTTTAGCCGGATCCCCACTAAATGGGTTTGCCCCCAAAGTATTTAAATCTTCAAGAACACCATCAACCATAGCAATATTAGTGCCCTCAATAGACACAACACCCGCACTAACCCTTGCAAGAGTCGTATCAGAAGCATGACCTAATTCAATACCGGCAAATGTGGGCGTAGCTTCCGTATGTATATTTTGCGGCGTAGATAATGTAATAGAGCCATCACCATCATCGGCGACTGCAATTTGGTTCGTCGTACCGGCAACCCACGAAATTAAATCAGCAGAAGCCAACGCTTTATCTGCATCAGTCACCATCAGCCTACTGGCTATTAGTCCAGTGAGTGTAAGACCAGCAAATGTGGGCGTAGCTTCCGAGCCAAGAACAATCGCACCCAAACGATTAATCGCTTGTCGTACAGAGGTCCAGTCACCATCTTTAATTGGCGGAGCTACCCTACTTCGTCCCATATTCCCTCTTCCTTATTGATACATCCATTCTAATCCTTTTGCCGCGAGGTCCTGCAAACTTATGGTCGACCCTATATCCCCCGCCCCACCACTCGTGGGTGCCATATACGTCCCCCTATCCTTATCATATGTATAGCCTGCGGCAATAAGCTGTGATTCTATCCCAGTCGCAGCGTTACGAGATACATTTTTACCGAATGGAATTTCCGTACCCGGTATCATTCTTTCCCCACCAGCAGGGAATAAAGTATATCCTTCGGCAAGAAGAGCATCAACATCAAACTCACCCATAGAGCCACCGGTACCCACACTACCCACACCACCGCTACCAAAACCACCGCCGTATGGCTCTGTGAGCCCGCCACTATGTAGCGATGTCGTAGGTGCTGTACCACCGCCACTGGAACCCCCGCCACTACTGGGTTCATCCCACATACGTTGACTTTGTAGTCCTGCTTGATTTTCGGCTGTTTGTCGGGATGCCTCTAATCGTGCTTGCTGATTCGCGATACGTCCGCCCATCAACGTACCGAATCCACCAGTAGCCATGTGGGCAATATCTCCAGCACTAGCAGTTCCCGGATCATATCCAGCATACATCTGACCCAATGAACCTAGTGCCCCGCCGAGATGTGTCATACGAACATCTTCTGCCTGCATACGTGTCGGCATACCTACCTCTTCTTGGAATGTTTGTTGTAGGTGCATCGGCATCGTCGTGTTAGCGAGACCGGCACTTACGAGATTTTGCATACCGGAAGCAACAGCTTTCTTTTCTCCGCGACCTATCATCGTCTCAACTCCAGCACCATATGCCCCACCGGGCCGAAATATATCAGCATAACTTTCCAGTGCTCCCACGCCTTTACCAAACATCGATTCTTTTTGTGCTCGACCCGCGGTATAGTCTTCATACATCGTACCAAGCCATTTGCCGAGGTCTATGTCACTAATAGCCATTGTTTAAATCTCCTATATTACTTAAACTTACCGCCCTGTTTGACAGTTCCTATCATTTTGTTCACCGACCATGTTT
>Ga0114922_10004316_pt1 | contig 13173 bp, 13 predicted proteins | sample AartaG_FD_100975 | JGI IMG/M metagenome (GOLD analysis project Ga0114922, IMG submission 100975) | Deep subsurface microbial communities from Aarhus Bay to uncover new lineages of life (NeLLi) - Aarhus_00045 metaG | ecosystem: Environmental > Aquatic > Marine > Oceanic > Sediment | place... | reverse complement strand
CCTCAGGTCAGAGGAAGCGCTCATTCAGACAATGGGCCGTACTGCCAGACACCTAAATGCTCATGTCATAATGTACGCTGATGCCATTACTCAATCCATGCGAAAGGCCATAGAGGAAACTGGACGCCGACGGCGGGTTCAGGAAGCTTATAACAAAGAGCACGGCATAACTCCCCAGGGAATCAAAAAGGCAATTAAGGATATAACTGAGAGAGTTCAAGCACTAGCCGAGACAAGGACCCCTTATACGGTTACTCCCATTTCTCGGGAGGAAATAGTCCAGCTCATCAAACAACTGGAATCTCAAATGAAGGCAGCGGCCAAGAATCTAGAGTTTGAAAAAGCTGCTATGATCCGCGACCGCATTATCGAATTAAGAAAAGATGAGGACTTGCTTTCGCCCATAGCGAAGCGATAAAAGAGCAAAAAGTGCTGAGGGCCAAGCATGAAGTTCGACAAATTCTAGGCTAGGCGGTTGAGGATATTAAGAGACTTTTCTCAAATTCACCTTGTATCCCTTACTTTCCAGCTCGGAGACGAGTTGACTCACATCCTCCTTCTCCATGTGAATACAAAGATCTTTCCTAACTGCCCCTTCTCCCGGCGGCATGCTATGGATAGTTGATATTTTCAGACCAACTTTGTTTGTAGTTGAGATTATCTCCTCCATCGCCTTTCCCTCACCACCTCCGGTGATTTCAATTCTAGTGCCAGGCAATGGGGCACCCCCCCTAGCCACACCGAGGATTGGGTTCAGAATTTTGTAGAAGAAGTCATTGGTGGTAATAATACCTACCACTATGCCGTCTTCAAGTACCACAAGGGAACCCACCCTATTAGTCTGGGCAACGGATACTGCCTCTTCAACCGTCATATCAGGTGGAACTGTAACCACGTTCTTTTCCATGATTTCCTTTACCGTAGTCTTTTCTAAGAGGTAACTAAGTTCCCAAACGGTAAGACTTGTAGCCTTAGATGGAGATACCTGGTCCAATCTACGCGCGGTTACTATGCCCACCAGCTTTCCCTTATCCACTACTGGCAAACGCTCAACTTTGTGGGCTGTCATAATCCTTTTGGCATCGGCTATGCTGTTGCTACTGGGTATGGTAACCACATTGGTTGTCATTACATCACTTATATACATTTTCTACCTCCCTCAATGTTAAGCTCTCTAACGGGCGAGCTTATTCTTTATTGTAGCACAGTGGCCATTCACCAACAACTAGTTAGCCAACGATTTTTTCTATATCCGCCGAAATTAACATGGCCTTCAATCTGCCTTGCTTTTAAGCATTTGTCTCATTACCACCTTGACACATAACTTGGCTCACGGCGATAATTGTGATGCTATGACAGGTAGCTTAAATGAGGATGTAGAGAAATTAAGGCAAAGACTTAATAGCTTACCTCAACCCCAAGTAGAGCCTCCGCTTATAGTGGTCAGCGGCCTGCCGGGCACGGGCAAGTCCTTTTTCTGCCACAAGCTGGTTGAAAGGTTGCCTTTTCTTATTTTATCAAGCGATACCTTGCGAAAAATCTTGTTTCCCTCCCCCCGATACAAGTAAAGCGAAAATAAGCGGCTTTTTTCTGCTTGTCATGCTCTCATTGAGGAGCTTTTAAGGAAGGGGATACCTGTAATTTTTGATGCCACAAACCTGTTGGAGCGCCACCGGGAATACCTCTATCGCGCCGCGAAAAGAGCAGAGGCAAATCTCATCCTGGTTTGTGTTGAAGCTCCTTCTGAAGTGGTGCGACAACGCCTTCTTGCCCGAGAAAAAGCAGATGTCCTTCAAGACGACTCGGAAGCCGATTGGGACGTGTATAATAGAATGAAGCCTCGCAGGGAAAGGATTTCTCGAAATCATTTTGTTCTTGATACTTCGCAGGATATTACTCCGGTAATCGATAAGCTTGTGCGGGCAGCGACAAGATGAGCAAAATTTTCTTCGTTAAACTCTTCAATTATTTACCCAAATAAAGTAAAATAAATGATTCTAAAGTTTACACATTTTAGGGAGGCTGGTTTTGGAGATCAATGTTATAGCTGGGGACATAGCTCAAATCGAAGCTGATGCCATTGTGGTAAATCTCTTTGAAGGCGTAGAACAACCGGGCGGCGCTACTGCTGCTGTAGATAAAGCTTTGGACGGGGCTATTAGCTCTCTCATTGGTCGAGGTGAAATCAAGGGTAAGTTTGGAGAGGTTAGCATTATCCACACGTTCGGGAAGCTGCCAGCAGGGATAGTAGCCGTTGCTGGGCTGGGCAAGCGCCAGGATTTCAATGTGAATAAAATTCGCGGGGTGGCCGGAGAATCTTGCCGGTCATTGCGTAAATTAAATTGCCGTAAGATAGCTACAATACTTCATGGTGCTGGCACAGGTGATATTGAGCTTGAAGCTTCGGCTGAGGCAATAGCGGAGGGTGCTCTTCTCGGTCTTTATAGCTTTAACAAATATAAAAAGCCTGAATATGCGGATGTTGAAGAAATGCTGGTAGTGGTGAGGGAAGAGGGTAAAATCCCAGTTTTGGAGCCAGCCGTTCACAAAGGAACGGCGATAGCTGAAGCTACCAACCTGGCTCGGGATATGGTTAATGAGCCGGCTAATTACATGACACCTACCCGGATGGCTGAAGCAGCTAAAGAAATAGCTACCAAATATAATTTGGAGTTTAAAGTCTTCGACTCAAAGGACATGGAGACGATGGGCATGGGAGCACTCTTAGGAGTGGCGAAAGGAAGCAGCCAGCCCCCACAGCTCATAACTCTCAGCTATAAAGGAGATGAACGTTCTGAGAAAGCCCTCGGCTTTCTGGGCAAGGGCATAACCTTTGATTCCGGGGGAATTTCCATTAAGCCCTCGGAGGGAATGGGTGAGATGAAGGATGATATGGCTGGTGCTGCTGCAGTTATGGCAGCACTTGGCGCTATTGCTCAGTTAAAACCGCAGATTAATGTCACCGCTATCATTCCGGCTACCGAGAATTTACCCAGCGGCACCGCCCTGAAACCAGGAGATGTATTGAAGGCGATGAATGGCAAGACCATAGAAGTAATAAGCACCGATGCCGAAGGAAGGCTTATCCTAGCTGACGCCCTGAGTTATGCACAGAAGCTTGGTTTGTCTCCCTTAATAGATTTGGCCACTTTAACTGGAGCCTGCCGTGTTGCTTTGGGCACCCTTTATAGCGGCCTCTTTAGCAATGACCAAGACCTGGCAGATAAAATCCTCAGAGCTGCTGAAAGAACCGGGGAGAGAATATGGCAAATGCCCCTGCCTGAGGAGTATAAGGAACAGAACAAAAGCGAGATTGCCAACGTTAAGAATACTGGTAATAGGTATGGCGGGGCTATCACAGCTGCCCTCTTCCTAGCTGAATTTGTTGATAATACCCCTTGGGTTCATCTCGATATAGCTGGCACTGCTTCCTCGAATAAGGAGAGTGGCTACGCAGTAAAAGGGGCTACTGGAGTCGGGGTCAGAACCTTAGTCGAGTTAGCTTTGAACGCAGCGAAGAGTCAGGAGACTGCGTGATAGTGAAGTGGTTGGGGCATTCTTGCTTTTTGATTACTTCTATAGGAGATGGTGAAGCAGAGTTTGAGCGAGAAAGGCTTTCGGCTGTTACCGAAATCGTGCTCTTGCAATCGGCTTTGTAGTTATGCAATTTGGTCTCGGATATGAACTCAATGATTGTCAGAGATTCTGATTTTGTGTTTACTCCTCCCCCACAGCTTTCCTGGGCAAGGCGAGTTTTGATCAAACCCTGTGCCGGTTATCCCTTACCCTACCCTGTGACTACGAGTCCTAAACTACTTAATAATATCATCAGAGGGATCAGGAAAGTTAGTAATGCAGATATCCTTATTGCTGACGGGACTCCTAGCGGTGAATCAATTTATCCAATATATCAAGCTTTAGGATATAACTTCCATCGTGTCCTCATGCTCGATATCAGGGATTCCATCTTTATAGAGGTAGAGAATCCTTTGTCTCAATTCTACGCTGTGGAGAGTTTCTGGGTGCCTAATGTGGTGCTGCGCAGCGATTTCCTGATTAGCGTTACTCCGTTTAAGGTTTGTGGCAGCTCCGGCCGCTTCAGTGTAGCGAACCTTTTGAGTCTATTGCCGGTGAACAAATATCAAAGAGGCAAATCAGGTGGGTGGGAGGCCCTGCACGAATTAGGGATCGAGAATGTGCTTGCTGACCTCTACTTCACCTTGCCTTTTGATTTAGGCATTATCGAAGCCCATCAGAAGTTATTTTACACTGATGACCCCACGAAAGGGGAGGCAGAGGATTACGGGAAAACCTTAATTGGCGAACCTCGTGAAATCGATTTTGCCGCTTCTCAAATAGCCGGAGTTGACTCGGAGCATCTGAGACTGATTAATGAGGGCAGGGTTCAACTTGAAGACTAGGCTACTCTAATATCTTACGCTAAAGTCGGTGAACTGGCCTGAATAGTCTGACCAGTCTATTTCGACCCCTTTAACCCAAGCTCCCGGCGGGCCTACCTTAAGCTGCTCCAGTAGTTTGTTCAGCTGCAGCTTCTCCCCTTCTGCTTGAACTTCTACAGCATCGCCGCTGGCTAGGTTGCGGACATAACCTTTTAAGCCTAATTTCCTGGCTATATTTCGGACGAAGTAGCGGAAGTAAACGCCTTGCACGCGACCATAGACTGTGGCGGAAAGATGTGCTGCATCAGCTATTTTGTCGTTCTGAGCCATTCCCGTCATTCTGAGCGAATACGGAGAATCTCTACGGGGCGGGCCCCGTCCAGCCGACTTAACCCTGCTTCCTGGGCTAAGGATAATGCCTCCTGAAACTCCTCTGGCGATATTCGCCGCGCCAAATCTGGGATTTGAAAAGCCCTATAGCAGGGATGGTATTGAGCCATAATATTGACATAGGTGTTCGGAGAAATTTCCCTGCTGAGGAAATTCACCACCCCTTTTGTTCCTGCTAAACCGCAGGGTAATACTAGGTGACGGACTAGAAGCCCGCGTTGGGCCACCCCTTCTTCGTTTATCTCCAGGTCGCCTACCTGCCGATGCATTTCCTTGATTGCTGCCTTGTTTCTCGAGGGATAGCTTTCAATGCCCGATAATTCTTTAGCAGTCTCTTCACTGTCATATTTCATGTCAGGCATATAAATATCAACAATACCGTCAAGTATCCTCAATGTCTCCACCGAGTCATAGCCACCGCTGTTGTACACTAAGGGGAGATACAAGCCTGACTCCACTGCCACTTCCAACGCCTCCAGGATTTGAGGAACTACGTGGCTTGGGGACACCAGGTTTATGTTGTGGCATCCTTTAGCTTGGAGGGAGAGCATTATGTCAGCCAGCTCTTCTTTGTTTACCTTCTCGCCTTCGCCTAGCTGGCTAATGGAATAATTCTGGCAGAACTGGCATCTAAGGTTACAGTTAGTAAAAAATATAGTACCCGAGCCATGTCTGCCCACTAATGGCGCTTCTTCGCCGAAGTGAGGCCCGTAGCTGGACACTATTGCTCCGCGGGGTGTGTGACACTTGCCTACATCGCCAGTTAGTCGATTCACGCCACAACTGCGAGGACAAACAGAGCATCTCTCAAGCAAAGATACAGCTGTTTCTATCCGTTCCTTTAGCCTGTCACTTCGGTAAAGTTCTAGGTAGGCTGCCAAAGTGCCTATTCCTCGTATTCCTCAGCGGGCTTCCTCTTTTTCTTGATCACTTCTGTATCTGAATGCGGCACAAATTCCGAAATCGGCTTTGGCTTCTGCCCCTCCTTCTTAGGTTTCTTTGACTCCCTGTGTCTATAATCTCGTCTACCCATGGCTGCACCTCAATCTTTCCCAGGCTGCTCTTGCTGCTTGGCTCTCCGCAGCTTTCTTACTCTTTCCTGTACCTCTACCCAGCGCTTCTCCTTCCACCAGGATTTCGGCCGTGAATTCCTTATTGTGGTCAGGACCGGCAGTTTCCACCAAGCGGTAAACTGGTGTTGGCTTCTTCTGGCCCTGGATGAGCTCCTGCACTATAGCCTTGTAATTTGGGGTCATCTTCCCGGCCTTTATTTTTCTCAATTCTGGCTTGAGCTGCTTGAGGACAAACCTCCTGGTTGCGGCTAGTCCTTGGTCTAAATATATTGCTCCGATTAATGCTTCCATAGCGTTGGCCAGGTTGCTCTGCTTCGTTCTTCCTCCACTTGCCTCCTCACCCTGCCCCAATAAGAGCCAGTCACCGAGCCTGAGGGAAGAAGCTACTTCAGCCAAGGTATCACGACAAACCAGAGAAGCACGAATCTCAGTCAGGTCTCCCTCAGGTAGTTTGGGAAACTCCTTATACAGCCTTTCAGCCACCATGAAGTTAAGTATGGCATCGCCTAAAAATTCCAGCCGCTCGTTGTCAGGCAGGTAAAAGTCGGGATTTTCGTTAAGATAAGATGTATGTACGAAGGCATGCTCCAGTAAAGCCCCCCGGCGGAAAGATATTCCTAAGTCACTTTGGCAACAATTCCAATCAATCATTTTGCGAATAAATTATAGCAGCAAAGCCTAGCTAGCTCAAGCTGTTGCCTTACGGACATCCGCCTTTAAGCTCCAGCCTTCTGGCTTGGATGTTGAGCATATTTTGAAATGCCAGAAATAAATCATACGCAGGTTGAATATTTGCTTTGAATCAACCAGCCGACTAGGATACCAGGTATCCGCCATCTACCACGACCAGACTACCGGTCATGTAGCGGGATGCTTCCGAAGCCAGAAATAGGGTAACATCCTTCCGACTCATCTTTTCGCCCTCAGGTGATTCACTCATGGTCTCGCCTCACAGTCATGAACCTCTAACAAAAAGGCACCAGCAACCGCCATCAAGAAGCGATTCCAGTGCCCTATATTCATCTTCCACCCCAATGTCGCCCACATATTTCGTGGACGAGCCCTTACTATCTATTGTATCACAGCCGTCAACAGCTTCAGTGAAGTTTGAGGACGAAGTGACAATTGTTTGGAGCACTATAGGGTTAGGGGATTGACATGCTGGCGATCTTATGCCTTGACCAACTCTTAGAGAGGGGGGATAACCTCAATATCCTCAATATCCTCAGGCCAGCCTTGCTTATCAAGGGCGAAGGTCAAGAGTTGCCACACGGCCTCAGTTAAGGTATAACCATGCTTTTTAGCGTAGGACTTGAGTGCTTGGTGCATCTGCGGGCTAACACTAATGGCCTTGTGGGGAACGTCCCTTGGCAAAGTGTACCTGAAGTGCCGTTCCTCGTTTATTGGTCGGCTTTTCTTTCTCGTCATAATTAATAGTCTAGAACCAAAACACATTTTCGTCAATAGTCAGGTGTGAAAACAATAGGGAAGAGCAGCAACACATTGAAGATAGGACAGACCACCCATAGCATTAAATATCAACACACGGGAAGAAAGGGAAATGCCCTCACACAATTTTGGGGAAATTGGGGGGGGGAATCAAGGCCTGATTAACAGCGAAAACAACGTAGTTTTTGGGGTATTGCAGGTGCATTTAAGGTAGTTTCGAATTAGATATTTTGAGCAAGTTCGTTCGTGGGTGGAGCCTGAGTTACGAGTGGAAAGCACACCAACACACATAATTTTTGAAAATGACTGCGCACACATACTAGGTCAGTGAAGTTTGAGGTCTTCTAGGCTTTTGTGAATCGAAACACTTGCTTGCCCGGCATTTGCGGAGTACTGCCGGTGCAGACCTATGCACTAGTATCTAGTTCGGAGCCATTGTTGAAAGACTGCAATAGAACCCAGTCAGCTAACTGCTTTGTTGTCTTGAAGTTGTAGTCATCCCGAAGAAGCGTTGTGAGTAACTTACGAGCTCGCATACCAAAATTCTCAGTTTCCCATTGACTAACTTCCTCTTCTGACCCATGTGCCAACCCATCTCGTTTATTAATGAAGTCCCTCATCTCCTTGTAGATTTGCAGTCGCTCACTAGGTTCATCAGATAGAAGGAATGCTGACCTTTCAGCGATTCGGGCTTTTTTTCCTCTATCAGGAATATCTTCTGCCACCTCACCAACCATGGCATCAACTGCAAAGGCGACCTTTAGGAATTTGGATTCGAGTGTATCTGGCTTCGTCGCTTCTCCAAGCCACTCGGCACCTCTCAAGAGACCACCTTTCAAGCCTTTGGGAGGTGCTTTCAAGAAATCGCTCACCTTGTAGAATCCCTGGTCAGCCAGCACATACTCGGCCAAATACTGGCTAATAAGCCTGTCACTAACACCTGACGACACGTATCCTCCACTCAACAATCTGGGCAATACGCCAGTACTAACCCGGGGGCCTTCCACCCAATACAACGCTTCTGACGTGTAGAATGTTCCCATAATACCTATTTGTTTGAAGGCGGGGTCTTGAACAATAGGCTGTGTGAAAGCCCTAAATATGTTCAAGGCTCTGTTTACCTTCACTTCTGCGTTTTGTCTCAGCATATCGTCAACGCCAGACGACTCGGTTTGTGCAATAGTGTGAATTTTCCCCCACTCTGCCACCTGTAGAGCCGATTCGAACTTTGCCAGCTTTTCCTCTACCTCTGGGCACTCCCTTCTCGCTTTGAAATCAACTTCACCTATTACAAACGGCGATACCCTAGTGATCAATCCCCAAATCGGGAGGAATACTTTTGCCGTTCTTCCCTGTTCATTTCCAATACTGCTTATCAGAGCTTCCGCATCCTGTCGTAGCCCTGAAAGCGACCACTGTTTGTGGAAATACTGCGATGTGAATTTATATAACATGTCGTCAACCTTTCGTGGTGAGACAATCTTGGGATTAAGGTCGCATAGTTTCCGTACTACTTCATCCCACTTCGGTTTCTCTCTATCCGTAAAAATCCAAGAGCCTTCGTCGCCCGTTGACCGCGAGGCCACTGTATGGGCATGAGTTTTATGCTCTTCATCCTGGAACACTACGGTATCCTGTATATAGCTATCTGGCCGGAGGGTGTTGATTTCGGCAACAAGTTGGATAAGGCTGACAATTAATTGCACCAGCTTATTATGGTTATTTTGGGTCTTCATCCTTATCCTCCAAATATGCTCGCTGGACTACTCATCAAGTACTCCAGTCATTGTAATCCTAATGCCAGCAGTTGCAGAGGAATTATTGGCTTCGCTGCTAGTCGCTACATCATGGTATAGCCGCCACTGGCACTCAGGGTTTGTCCGGTTATGAAGCTGGCACTATCCGAAGCCAGAAATACTACCGCATTGGCCACGTCCTGGGCCTTTCCCAAGCGGCGCAAAGGATAATTCTTGGCCGCCTGTGCCAGGTTTTCAGGAGTCAAGTAGCTCTCCGTTCCCTTAAACATACTCCCTTCTCCCAACTCCTCGCCGGTGGGTACAGTAAGTCCGGGACAGACAACATTCAGCCTTATCCCATAGCGCCCCGTCTCTCTGGCCACCGCCTTGGTGAAAGCAATTACAGCACCCTTACACCCTCCATAAACGGACTCTCTAAATTCACCCATGCGCCCTGCATCCGACCCCAGATTTACAATCGCTCCACTCTTCTGTTCTATCATGTGCAGAAGCACCGCTTTAGTGCAATTGAGCACGCCTTTGTAATTTATGTCGATTGTTTTATCCCAGATATCAGGCGTAGTATCCACAAACAGAATCTCAGTACCCAAGCCTGCATTGTTAACCAGTATATCTACCTTGCCAAATTTCTCTATGGTCTTATTAACCATAGCCTCCACTGCATCCATCTTGGCTACATCTGTCTCAATCACTACAGTCCGACCACCCGCTTTCAGAGCGTTAGCTTCGCTAGCCACCTTCTCTCCGAAAGCCGCCTTTAGCTCGGCGATTATCACATTGGCCCCTTCTTTGGCAAAGGTCAAGGAAGTAGCACGTCCAATATTTGAACCTCCACCAGTGACGATGACTGTTTTACCTGCCAAACCTAGGTCCATATTTTCCTCCTCTATAACCTTATTTTGACTAGAGACATAGCCTACAATTCGAATAGCCTAACAACGGCCTCTCAAGATTGGGTTTGCGGTCAATGTGTCGTAGTAGGCTGCTTATGCAAGACCTTGATTGTTAAAAGGAGAGTGTAAGGCATCGTTTCTCCAAGGTCAAGTCTCTGTCATCGTCCACTGCCTTGGCTAGGGTCATTACCCTTCCGGCACAAGCATGTGGGCTGGAATTTAAAGACGGGCAAGCCTTATCGGAGGACATTGGCAGATTTAGGATTGGACGAGCTTACTAAACACCTGGAGGCTGCAAGTAAACAGCCATCTTCTGGCGCTTAGCAGTTTTGGGGAGGGCCAAGTAGGGATATTCACTTTGCGTAGATGTGACGAGCGGAACCGAGTTTCCCATCACGTCATATCCCTAAGATTTCCTTATAATCCGTGTCATAATCTTCGAGACGGCCTCTTTCCTTAAGCAAGTCAAGAGGATAAGGGCGCAAGAGCGATGTCGACTTCTCAATGTCTGCAGGTTCTTCAGCTATTACTCCCGATTTGTAAAGCTGAGCTACATCCTCTGGTGACATGCCTAGGAGTTCGGTCAGTACCTGGTAGTTATGCTCGCCCAGCAACGGCGAAGCCTTGAGTGGCATCGGTGGTGTTTTTGTCATCTTCCAAGGTAGCCCCATATGAGGCCTTTTACCCACGTGCTCCATGCCAGGTATTTGAGGGAACTGCACCAATTGGAAGTGCTCCCTTGCCCTTAAGTGGCTGTCAAGCAATACCTCCTTGGCATTTAAGACTGCTCCAGCAGGTACCCCCCCCTTCTGAAGTAAATGCATAGCCTCACGATGTTCCCTGGTTATTGTCCAGGCCTCGACCAGTCTGTCTAGTTCGTCACGGTTCTCCCACCGGCTGGAACTGTCCCCAAATTTCTTGTCTTGTACCCAGGCTGGCTTGGCTATTGCTTGACAAAAGCCGTGCCACTGCTCATCGCAGGTCACAGCTATCGCCAGCCAATTGTCCCTGCCCGAGCACCTGTAGCAACCATGTGGAGCATAAAAATGATGCTGGTTACCCTGACAAGTTTTCACCCTTTTGTTAATGCTGAAGTCAATGATGGGCTCTGCCAGGCAAAATGTGCTACTTTCCAATTGAGACAATCTAATCCACTGCCCCTTACCGGTTCTTTTGCGAAAGTGTAATGCCGCTGAACAAGCTATGAATGCGTTGAGTCCCGCCATGATATCGGTAAAAGTCGCTGGCGTCGTCACCGGTGTCCCCTCAGGGTAGCCTGTCATACTAACCAACCCTGACAGGATATCTATGGTAGGGCCAAAGGCTTTATAATCTCGCCACGGACCATCATGGCCAAAGGCATTCACGGAAAGCATGATTATATCGGCCTTCAACTTCTGCAGATTTGGGTAGTCGTACCCCAAGTTTGCCATTACACGGGGACTGAACTGTTCAGCTACTACATCGCTGACCTTCACCAGTCTTTCAAAGACCTGCCGGCCTCTGGGCTGTGTCAGGTCCAAAGTTATGTTTTTCTTGTTTAGGTTGAGAGCATGATAGCGTCCCCCAGTTTCCCAGAATTTTTCAGTAAGCTGATTATCAGCATGCTCACCATAGCGAGTCACATCTAATCGGGTAGGGGCATCCACTTTAATAACTTCAGCGCCGAGCTGTGCAAACAACTTAGTCGCCAGAGGGATGCTCCACACTGTGCCCAGATCGATTATCCTCAGTCCAGTAAATGGCAACATCACAACCTCAAATTATGTCCGACTTTCTTAATTCCGCCAGCTCTGTCTTGCTATAGCCTAGATAGCCGCAGTAAATCTCTTCATTGTGTTCCCCGAGCAATGGCGGCTTGCCGGCTTTCCATGGGGTAGCCATGCTGAAGGGCTTCTCAGGCCATTGCATTTCCTGTCCTGCTGAATCGCTGACCACCTGATAAAACCCTCGATCTAGAAGCTGTGGGCAACTAGCTACTTCGTCCACCTGGCGAACGAAGCCCCAGGGAAATCCCACCGATTGAGCCTTATGAAAAATTTCCTGGGCACTTTTTTCACTGAAGATGGAGATCAAGATGTCCTTTAACTCTTCAATGTGCTCAGTTCGGGCAGTAAAGTCGTTGAACTTCGGGTTGTCTAATTCAGGACGTTCCAACACGACCCTGGCTAATGTCCCCCAATCAACATAGCCGTAGGTTAGGGGGTAAACGAAGCCATCCTGCGCAGGTAAGAAACTATAAGCAAGTTCCGCAGAGTCTATTTTCGGAGTTCGCCTAGGTATGGCCCCATAGTAGCTATATGAACCTAGGGGGTAGAACAGACTGAAGGCCACGCTCTCCATCAGCGAGATATCCATGTGTTGCCCAGCATCTGTGCCATAGGTAGTTGCCAAGGCGGCCGCTGCTCCAGCAGCGCCAGCGTAATATTGGGCCAGATAAATCCCGGACTTCACAGGCTCACGGTCATAGGTGCCAACCAGATACATATAGCCCCCCAGCGCCTCAGCTATGAGCTCGGTTGCTTTATAGTCCCTGTATGGCCCATATTGGCCAAAATTGGATATGGAGACCATAGCCAGTTTGGGATTGATTTTGGCTAAAGAATCGTAGCTCAGACCTAAACCCGGCATTACGCGCGGTTCAAAATTTTCCACAAGCACATCAGCGTTCTTAATGAGCTTCTTGAAGATCTCTACTCCCGACTGCGTTTTTAAGTTCAGGGTTATGCCTTTCTTGCCGGCATTAAGGAAGCTGAATATGCCGCTTCTTTCGGGGTCGGGCTTATCACCTGGGAAAGGGCCAAGATTTCTAGCACCGTCCCCTCCATCAGGCCTCTCTACCTTGATAACGTCGGCGCCTAATCCACAAAGCAGCTTAGTGCAATACGGGCCAGCAATGTAGTGGGAATGGTCAATTATTTTCATGCTAGATAGGGAGTACTCGCTCATCTCTTTCCCTCGTTGTGATCTTGGGAACTATTCACGCCATATCATTGCCATTTTCGGCGCTCCGAGTGAGGCAATGGCTTAGTTACGGTTCGATAGATTATAGAACAGATGATGCGGCACTACAATTAGCTTCGTTCCGCTTGTTATATGGCAAATTGGAGACACTATGTCTTCCGTTCCAGCTTGAACTCAAACTGGCAGCAGATTTCCTCCGGGCTTTTCCGGGGAGGCATCTTGGGCATAGTGACAACTATGTCAGGGT
>Ga0114922_10004315_pt1 | contig 13174 bp, 11 predicted proteins | sample AartaG_FD_100975 | JGI IMG/M metagenome (GOLD analysis project Ga0114922, IMG submission 100975) | Deep subsurface microbial communities from Aarhus Bay to uncover new lineages of life (NeLLi) - Aarhus_00045 metaG | ecosystem: Environmental > Aquatic > Marine > Oceanic > Sediment | place... | reverse complement strand
CAGAGAACATCATCGGAGTTAGCTGACTCTGTTTTTGATACTGGTGCACAAATGGCAGTTTCGTTGCATTGATAATTATAAGGGTGGTCTAAGTCTATTTTGCTTCGTCGATTGATATTGGTTGGCCTGCCCCCAATATTGATACCACTTGTTAAGTCACAGTTAGTATAACTTCAGGTGCTGGTGGACAATATCCCAGGGCATTATGAGGACGCAACTGATTGTATTCCGGTCGCCATTGCTCTATCAAGACCTGAGCTTGTTGATGATCTGTTCCGGTGCATATCCTTATCTTGGCCATCTGTTCCCCCCTTTTACGAGATTATAACTGGTATCGTTTTAGGGGGTCAGGTCAACTCGGCTAAACGGGGGCCATCTCCTGCGGTCATTTATCCATATACCGGAATTAGGAGAGGGTTGGTTCCTCCTGTGCTCCCTGCCTATTGGTCAGCCTCGCTTGTACTTCCGAAATCAGATCTTGAACCGTGATACGCAATACTGTCTGGCCTTGTTTTAATGTGTCAACGAGAACATTGACGTCCTCAAAGAAATAGACTGTCTTCCCATCCGTGAGCACTACGAAGGATGCTAAAGGCTTGGACCGACCTCGTATAAAGCGGAAGCTCGACCGTATTCGCTGTAGAGGCAACGAACTGTCCAACAATCTCATCAGGATCTTTAACTCTAAGATGTCTTCTATAGAATAGAGACGGCGTGAACCTCTTCCGGATGCTGACCTGAGACTCGGCCTCACCAGGCCTGTCTTGTCCCAATACGCAAGCTGGCGATGGGTAGCACCGACCACATGTGATACCTCTGAAATACGGAATGATATAGGTCTTCTTCTCCGCGACATTGTGAATTCCACCAAGTCAATAGGATATGAGCCATATCATTATATCACCTATGGTTTAGAGACTGGTTCAAGTCCAGTCGCTACCACCACTCCACATAAGTTATCGCCTCAACATCAAGGAGTTACTCGAATTCCACAAGTTCACGCACACATATACAATAACCAAGGGATTATCTAGGTCAGTGAAGTTTGAGGATAGCTGGAGGCTGTACGGAGGATTGAGCAACTTTTGAGAAGGGATTTGACTTTCCTAAAAAGCATACCAACCCGTCATTTCGTGCAATTCAATAAGTACAACACATGACCGGTCTTGCCCAGAAGGTAGGCAGACACTAAATGCTTGCTGATATTCAGCCGGCATCTCTACCGGGCATGGCATAGCCTCTTACGGTGACTTTTTAGACTCACTTTGGAAAGAGCCGTGAAAAACGAGACCTGCTTTGTACCAGCTATTATTGGGCAAGGAGAGTGCCCTTTGGTCAATTAAGCATCTCATGATAACTCCAGAATGTGGTAAATGTTATCGGTACAAAGTGGGCACTTCTGGGCTGAACAAAACGCTAGAAAGTTCAACAGAGGTCGGCTTAACAATATATTAAAATGTGACACAATACGATACTGTACCTTTGTGGATAAATGGTACAATCAACGTGCATAGAGCATCTAACTTAACAGTAGTTATGAAACTTACATACACAATGGGAATCAAGACTACGCCAGAGAAAGTGTGGTACTGGTTTGGTACCCCAGAAAGAGCAACGGTGTGGCAGACGAATGTCTCTAGAATTGAGATAACACAGGAAAAGGCAGAATAGAAAGGAGAGCTTGACATGGCTGATAATTATGACTGGCTTTTTCAGAGACGCGCGATCGGTCCCAAAACTGCGCCGAACCTTCTTGTACTCCATCCCCTTGAACGCTCAGACGGGACGGCTGAAGGCAAGCCTCGTGAATCGGCTTACGATTGGTATCGACAGATGGCCGCAGGCCAGTGGGGTGTCTTGTTTGTAGAATGCACCACCTGTTCGGATGATCCAGCCGAGAGGGGCCATTACCCTGACGGATTTCTGATGACCGAGAGCAACTTGCCGGAGTTTAGCCGGTTGGTTCGGGAAATAAAGGAGGTAAGTCCAGAAACAATTCTGATGATACAACTCAGCACCGGTTCACCCGGCAGTGGTCGTGAAGGGAATGAAAACTTCATGAGTTTGTCCTCCTCGGCGATTAGCCGTTCGCTGGCAAACATGATAAAAGGCGGCGTCCTGGCGGCTGAAGCCGGTTTCGATGGGATGGATCTTAAGCTCTGCCACGGACATCTTACGTTTCAGCTCTTGTGTGAGGCCAACAAGAGGCAGGATGAATGGGGCGGCGAAACCCTCAGACAGAGGGCCCGGTTTACCATAGAAGCCGTGCAAGGGATTAGGAAGGAACTTGCCCGCAAGAGAAAAGAAGGTTTCATCATCGGTGCTCGGGTTTCCGAGCCCAGCTTGGCCAACTTGAGGGATATTGTTGAGGTGCTAGATAGAGGTCTTGGTCTGGACTTCATAAGCGTTTCCCACTACCCAGACGTTTTCAACGCCGATGCCATTTCCGTTCTTACCCAGGCGGTGAAGATGATGGAGCCCCAAGCAGCCGTCATTCAAGCCGCCTTCACATCTTATCTGGCCAAGAAAGGAAACCCTGTTGAGAAAATGAGACACGCCCTTCAATCAAGATTGGCCCCGGATTTCGTGGGCTTCGGTCGACAGGCCATTGCCGATCCGTTGACACCTGAGAAACTTAGGAACGGCCTGTTCGAAGAAATCAATTGGTGTAAGCGATGTAACGTCTGCCTCAGACAGAAACAGTGCAAGTATTATGGCGAAGAGTAGGTCGGGCTTAAGAAGACGGTCACCACCGATACCTTTTATCACGACTCTACAGTTTGCGCAGGCTTTCTATAGTTGACAATAGTGATAGGCGGCTGCCTGCTTCAGAGACTCCGTTCGGCGTGATACTAGCTCAACAAGTGGCATGCTTTTTTGGGGGCAAGTCACGACTACTTGGGGGCCAGCCACTGGTTAAACTTCGGTGTGCGTTTCTCTTGGAAAGCTTTAAACCCGCATTTCCCATATCAAACTGAGACTTAGTCCTGTTGCCATAGTAAAATAGCTTCAAAAGCCCCTATGGTTAGCTACGCGGCAAGGGGTCTGCATGGAGGAGCCCAATGGGTGAAAAGACTAAAGAGGGGCCATGTTGTTCAATAGATAGAACTCTCAACATGATTTTCAAGGTGGTGTTCACTTTTGCTTAGGTCAGAGTCTCCGGCCCTGCACAAAGCGCTATGTTGTTACTTGAGCAACAATCTACCCTAATGTTCGTTCAGGAACACGCCAGTCTACTGTTGTTGCTCAGACGTAAACTTGATCTATTTATGCTGCTGAGGACTTCTTAATTTGCCATAATGCAAATACTAGCGCAACAGCGATGGAGTGAATCATCTATGATACCGGTGCTACGAGAATCGGGTATGATTACCGGTGGAGTCCGAACGATTCGGAGGAGGTTTTCAAATGATGAGACTGAATGATGGTCAAATCGGGCAACTGCTCGACTGGTTTGTTAGTTCGTCCCAAACCAGAAAACGAGACATTAGCTGCTTCTTCTCAAACAGGAATTCGGAAACCGTCCACGTTGGCTAATAAGGATTTGGCAATGCGCCTGATTAGCCAGATACGAAAAAGACCCCACGTAGCTTTTTCTATACTCTGCTTGATAACGGCTTTGTCAGGGTATGCCTATACCTCCACAAGCAGCACCGCTGGTAAGCATGTATCAATAGTATTTCTATACCTGTCAGCGGCTATTGGGGCTTACTTTTGCCTAAGACAACTAGTCAGGATGACTAGGATTCGCTTTTTCATGAAAAAGTATGCTTCTTCCTATTGAGATACCAGGTTATGAAGAAATGCAGAAGATGGTTAAATAAACGAGAGTTAAGTTGGATAAGAAGCATCCTTTTGTTCTTATAATGGGACTAGATAATGCCTATTATGACCCGTTGATGGGGCGCATAGCTCTTGGTGACGTTCTGCTCAACAGGTTAGAAGGCCAGGAAGGAATGGCTCTCGTTAGCCACGAACTCACGCACGTAAAGAAAAAACATTTCGCCAAGCAAATTTTCCTTATATTTATTCTATGATATATTACTTATTATTACGCTACATGGAGAGCAAGACTTAGTTTTCTATGCAGTATTGATAGCTCTATTTTCAATGCTGTTCCCATATGTTAGCCGAAGGTTTGAATACGAAGCAGATGCCGGCGCAGCAGATAAGACTAGCCCGGAAGCCAGTATCTCATCACTGAAAAAGATGGAGGTGAAATAGCTCCGGGGTCGCGAAACTGTTACTCATCCATCAATAGAGAGTCGGATTGAAAGGCTGCTTGAACGTCAACGGAAAATACCACATGCTAAGGCTTAACGAGCAACTGTTGCAGTGCTGGAATGAGGTGTTTCTTTTCAAAAAGAACTTCAAAATGCTTCCAGATTGGCTGGCCAGCTAGGATTCGGAGGCCATGCCGGAATCAGAAAACGTGGAGTTGGCCAATAGTGATATGAAGCAGTCGCGTTTTTCAAAGAGACCCAGGGTCTTTTATGGCTACTGGATGATAGCGGTAACCTTTCTCTGTCTTTTGATGATGTCGGGAGCTGGAAACTTTGTCTACAGTTTGTTTGTCAACCCTCTGGAAACAGACCTGGGGTGGAACCGCGGTGACATTATGGTTGGTTTCACCATTTTCTTTCTCATGATGGGCGCTGCTTCGCCAATTGTAGGCAGGATTGTTGACCGTCATGGGGCCAGGAAGGTTATCCCCGCAGGCGCTCTGGTGATGGGCATTGGCTTTGTCCTGTTGAGTCTGATGAACGAGCGCTCGTTGTTCTATTTCGGCTACTTCCTTGTTGGCACAGGCGCGGCGGCGATAGGACCAGTTCCTACGAGCGCTATAGTATCAAACTGGTTCCGGAAGAAGAGAGGCACCGCTATCGGCTTAATGTCCGCCGGGATAGGTGCAGGTGGTGTTGTCCTATCTCCAATCGTTGGCCGTCTTATCCCTGAGGTGGGCTGGAGGAACTCCTATCTAGCACTGGCTGTAATTGTCTGGGTGTCTATTATTCCATTATCTTTGCTGGTAATAAGGACAAAGCCAGCGGAAAAGGGGCTTTACCCTGATAACCTGGCACCGGCTGGGACAGCCACCGCGAACGAGTCACTGGTATCAGACTCCAGTGGTCTGACCCTCAAAATGGCATTGAGCACATCGGCTTTCTGGCTCATGGCGGTTGCGTTCTTGTTGAGCAATTTCAGCAACATGGGTGCAGTCCAAGCTCAGGTTCCTTATCTCAATGACATTGGCTTTCCCATTGGAACTGCAGCGACTGCTCTTGGTGCCGTTGGCCTGGGTAGTGGTGGTGGCAAATTCTTCTTCGGATGGCTTTGCGACCAGATAGCGCCAAAATATGCCTGTGCCATTGGTCTCTGTCTTCAACTGGTTGCCATCATTATGCTCATGAGCGTAGGACCAGCGTCACCAATGGCAATGGTCTGGCTCTATACTCTCATGCTGGGGTTTGGTCTAGGTAGCTGGTTTCCAACAATGTCAATTATGGTCAGCGCCAACTTCGGGTTGGCTTACTACGGCGTCATCTTCGGCGTAGTGAACTTAGCTCAGAGCCTTGGCACTGGTAGTGGTCCTCTCCTGGCTGGCTATCTATATGACAGTATGCGCACATACCACTGGGCCTTTGTTATCTTTGCCTCACTGTACGCAATAGCTCTGCCTGCCATCCTGATGGTACGCCGTCCGGGTAACCACCTGCATAACCGTGAAACTTAGCACCGGCACCGTCTTACATAAGGCATCCTTGGTAACACCGTAGGCAAATCCTCCGGTGAAAAGCCCTGAGTTGATAAGAGAATACTTAAGTTGACAGAGCCTATAACCAGTGAATGCGGGGGGAACTAGTTGAAAATTAACGTCAGGGTAAGGCTGAATTCCAAGGTTGGCGAGGTTAGCCAAGAGAGCGATATCATTTTGGTGAAAGTTAATGACCTCTCAAGGAAGGCAGAGCCAACCGGGCGGTCATTAGACTACTTGCAGAGCATTTTAGCGTTCCTCAGAGACAAGTCAAGATTCTCGGCGGCTTTAAGAGCAAGAATAAGGTTGTCAAAATTATTTGAGGCACATCAGCACCCACAAAGGCAGAAGCAAGAAACGCAGCTGAATTAGAGCGAGAGCAGGCGAAGCAGGTGCTCTGGAAACACTTGATGAGGGCTTTGGGTTATTCCAAAAGCATAAAGCCTTTTGAGGAGCTCGCTTGTAGAGTGCCCCTCAATTTTATGGAGAGTATAAAGCCTAAAGAAAGTTTGGGCCTAAGGCAGGCCTGGTTAGTAGGCACAGCTGGCCTGTTACCTTCCCAACGGTCGCAGGGAGAATTTTCCCGGGATGCTGAACTAAGAGAGTTGAAGCGCGTGTGGCGGACAGTGAGCAAGGGAGCTACTCCCATGAGGGAAAATGATTGGAACCTCTGGCATATATACCCCAACAACTCCCCGATACGACGTATTGTAGCCCAAAGTTACCTCCTTGAGAGGTATTATGACACGGGGTTGCTGGGGGGGGATGTTACAGCTAGTAAAGGAAACCCCACCCTTCCCTCTCCACTTAATGAAGAGGGACAGAGGGAGAGGCAGGCATCGCTGGCTGGAAGGCAGCTTGACTGTTTCCGGACGGCTATTGGCAAAACCATTTTGATTTTGATATCAGGTCGAAAACAAGAATATCAGCTCTTTTGGGGAAAAGTAAGGCATCTGAAATTGTGGTCAATGTGATATTGCCGTTTGCCTTCTCCTGGGGAGAGATGACTAATGAACCGGGATTAAAGGGGAAGGCTATCGAGCTTTATAATCATTACCCTAAATTAGCTGAAAATGAGATAACCCGCCACATGGCAAGACAGCTTTCTCTTAAAGGCAGGGCTGGTTTCACCGCTTGCCATCAGCAAGGCTTAATCCATATCTTCAGGAACTACTGTCGAGAGGGAAGGTGTTGCGAGTGCCCTTTGGTCAATTAAGCATCCTCATTACAACTGCAGAATGTGGCAAATGTTATCAGTACAAAGCAGGCATTTCTGGACTGAGTAAACCGCTAATATGTTTAATTTTGGTTCCCGACTCATAGGCTTGCCCGTGTTGTTACCGGAAAGCATTTAGCCCTTGGTGACTCAAGCAGCCGAGTTGCTCAGGCTGTAAGATGTAGCGGAGGCCAGGCTAGGGCATACTATTCTTATTCCTTGGCGACCCACAATTTCAATAGTTGCTAAGAAGGACTGCCTGCAATTCACACACGCATAGCTACAGTTGAACCGACCCTAAGCATTGAACTCAAGTTGATATTCTGCTAAAATATGAGTCAATTGTTCGGCTCCGTGCCAGAGCTAGCCCGCCATACTGAGCGGTAACTGCACCTGTAGTATAATACCTAAGCCAACTTGCTTCAGATTGATTACATGTACCATGGAAAAGCGAGTACTCTTTGTCTTATTGTCAGCTGTTTTCACCGCGCTTCTCGGGGTCGGAATCATTGCCCCGATAATACCTATATACGCGATGGACTTGGGCGCTACTGGCATTACTCTGGGGCTTATGATAGCTGCCTTTTCAATTGGCCAAGGAATAATGCAGCCTATAGTCGGGAACCTGTCTGACCGGCACGGCAGAAAACGTTTCTTGGTGATAGGGTTATTAATATATGGTGCGGTGGGAATTACTTATACATTAGCTACTTCAGTAGAGCATCTGACAATGATACGTCTTTTGCATGGCGTAGGTTCCGCCATGATTGTGCCGATTGTCATGGCTTACATCGGGGACTTGACCCCTCAAAGGCAAGAGGGCAAATACATGGGCATCCTTAATATTGCCCTCTTTACTGGCATTGGTGTAGGTCCGATGCTTGGCGGGTTTTTCCGTGATACGTTGGGTATCAATTCAGCGTTCTATGCTATGAGCGGCTTCACGGCGGCTTCACTGGCTCTCGTACTGATTTTACTTCCGACTGAGCGCTTTGACCGTGAAGTAGCATCTACCATTGGACTGCTGGCCACATTGCGACGAATGTTGCACAACAGGAGGGTTATTGGCGTCTTGATTGCGCGGGCGGGCACTATGATTGTTATGGCTCCTACTATTGGGTTCTTGCCTATACTGATGGACCGGCTCATGGGAGCTAAAGGTATCGAAATTGGCATCGTAATTTCTACGCGCACACTAATAAATGCTGGACTCCAAACCACTTTTGGAAGGATGGCTGATCGTCATAACAGAGTAACGCTACTGATGGTAGGCTGCTCCATCATGGGTGCAGGTATGTTCTTAGTGCCTGTTGCAGCTGGATTCTTACAGCTGGTTGGGCTGTTTGCCGTCATAGGCGTAGGTGAGGCTCTGGTTTGGCCGGCTTTGGGAGCAATAGCAATAGAGGAGGGGCAATACTACGGCCAGGGCTCAATGATGGGTGTCTTCAATATGGCTATGAGCGCTGGCCTACTAATAGGCTCATTATTAGCGGGTTCATTAATGGACCTGCTCGGACTGGACTATCTGTTCTATATTATCTCCATTATCCTTATTGCAAGTGCAGTGGTGGGTGGCCGAATGATTGCGCTAGGGGGGACAAGGCCAAAAAGAAGGTTCTTCGGTTGATTCCGATGGTGGTTAGAGCTTACTCGCAGTTTCTGTCATTTGTTGGTGAAGCCATGTGTTCTTTTCTCACCTGAGGTGCGAATATCCTTGGTAACTCCTGCACCCTTATATCTCTGCTCTAGGAACGCCGCAAGTTTTTGATAGGCTCAAGAATATCCATTGAACGAAAAGCCACTCCGTTCAATTGGCCTTCATGTTCTCCAACAATTCAGGCTATTGTGCAGCGAGAGTATATAACAATACGCTTTTGTTGCAACATATTATCTAACTCGCAAACGGTGGATTTTATAGGGATTCCCTTCCGAATCTTTGTAACTCCAATCCTCCTTAAGGTCCACAGGTTCACAAATTTGTCGCCACGAAATATGTAAATTGCGTTCAGTTATGTCACCAAGATAAATTTCTCCAGGTTTAGCTTGTGCCTGTATTTTCGCGGCTAAACTGACGACTTTACCAATAATATCTTTATGTTGCTTTGTTTCGGGACTTCCTATGATCTCTATATATGCTTCACCAGAATCTAGCCCAATTCTTATATCGAGGGTGGGATATCCTTTCTTACGAAGTATGGGATTCAGACCATCGTAAACGAGACCTCGCAATGTTAACGCACAATCGATTGCAAGGTCATTTTTCCTAATGAAACTAGGTTCGGGAAAATACGCAATGAGACCATCGCCTGTATACTTCAGAACATGCCCGCGAAATTTAGGAATTATCTCACTCAGTTCATATAAAATTGTAGTAATTATACGTGCATATATTCTCGAATCAGTTTCTGTCGCGAGTTTTGTGGAACCAACAATATCAAGTGAAATTATAACAAAGGCTAGTTTATATTCCGTTAAAGATTCTAAAAATTCCTCGGATTTATCCTTGAAGGTAGGCTTACTTCTATCTCCTTCAAGCATGGCTGAAATATGAGACCTACGAGACTCGATATATTCTTTAGCGTTTTCAATATCTGGTCTTTCAAAATAAATTGGCATTCCTTCGAGTTGCTTATAGCTATCAAAAACAAATTCTTCTGTGAAGTAGACGTTATCGAATTTATCATACAGCTCTCGTTTACCATTAATTACCTTCCACTCATATCTGCGCGGGTCAGGCTCCAGCTTCAAAAGGATTTTCCTTGACTTTTCATCTATAGAAATTACCTCTTGAATGAAATCAAACCTGAATCTATGTGATGCATCTGGCATATCGTAGATACCTTGGCATTACCACCAGTTTTGATATCATTTACTATTGGAGCCCGGTCATTATTTCAGTATACTCCGAGGGAATCATACCTTTCAATAAGCTACGTGATCTGATCACGAAATAATCTTACGATTAAATATCTGTAGATGGATTCTGAACAAACCGCCCAATTGTGCAACGGTGGCTCCTCAAAGAGACAACAAGAGGAAATCGGCTGCCGGAGTAAGAGAAAGAATCTGAACTTTTCTTACCGTCCACTTCTTAGTCAACGTGTAGCTGTGACGGCACAGGCCAAGCTCTTGATGCTTCAGCACCCAACCCAAAGGCTTTGCCTCCACAATAAGAAGTTCACTCGAACAACACAAAAACTCGACTCACGCTTTAACAATATTTACCTTACCATCAAGGCGCCAATGTTGGTATGACTTCCCTCTCTGCCCCATCCATCCTGACAAGCTCAAACCATTTCCCGTCGTGAGGTATGCGGAAGACGAAACCGTTGCCTAGGTCAAGAGTGATAAGCCGGTGCTCCTCGGTCTTATACACCCCAAGAGGGCTCCGAGCTACAACATATGTGACCCACCCTATGTCCATTTCCGTGACAGTTACGTCGCTCGGCTCTATCCATCTGTACCACGCCAATGGCCCGGCCGAGCTTGCGCCACATCCTAACTCAAATGCGACATCCTTATCTCTGATCTGCTCCCAGGATTCGTCAGCCATAGCGCCTTTGGTACTGACCATTGTAGACATTAAGTTCCAACAGCTCGACTCTTCGGAAAAGAGCTTCTCCCCAGACAGAGCAAATATCACAGTCGCGTATCCTTCATCGCCCACCAAGGGATTTTCACCCAGAACTATTATGGAGGGTTGCCCCCAGCGAGAAACATCCCCAAAAAATTCCACTTTTCGTAAACGACCGAAATGCCAGTACCAAGTGGACAGCTCACCATTCGGCTTCATACCAACTATTAAGCTAGGTGCCGGTCTTTGAGCAATGTCGTTGGCAAGGAAAAGGATCTCCTGCCCACCGGTGCCATCGAGGTCTTCTACCAGAAGGTCAACAATCGCGAACTCTGCACTACTATAGGGCACATAGACTCGAGGAAACCACAACAAGTCACCCAAAGTGACCTCGCCGTTGATGATCTCCTATCCATCTTCATCAAGAATCATGAGCCTGCTCGCCTTGCCGGCCTCTGCTTTCGTAGCAACCACAACTTCCTTTACCCCATCCCCGTCTAAGTCGCTCAACCGCGAGTGTATAATGATAGCTGATGGAAGTGGTTTTGCCCAAGCAATTTCGCCTTCATTAGTATAAGCTACAAGAAGGGAACCCTGAGCAACAACTGTCTCAGCTGCTAACCGTGGGCCCGCAAAGGAAGCAATACCACCTATCCATGTCGCTAGGAAAAGCCCTAGAATAAGCGGTACAAGCCATGCTTTTCGCCTGCGAGCATCATATTTACTCCAGTCATCAAGAAGCCTCGCGGAAAAGAGCACGACAAAAACAAGTAGAGAGGTCGAAAAGAGATAGTATACGACTCGCCACCCTGTAGAGATTTCACCCCATGGAGCCAAGGTCATATGTCGTGAATCTCCTTAACAATAGTCGCTTGCCCCGCAAATCACCAAGCCCAGACCACACCCTTTGCCCGTCGTCATCACATACGAGGTTGGCAATTTCTATCTGTTCCACTTCCAAAGAATAAAGTGGTTGGGCAGCCAGAATGCAAACTGCTATCGAGTCCAGTATAACACTTTGGTTGCGTGAGTGCTAATCTGCCAGCTGCTCAGGGCGGGAATATCGATCGCGTTTTGCTAACCTGTTGAACAAGACGCTAAAAAGTGCAATCGCGAGAGGTAGCCAGAGTATCCCACTTCTGATGACTATGTACATTCTTAATGAACTTCCTTGTCTCTTCACTTCTGGGTTCAGCCTGCCAGAAGCCGTATGTGGTCTGCTGCACCATAGCTTACTCCTCCCTCTGAATCAGAACCTGCTGGTTTACCCGTATTGGAGCAAGCCCGGAGTATCCATTCACTCTTGTCTTGAAAGTGTCCCCTCTTCCCTGACGCCGAACACCTGGCCCGGCCTGGGCTTTGCCTTAAAAGTTCCAGTTTTCAAGCACTTTTGGGGCAGGGGGCTCTTTTGCCTCAAAAGTCCAATACGTTCAATGATGGTGTAAATCCAGGAAATGCAAACACAGGTTCAGCGTGTCTATTTCCCATACCCACACAACAGTAACCTAGTGTGTCATATCGGTTGGTTCTTGTCGGTGACGCTAAGTTTTCGTCTCACTAATAGAAAGCCAGCGTAGTGCGCGAGCTCTTCTTTATCTTTGTCTTCAAGTTCCTTTTCCAGGTCTCGAAGATAATCCTCAATCCGCTTAGGCAGTGCGGTAGGTTTTGTGACCGCTGCCAGAATGGGAAGAGTAAGTTGGGGAGAGTATGCTTCTTTAAGCACTTCCTCAGCCGGGATAGAGTACACATTCGACACGTTTATCAATAGTCTTTCTGGTATTGGTCTTTGCCCCCGCTCTATCTGACTAAGGTATGCTTCTGGACTTTTACACTCCAGCCCTAACCGGATTGCCGCATCATGAAGGGTTAACTTAGCGTTTTTTCGCCACGCCTTAAGACATAGGCCAAATTTGTCAGAAGATCGTCTCCCATAGTATTTTCGTCTTTTAGCCATGGTTTTACCATATTGTTAAATTTGCTAGCTAGCTGTAAAGAATTATTAACACGTAGATAAATAAATGTCAATAGTTTTTCAGTACTTGTAGCCAAATTTAATGGTGGAGTTGACAATATATTAACTACTTGTTAAAATATTCTAAAACGTTGGTGCATTTTGACATTAGGGGGACTTGGATTTAGAATAGCAGTCCTCGCCCCGAAGGTTCACAAGTGGAAGGTGATACAATGATGGGCTATCGCCTCCGAGAGCTAAAAATCGAGGTCAATAAGACCTGCCCTCTTTATTGTCTTCACTGTTCCTCCAATGGTCGGCCTAACGCTCCAGATTGCCTAGGTCCCAGTAAGGTTTCAGAGCTGATTAGAGAATTTATTCACTTGGGTGGCGAGAAACTGTGTATTTCTGGCGGTGAGCCATTGTGCTACGAGGGACTGTCGTCAGTCATTAATTCTTGTAAGGGAACGAATATTGACGTATCGTTATATACTACCGGAATTATTCGGAACGGTGGCCCTCCCAAGCATATCTCAGAAAGAACTGCGGATTTCTTAGCTGAAAATGGTGTTAGAGTCATATTCAGCCTGCATGGTGCATTTTCTAAAACCCATGATATGCTTACTCAGGTTCAGGGTAGCTTTGATAGCACAATGATGGCCATCGAGAAGACGATTG
>Ga0114922_10004314_pt1 | contig 13179 bp, 9 predicted proteins | sample AartaG_FD_100975 | JGI IMG/M metagenome (GOLD analysis project Ga0114922, IMG submission 100975) | Deep subsurface microbial communities from Aarhus Bay to uncover new lineages of life (NeLLi) - Aarhus_00045 metaG | ecosystem: Environmental > Aquatic > Marine > Oceanic > Sediment | place: Aarhus... | reverse complement strand
TGCCGGTGTGGCAAACGATTTTATCCTGGCGGTTCTGGATACAAAACTATCTTTTTTTTGTGGAAACCCGGATCTGTCAGTAAACTCAGACAGAGACGTTGTAACAGGCCAGTGGGTGCATGTGGCGGGCATTCGAAATCTACAGGAACAAAAAATCAGCATATATATTGATGGCGAATATGAAAAAACTCTTGATCATAGCAATAGTAATCCGTTGAATGCTCACGATGTAATTGCTGTCGGAGGCAACGTTCTCGATTCACGTTACTATACAGGGCTAATTGACGACGTCCGCATATTCGACCACGCTTTGACCGGCATCGAGGTTCTAAGCGCCATGCAAGGCCAGATATGGCCGTATGCCTGGAGCCCCACACCCGCTGATGGCCAGATGCATGCCGATACATGGGTGAACATTGCGTGGAATCCGGGTGGCTATGCAGTCTCACACGATGTTTATATTGGTGACAATTTCGAAGATGTAAACGCCGGTGCCGAAGGTACATTCATTGGTAATCAGACCGCAACATTTTTTGTTGCCGGCTTTCCGGGATTTCCTTTTCCGGATGGTCTCGTTCCGGGTACGACTTACTACTGGCGAATAGATGAGGTCAACGACACCGAACCGAACAGTCCGTGGAAAGGAGAAATCTGGAGCTTTATGATTCCACCCAAAACTGCATATAATCCCGAACCTGCTGATGGTGCCGAGTCTGTAGGTACGGATGCCACTCTTAACTGGACAGGAGGCTTCGGTTCTAAATTACACACGGTTTACTTCGGTGATAATTTTGACGAAGTCAGCAATGCCACCGTAGGTTCGCCTCAGGGAACTACAGCCTATGACCCAGGCCCGCTCAAATTGGCCGAAACTTACTACTGGCGGGTCGATGAGTTCGATGCAATCGACACATATAAAGGCGACGTCTGGAGCTTTATTACTCAGGGCGCAGTCGGCAGCCCGGAGCCGGCTAATGGAGCCGTAGATGTAAAGCAGACACAGATTCTGATCTGGACGCCGGGAGTCTTTGCCGACTCACATGAGGTCTATTTCGGCACAGACGCAGAAGCTGTGAAAAATGCCGATACGACTTCGCCTGAATATAAAGGCAGCGGAAACCTTGGTTCCGAGAGCTTTGACCCCGGAAAGCTCCTGTGGGATACCACCTACTATTGGCGAATTGATGAGGCCAATAACGCAAATGCCGACAGCCCATGGACAGGTCCTCTCTGGAGCTTTACCACGGCAAACTTCCTCGTCGTGGACGATTTTGAGAGCTATAATGACCTGGACCCCGCCGAATCCGGGAGCAACAGGATATTTTTAGCCTGGTTAGATGGATTTGATAACCCGGCTATCAACGGTTCTGTAGTTGGTTACGCTAATCCTCCTTTTGCCGAGCAGACTATAGTTCACAGTGGTAATCAGTCGATGCCGTTTGCCTATGACAATGCTGTTGGGAAATCCGAGGCGACTTTAACATTGACGTACCCGCGCGACTGGACCGAGAATGGTGTCAATACTCTGGTAATTTGGTTTAGAGGTAATTCGACTAATGCCGCCGAACCAATGTATGTTGTTCTCAATAACAGTGCTGCGGTTACTAATGATAATCCTAATGCAGCACTGACAGGCTCCTGGACCCAATGGACTATCGACCTGACGCGTTTTGCCGACCAGGGCGTGAACCTTGCCAATGTCAATACAATTACTCTTGGTTTCGGTAACAGGAATAATCCCGTGGCTGGCGGTGCAGGTATGGTGTTCTTCGATGATATTCGTCTGTATGCTCAGCAACCGGCAGTACCTTGATCTACAGGTAGCAGTTGAATGTGTCATTTAGATAACAGATTTGTGTCAGTTTGGGGCCTATACCGATTAGGTATAGGCCCCTCTACTACTAACTATCGGGGGGCAATTTTTAATAATAATATTTGAATTCTATATCCACATCCCACATATCGGGCAGGCCTGGCTTTTGAGTAAGCTTGACCCGATTACACTGCAAGTTTGCCCAGCGAAGCTGAATCGTCGAGAGAAACTCGGCAAATTTGACTACGTCAATCTGTTTGAGGCTTACAGTAGCACTCTGGCTTTTCTCGCCGCGTGAGGTTTGGGGCGCAACTGCATTTAGGTCCCACTTGCTCGGTGGTATTTTGCTCGTGCTGGCAACCCTTGCCACCACTTTATCAAAATTAAATTCGATATCGACATCATTGGAATCAGTATATTCATGTCGGTCGGGATCAAGAGTTAAAATCTCCATCATTATCGCCTCAGCCTTCTTAAACTGGGCTTGCTGGTCTTCTTGATTTTTTTCTGCGGCCGGTAAATATACCGCCCAGACTAACAACGGCCACAGGCACACTATAACAGGCGTGAGTATGTAATATAAAATCGGATTCTTGTATATATCTTTCATATAAAATATTCCTCAGCGACTACTTCGGCGCCAGTGTTATATTAAAGTTGTCACGGGCACCTTTAATACCAAACTTTTGTCTTAAAACATCCAGGCCGTTGTTCCTCAGCGTTTCTGAGAATTTTGTGGTATTCTGCCGGCTGGAAGTATCGCCAGTCACGATAATGTCCTTTGCTGCAATGGTGATAGACTTTATATTCAGATTCGTCTGTGCTCCACATTTATTAAATGCCGTCAGAAGCAATGTCAGTTTCGACGAAATAGATTTTTCACCTTTAATGGTTATCAGGCCCTTCTTTGCATCTCTTATGCGCCCCAACTCGCTTCTAAGTTTCCTGACGGCTTCCACCGGCTCTGTTTTAGCCGGAAGCTTATCACCCAACATAACAGCCGAGTAGTTTTGTGCAAACCTGGCGCGGAGCTTATTTCGGGACTTGTTCTTCGTAAATAACTGCGTATGAAAATACAGGCCGACAGCTATCAAAAGGACCGTAACAGATATCGCCGCAAACTTAAGCGCCTGCTGCGTTTTAATCTTTTTGCCCTGAAACGGACTGAAGTCGTCACGGAAATTTACCCGGCGTCCCTTTTCCGAAAGAGCCAGAGCCGCCCCGTAGGCAATAGCATAATCAACGTGGCACGGCCATCCTGGCCGTGGCTCCACGGGCTTGAAGCCCGTGGAACGGTCGGCTGGAATTTGATTTTCGGCTCCGGCCTCATCGAGCCAGCCAATTCCATCGGATTCAATACTCAGCTTTTCACTGAGCTGCTGATGGTTTACTGTCCCGGCAGAGTCGAAGACTTTAAGGTAATTTATTGGCTCGCCGCTTTTAACCAGAGCAGTCGTTACAAGCACTTCTCTTGTGAGCAGCTCGCTTCTGTTCTGCATCGGGCCGACCAGAAATGTCCGAACCGCAGAGGCCTTCTGGATCCCCGCCTTCCCCGAGACAGGCGGTATAATTAAATAACCATTCCGGCTTGAAAGTATCCCGAATACAGTCCCGGGCTGCCGGGATTCGGCCGAAGGCGCCTTGCGGCAGATAAATCTCGATAAACAACTGACATCCGGCTCTATAGTTACCGGGTCAAGATTATGCGCCTGCAAAGAATCAAGCATTTCCGATAGTATCTTTCGCTCTGAGGTGAAAACCGTAAGTTCAGAACCCTCCTGCCCGGCTGATGTTATCTCAAAGGCCAACGCAATATTGGCTATGTCCATCGCAAGGGCCTCTTCCGTATCAAACCTTATAGTGGCCGAGATTTGTTTCGGGTCGCTAAACTCACTGTGCACACTATGCTGCATAAAAATCGCACAATCCAGAGCGACCGCAACCTCGGAATATGACCATCTCCGCTGGGCGCAGCCCTGGGCAATGAGACCCGCCAGGGCCTGCATGTTCGCCTGCTCCTTCTCTTCGACAGAGACGCTAAAGCAACCCAAAACCTTTCCGATTTTGCCGAACAGATTGAGACAAACCACCGTTGCCGTGTCCCTGCTTATGTAAATTCCCAAGTAGTTCTGAGATTCCACTACCAGCAAACTCCTAAATAGTTGTTAGCATTCAGCCGTTAATTACGGCGATTCGTTGTACTTTTCCACCGTCTTTCGTTATCGCGATAATGGTTGAGGTCTTTGCCACACCGCTCACCGCAGTTACTTTTATCGTGAAAAACCTGCTGACGGTTGTGATATATTTTTCACATTTATCTATAGAATCGGAATATCTGAACAGTTCTGTTTTCAAGGCCTGAAAATCACTGAAAGGCTCTACACGCCTTCGCTGAATGATTTCTTCGGCGATTTCGACCTGGTCGCCGCCGAAAATGAAGGCCGCCTCCAAAACATGCCTCGGTGCGGTATTTATATTAACCTTCATCGCGCCCCATAGTCCCATATATTTCAAAGCCGACTCACTCCTTCTATCCGGACCGGTGATAATTGGTCTGGCAAGGGCCTCGGTATCAATAAGTGAGCTGTGAAAAAGCTTGGCAAAATGCGTGGTTTGTTGAGCAATCTGGTCAGGAACTTTTATAGTTTGTCTGCTTACCCGTGTCGGGGTAGTTCTGCTGGTACGGCTTTTAACACTGGACGCTCTCGATTTTACCGGCGTTCTAACCGTTCTTGTTATAGGCTTAAAATCAATCGCGAAAGGTCTTATTTTACCTATTTCCTGCAGCTCAAGTTTCAGCGACTCAATCTGTTCGGTATTAAGTCCGGTCATTTCACAGAAAATTTCGAAACCTGCCTCGGCCTCACGTTTTATGTCCTCATCATCCAGCATAGCCCATCCGAGCGGGTATTTTGCATTTTCGTCTTGAACTTCGATTCGGACTTTGGCCGAGCCAATTTCGAACTCGACCGGCTCGGTTACAAAAGGCCAGGCCGGACCGTACGGCCCCGCAATCGTCACAGGACCATAGCTGTCAAAACCATCCATCTCCATTTCATCCAGGCCGATATCATTAACATTATCACTACCGAAAAGCTCATCAATTTCGCCGATACCAACCTTGCCTCTGGAGTTCCTGTTGTCTTCAAACATTGTTAGCTCTAAGTCAAGGCCCCACTGCTCCAAAAGCTCCTGATACTCTGCCGGAGTAAGATAAAACAAGTCGGAAAAATCCGGCTCATTAGGCCGGCTTATCAGTTGAGGGTCAATTTCCTCCAATGTAGCAAGAGCATACTTTACCGCCGAGTCGCATCCGTAGCGGGCGCTGCTGTAATCTATCATATAATGGTCGCGGTGACGTTGGGCCGCGACACGAGCACTTAAAGTATATCCAAGCATCGAGAGCACAACCAGAATCACCAGCGTTACCAGCAGCACAAAGCCCCGGCGGCCATGAAAATTATTTAGTTTTTTCACACTTTTTTTCATCGTCTTACTTCTTTGGTTTTTTTAGGACTGTCCGGCTGAGCTTTCTCACCGTCGGGCAAAGGCTCATTTCCCTGCTCTTTTTCTTGGCCTTCGGCTAATCCACTTTTCTCAACAGTGAATTTGATTTTTCTGGTTCTGTCGATTGCTATAGTTCGAATGATTTTTTCCTCTTCCGGCACGTCAAGCGTACCACCGACCGTCTTAAAAGGCTCGGCGCCGGAAATAGTAACCTCAATACCCGGAGGCAAAGATGTGGAAGTCCATTTCTCCAGATACGATGTACCCCAGGGTACCTTTATCTTGAAATAGGTAATCCCGGAGCAAAGCGGCACAAAAAGCTCTTTTTCCCAATCACTTTTGTTCTTGTCGAGAAGCTTGTCTTCCAGAGCGACTCCGCTGTGGCTTCGGTACAGAACAAGACCGTCCACGTAACTCGCGAAGTCATAGTTTGTCTGCCAGACTATGCTTTCAAAAGTCTGCTCCTGATTCCTTCTGTCAAAAAAAGTTTTTGTAATTGTAAGCCTGGCAGTGGGAAAACCGTTTTCGAATTTATTCTCTATATTGATTTTAGTGTCCGCTCCGGTGGCAATTATTCCGTCGAGGTCCTCGGCGATGCGCTGCATAACCTCAGACAGCAGCCGCGAGCTGTCAAGCTTGCGTGTAACCGCGGCAGCCGAACGCTCGGCCCGGTTATAAACAACAAGCACCGCGACTAAAACCATCGACCCTATTGTCAGGGACGTAATGACTTCAGCCAGCGAAAAACCCAGCCTTGTTCTCGATTTGCCAAAAGCCTTTTTCATATTATATCCGGTCCCGCCCGATTCCATCGCAATCAATACCCCTATCGTCGATTTTTCATCAATTCCCAAACCTCAGAGATATCCATTTCATCGAGCTCATCATAAGTCAGGCCCGTCTTTGGATCTATATCATCCTGCCCGCCGCCGAGCCTGCCCTGTTTCTCCATCATCTTGATTAGCTCTGCTTCTGACTGCACCTGCAGTTTTTTGTCTTCGGCGCTGGGCTGGCCGTTGTTGATCTGGTATATATCAAGATTCATCCTGACGAAGGAGCCTTCCCCGGTCTTAAGCAGACCATTCTCAAGCCAGCCTTCGATGGTCTCGACATCGACACCGGCATACTCAGCGGCTTCTTCTATCGTCGCGATTAGCTGGGCCGCCAATTGACCTTCCTCATCCTCACGCGACATAACGTCAAGCAGTTGATTTTTTGTTAAATCGGTCAGCCAGTGTGTCAGTTCAACCGTCTGCTCCTGCCCTTCAGAATCGATATATTGACTCGAGCAAACACCCCTGAGCCACATCCGCGACGTTACCGGCTCGTAAAAAGTCTCGACAACAGTCTGCCAGGTAATTTCCGGATATATATCACTGTCGCCGTACTCAACCGTCTCCTCAACTGATTGCAAAGCAAGCAGCTTTTCCATATTCTCGCGCGCAACTTCAAAGGCCTGCATACGCAGGGCCGTATCCGCACCCGAGGCCGCACATCGGTTTATTACAACCAAAACGCTTATCATTACAAGCGCAAGAATATTCATAGCAACCACAACTTCTACCAGCGTAAAAGCCGGTTTACTCAATATTTTCTTAGAAAAGTACTTCATCTTTACTTTTCGGCCCTAAAAGCCCAACATCACCCGGCTCTAACGTTACCATTCTATTTAGCCGATTGACAACAATCGAATACGGCTGCTCATTTTCATCGAGCAGCACGATTTTCCCGCCGTATTGCCAGCCCGAATGGCCAGCCCTGAACTTCGCCCTGTCCTCACTGGTGGATTCGCCGTCGTCGAACATAACATAAGCCACCCGGCAATTCTCGCTGAAAAAATCTTCTACAATAATCTCCTCTTCAAACACCTGTGTAAGGTCCGGGTTCGTAATCTCACGAAGCATATATCCCTGCTCCGGTATATCGATAATAACTTCATATCTTCTGTCACTCTCGCCCGCGGCACTGGCGGCCATTTGCATCGTCGAAACAAATTCCTGCACTCGGGCCTTGAACGTACTCTTCCTGAGCATTCCGAAAAGGTGTATTTGCACCATAAATGCAGACAACGCAATCACCACAATCACCACCATCAATTCGGTCAATGTGAAACCTGAACCAGCGCTCAGCGTATAACGTTCAGCGTATAGCTTCTTTTTTCTATCCGCTGTACGCTCCACGCTATCAGCTATCTCAGTATGCATCTGTGCTGAGCAAGTCATCCTCAGTGCCCTCTTCACCATCGGGACCCATACTCCTGATTGCAAACTGCTTGCCGCTCTCCGGAAAAAGCTCGTAAATAAATTCGTTTCCCCAGCCGTCCGGAGGCAGCTCGGTGGTTTCAAGATAACCACCCGGCTCCCAGATTTCAACGTCACTAGGCTGCTCAATAAGAGCTAAGAGGCCCTCGTCTTCGGCCGGGAATCGGTTGGTATCCATTTTGAATTGATTAACCGCCGCCGCAAGGGACTTAAGATTGGCCTTGGTGGTTGTAATACGAGCCTGGTCTATTTTACTCGCCACCTTTGTAACTACTAAAGTAGCAAGCAGGCCGATGATAATCAGCATCGCCATAAGCTCAACCATCGTAAAACCGTATCTGACGCGTCTTTTTCTTTCTTTCCTTGTCATTTTGACCTCCGAAAGATTTCGTTACAATTTACCTGATGAAACTTCCAAAATCGGCAAAATCGTCGCATAAGCGATTACGCCTACTATCGCAGCCATAATAATTATAATAACCGGCTCAACAGCCGCACTTAATCTTTCAATAACTATATCAGTAGATGACTCGAGGTTGTCACTGATATTCTTAAGCATTAATTCCAGCTCGCCGCTTTTTTCACCGACGGCAACCATATGAGCAATTGCAGGGTCGATAACTCCGCTGTCCCTAAGCGGCGTCGCAATATCAGCGCCTGCGAGAATCCGTTCACGGGACTGCTTAATGGCTTTTCTCATGAGGCTGTTGCCGGTAACCTCGGCCACAACCCTAAGAGACTCGGCCATCGCAAGGCCTGAGTTAAGAAGCGTCGATAGAGTAGATGCAAAACGCGCCACTACTCGCTGCTTTATAAGAGGACCGAACAACGGCAAAGACAATAGAAACTTATCTCGCAAATAGGCGCCCCGGCTGGTTTTCAAAAACTGCTTAAGACCCCATACAATACCGACAATCGCAGCTATAACAACCAGCAGCCACCAACTCGTCAATACATAACCGACGCCCATTAATAGCTTGGTAATCCCCGGCAGCTCCTGACCGGACCTGGCAATTTGCTCACCTATCTTCGGGATGACGGTGGTCGTCAGAACTACAATCGCAGCAATGCAAAACACAATCAAAACCATCGGATATACCATCGCCGTCATTACCTTCGACTCGACCCGCTGGCGTTTTTCCATAAAGCCTGCAATAGTCGAAAGGCTCAAACCCAATGAGCCGGTAACCTCACCTACACGAACCATACTTACATATATGATATCAAAATAATCACTGTAATCTTTCAGGGCATCGGTAAATGACTCCCCGGTAATCACACGGTCGCGAATATCGATAATCGCATTTTTAAAACGCAAATCCGAAACCTGAAGCGTGAGCACCGAAAGGGCCTCGGTCAGTTTAATCCCTGAATTAAGCAGTGTGGACATTTGCTTGGTAAAGTCGATTATCTGCGTCTTGCTGCGCCTGGCGAAAATTGAAAACAACGCCGCTTTACTTTCAGACCTGGAGCTGACCTGGGTAATTGAAGAAGGGTGAATACTGCGCACCCTGAGCTGTTTTCGTGCGGCATAAGGGCTTTCTGCGGTAATCGAGCCTTTGACTCTTTTGCCGCTTGTTGCTATCGCTGTATAATGGTATCTGGGCATTTCTAATTTATTATTGAATATCGGTTATTGTATCGCTGTTTTTCGAGAAAACACGAAAAATGTCACATCACGTCGGCTTGCGTTACTCTCAAAACTTCCGAGATAGTTGTTATCCCGGCCAGAACCTTCCTCGCTCCGTCCATTCGAAGAGTCTGAAGACCTGAGTCAAGGGCAAACTTCTTTATTGTACCGGCACTTTCCCTTTTGTATATCAGGTTGCGCACCTCTTCGTTAATTAACATCATTTCGTAGATACCGGTCCGGCCGCGATAACCGGTCTGAAAACATTTTTCACAGCCTTCGCCAACATAAAATTTCGAGCCGTTCGATACCGCTCCGGACCCAAGCCCAAGCTCTCTCAATTCATGCAGTGAAGGCTCGGCAACCTTTCTGCAGTCCGGGCAGACCTTTCGCACTAATCTTTGTGCTATTATGGCAATCAGCGACGAGCTTACCAGATACGGCTCGACCCCCAAATCCAAAAGCCGGCTCACTGCGCCCGCCGAGTCGTTTGTGTGCAGTGTGCTAAAAACCAAGTGGCCGGTAAGTGAAGATTGTATCGCCATACGGGCCGTCTCAATGTCACGAACCTCGCCGACCATTATAACATCGGGGTCCTGACGAAGAACATGACGTAGCGAGGTCGCAAAAGTCATACCTTTTTTACTGGCAACCTGAATCTGACTGATGCCTGCGAGCTGATACTCTATCGGGTCTTCTATGGTTATAACATTTTTCTCTGCCGAGTTAATTCTGTTAAGACATGCGTAGAGGGTTGTGCTTTTTCCGCTTCCGGTAGGACCGGTCACGAAAATCACACCGTGAGAGCGGTTGAGCAAAGAATCAAATTTCTTCAGGTCACCCTCCCAAAGGCCCAGCTCGTCCAATCCGAACAGCCCTGTGCTCTTGTCGAGCAATCGCATTACACTGCGCTCGCCGTAGCTCGTCGGAACGGTGCTGATACGCAAATCGACTTCACGCTGGCCGAGACGAACACTGCACCTGCCGTCCTGAGGAAGCCGGCGCTCCGCAATGTCCATTCCCGCCATAACCTTGATACGGGAAATAACCAACGGCAGAACATTTTTATTCAGACTCAGAGTATCATACAAAATGCCGTCAATACGATAGCGAATCTGAATTTTTGCTTCATAAGGATGAACGTGAATGTCACTGGCTCTTAGCTGCAAGGCACGAAAAAGAATGTCATTAACCAGCCTGATAACAGGCGGCCGGTTCACCACATCCAGCAGGTCGTCAGAGCCTGCAACCTCATCCACGAGCTGGTCGAGATTTTGAGAATCAAGCTCCTCGGCCACCTCTTCTATGACGGTCGTCCTCTGCTCGTAGGCGATATCTATCACCGAAGTAATTGCCGCACGGGTCGATACCGCCGCCTTCACGGGCAAGCCCGTCATCTTCGAAACGTTATCCAGTGCATTCGTATCCAGCGGCTTGGACAAAACGACGGTCAGCTCACCATTATCAGCCTGGGGTTTTATACCGATGAGAAAATGGTGCTGGGCATACGTGGCCGGAACTGCTTCCACGAATTCCGGTGGAACAGATTTTGCCGATATCTCCGGGATATATTCCCAGCCTAATAATTCGGCAAACAGCTTCAAAACAACATCTTCCGTAAAGTACGGACAGTTGAGCAGGGCCTCATCAAGGCGAACCGGGCCCTTATGCTCTTCGAGAAATTTGGCCAATTGATCCGTGTCAACAAGACCGGTCCGCTTAGCAGTTTGTATAAGCAGGTTTTTCATCGCTATTGTGCTTCAAGTACTTTCAGCGGAGTCATCTTTCTGGGTTTTACGCCGGGCCAGTTACGATAGTCCTGAAATTCTATTTCATGCCCTTCGAACGCTTCCCTGTTTCTGTCAGATATACGCTGCAATTCACCACCCGCAAACCCTTCTTTATCGGGTCTTATAATCTCGGCCTTAACAAACACATACAGATTTCTTTGTAAGTCACTGTTGCTGCTACTCCTGAACAATCCGCCGAGAAGAGGAATATCGCCAAGAATCGGAACTTTTGTTCCGCCCTTGCTCTGGTTAAGTTTCAGCATCCCACCCAATATTATTGTGCTGCCGTCAGGGACGGTAACGGTCGTGTTAATATTACTTCCCGTAGTATCAGGTGGCCTATCACCCGTTATAGTTCCAAAATCTTCTCTGTCCAACATAATTTCAAGGCGAAGCAAATCACCCCGGCTGATATGCGGGACTATCTCAAGAGTTATACCCGCATCATACTCTTGAAAATCGAAACCGGTCTGCACAACACCCATTGAACCCTCAACAACTGCTCCGGTCTCTTTTCTAACATAAGTAATATCAGTTGTACTAATCGTTCCCGCCTCATTGTCGTTAACAAGGATTTTTGGTTTTGCCAGGACCCTACCGTAATCCTTTTGCTCCATAGCGGTTAGTAAAGCATTAATGTGCTTATCGCCATAAAATCCGATCCCGTTACCACCATTGGATTGATAATCTATAAAGCGGTCTCTGCCGCTTTCTAAAAGGCTCGAAACTAAATTAGAAGCCCCTGCTGCAACACCAGGCATAATCGGCCCGGTCAGGCCCGAGGTGGCGACCAAATCCGGAAAGCTCTGAAGTAGATTAAGGTCATAATTAAAGTCATCGTTCTTCGATACCTGTACCAGCGTTACATCGATAAGAACCTGAGGCCTTCTCTGGTCTAATTTCTCTATCAGGTCACCTATCCATATCTGGTTCTTTTTGCTCGCATAGACAACCAATGAAAAAGTGTTCGGGTCGGCAACTATAGTTATTTGTTCTTCCTGCTTTTTTATAACGCTTTCAATCTTGCCCTCTTTGTCCAAAACGGTTTCCTGAACAAGAGGCTCCAGAATCGTATATAAATGTTCCGGCGATTGATTTTCCAGAGGATAAATCTGATAAGGTATCTCCTCCTCGTCCATCTCACTGTCCACGTAAGCGATTATCTTGCCTATACGGGTGTGATCTTCGGCAGTGGCATTAACTAAAAGCGAATTCGTCTGCTCAACTACAACTACCTGCGGCTGGCCAGCAATGTCCTCGGGCCTGCTCGTCAATTGCGACCTTGTTGTCGTAGGCCTTGTTGCTGCCGTTGGAGTCCTGGTTGCCGCAGCCGTCTGCTGAACCCCGCCGGTAATTCGCGAAGAAGAATAAGGATAAGCCGACCTCAGAACAGGCGTAATTATCCGAAGCTCTTCCAGCTTCCTTCTTACCTCCTCGGCATCAACATGCTCGATTTTATATAACTTCGGAGATCGCAGGCCCCATTGTGCAACGTCAAGAGTATCTATTAACTCCTCGACCTCGTCCAATTGCTCCCGGGTGCCTATCATCAAAATGCGGTTTGTTCTCTTGTCCGAATCGAGATATACACTGGCCTTATCCTGCTGGGCCGTTGTTGTTGTGGTCGTTCTTCGGGCAGCAGCTTCCCGTTCCCGGCGAATTCGGGTCGTATATGCAGCCGTTGTCTCTCCGGGCTTTCGAGTGGTGCTGACTCTCGGTGCTGTTCTCGGTGCTTCGGCAATAGTAATGGTTATAGTGCCCAACTTCTCGGCAAGTGCCTGAATTTTCGGAGACAGCGTTTCCGCCACCGTGTACTGCAACTGCCTGAACCTGAACTTTCTCGGCTCTCCCGGCTTGTCAACCAAATCCAGAAGCGCCTCTATACGCGGCATACGGTAGGTGAAGCCGGTAACAATAAGTGTTTTCGTTTCGGGTATCTCCCTGACATCAACGGCAAGCTTCATCGCATCAAGAAGATTCTTTGCGTTGGTTGTATCTATATGTAACAGCCTAAAAACACGGGTTATCACAGCGTCACCAATCTCGATGCCTTTCGAGTCCGGGTATATTTCAGGGTCAATAGTCTGCGCTTCCGCGGCGGGAACCACAGTCACAAGATTACCCCTGCGAGTCATTACAAAACCATGCAACTGCATGACCTGTTCAAGCAGAGGATAC
>Ga0114922_10004313_pt1 | contig 13179 bp, 10 predicted proteins | sample AartaG_FD_100975 | JGI IMG/M metagenome (GOLD analysis project Ga0114922, IMG submission 100975) | Deep subsurface microbial communities from Aarhus Bay to uncover new lineages of life (NeLLi) - Aarhus_00045 metaG | ecosystem: Environmental > Aquatic > Marine > Oceanic > Sediment | place... | reverse complement strand
TCCCGCTGGAAACGAAGGTATGCCACCACAACCTTGCCATCAACGCCTTTATGGAGCTGCTCGGCATTATACCGGAAACTCCTGGCATCTATCTTGATCCACCGGTTATGCGATATACAGTGATGGCAGTAAATAATAACATCCCGTTTGCCATTACAAACGGGCATACCCTACGCATCAGGCAAGGTGACGTCGTAAACATCTCCCATATCGAGGCGAACTATAAACGCGGTCTTAGCGCAGATATCCTGGATCACGGAACCTTCAATGATATGCGTAAGCCGATTCGAATTATGCGTCCGACTCAGGTCATAGTGCGCAAGGATCATCACCCGTGCGGCATGATCAACATCGTTCTTGATGCGGGTCAGTCGCGGGCTCGTACGGTTTCTGCACTACCGGAGGTTCTTTTCTTCGAGACAAGGGTCAATGGTAAAAAGCATCTTTTTATGAACCAAGCCTATGTGAAGTTAGTAAAAGGCGACAGATTCGAGTTAGTGGACGTCACCACGAACTTGGCAGACGTTTCCGAAATTATAGTAAACTTTAAGGGGTATGTGGGAGACAGGAAAAATAATACCGGAGAGGATCGAGGCTATGTGATACACACCGGCCGGGACCTCTGGAAGCGTTATTCGCTGGCTGGCAAAGGAAAAAAATATCAGGTTGTGGTAACCCGTGACGACACCGTATTGGGACGATTGTTCATCGAGCTGGCAGAGCCGGAACTTGACTACATAGTCCTCCAGGTAAACCACGGTGTCAAGCGTTGTCTTTTCCCGGGAGATTCCCTGAGCATTGATCCAAAGGACACAATCAACATTCTAGACATCAAGACCAACATTCCAAGGAACACCGGAGTTCAGGCCTTTTTGAAGGGGGCCGGCACCAAGATTCGCCTTTTTTCTGACGGTGTAGCCTTCTCCTGGAGGATTGATTCAGGCCGAATTGGTCACAAGGATAAGGAGTACAGCATCGTGGTTCAAAGGGAACACACTACACTCGGCTTGGTCCTTGTCAATTTCGACAAAGAGGCACACTATGGCGGATAAACAAGAAGGTATTTCTATCATCGATAAAGACTGCTTAGTCGAGGGGACCCTTAACGTAAAGGGAAAATTGATCGTAGCGGGCTCACTGAAAGGCACCCTTATTGGAAATACGGTGGTTACGGCTGAAGGAAGCCACGTCGATGCCCCGGCCAAGGTGCGCGAAATGATTATTGGGGGTGAGTTTCAAGGTGATGTCACGGTCTATGAGACTCTTAGGATACTAAGTACGGGTGTCTTTTCGGGAAAGATTGCTTGCAATAGCATAACACTTGAAACTGGTGGCAAACTAAATGGCAGGGTTAGACCGCTCGATTCAACAGAAGGACGTTCCGTTAAGGACACAGCCCTTGCGGCCGGTAGTATGAACCCGGGTTTGCCCCAGGTTGAGGGCGATACAGAAGGAACAGACCCTTCAAAGCCTGATTGAACGTTTCGGATTTCTACAACTCATTGAAATCATATGTCTTCTAGTGGCAATCGACTTGTGCCATCCACTAAGCCCATTACTCCAGTACTCCATCACTCCAATACTCCAATTAGGGCGAAGCCCCTATCTTCCAGTCCCCACGGGACCTGCTCTGTCCTAAACACGTCAGGTTTTACCATTGAAGCCAACCGTAACCAGGCCCTCTTGCACGATGACGGGAACCTTGCGTTTTCCGTCCGAGTGCTCAAGCATGGCCTCGAGTTCTTGTGGATCTTGCACGACATCCAGATATCTAACTTGCTTGCCTGCCTTGGCATAGGCCTCCCGGGCTGCTGTCGTGAAGGGTCAGGTGGCTTTTCCGAAGATGAGAACCTCTTCTGACATAACCAGAGCCCCCCTGTCTTTTGGTCACTGGTTGAGTCGTTGAGTTGTCGATTGGTTGGGTTGTTACTCTTTACCGCACTCAACCACGCAACCATTTATACCCATCATTCCAACCCGCCCGCCTCGCCTGAGCGAGTGCGATGGCGGGCAGGTACTCCCTCCTAGTCGAAGCCCCTAACTTCTACCAGTTAGCAGGCAATTTGTCAAAGCCTTTCGGGCTTGTTAAAAGAACGGTGACATGGTAGAAGTTTGTCAAGTGCCTAAAGCCCGCCCTGGCCCAGACCGGGATTATAGGCTTGGTAGATTAATCTAAGCAGATAGCGCCAGGGCGGGTTTTAGGCACTTGCACCAATGCTCGAATGGACAGTAGCTATCTAGACAATCATGCCAAATCCCAAACTATATATGGGAATCGATCTCGGTTCCGTCAGTCTGAACATAGTCATTATCGATGAGACGAGAGACATTAAGGTCGCCATATACCGGCGCACCGATGGCCGCCCTTTGATCATGCTTCGCGACTGCCTTGAGGAGCTGGGCAAAGACTTCAAGACCTTTGATGGGATAATTGCTACAGGGAGCGGTCGCAAGCTGGTGGGCAATATCCTCGGAGTGCCGGATGTGAATGAGATTGTCACTCAGGCCAGGGCCACCTGTTATTTTTACCCTACTGTCCGGACCATCATCGAAATCGGCGGGCAGGACTCTAAATTGATCTTTCTGGATCGGGACGCGCAGAGCGGGAAGCCTATTATCATAGACCATGTTCTGAATGAGGTTTGCGCTGCTGGCACGGGGTCGTTCCTTGACCTGCAGGCCCATCGACTCGGCATAAGCATCGAGGATTTTGGTGCCCTGGCCCTCTGCTCAAGTCATCCGGCTAAAATTTCCGGCCTGTGCAGTGTTTTTGCCAAAAGCGATATGGTCCACCTTCAGCAGGAAGGGATCCCAAAGGCAGATATCGTTGCAGGGCTGTGCTATGCACTCACCTTAAATTTCATAACCAACCTTGGGAAGGGGAAGCACTTTCCCAAGCCGATTGTCTTCCAGGGCGGAGTGGCTGCCAACCCAGGTGTGGTCAAGGCCTTTGAAGGACTCCTAGACCTTGGCCCGGGGGCTCTGATCATTCCAGAGCATTTTCTTATCATGGGAGCTCTGGGTTCGGCCATGATGGCCGGCACGCAGGGCCCTGGCCACACCATGCCCGTAAACCGCCTGATTCAAAGTGTCCGGGCGGCGCTGGAAAGAGCGCAAGATCGTCCACGGGTGGATCATCTGAAACCCTTGATTCCCCAAAAAGCTGATCGGGAGACCGCGGATCATTATTATGGGATCGAACCCGGAGACCGCATCGATGTGTTCTTGGGTGTGGATGTGGGTGCGGTCAGCACCAACATCGTGCTCACTGACGGCAAAGGGCGCCTTATAGCTAAGCAGTACTGGTACACCCGTGGAGAACCGGTTGAGACCGTGCGAGCAGGCCTTGAAGAGATGGCCCAGAGGGTGGGTTCCGGGGTGCGTGTTTGCGGCGTGGGTGTGACCGGAAGCGGGCGTTATTTTGTTGGTGATTTTGTGGGGGCGGACGTGGTGATCAATGAGATCTCGGCCCAAGCACATGCAGCGCTGCATCTGGACCCGGAAGTAGACACGGTTATTGAGATTGGGGGCCAGGACTCCAAGTACATCAGGTGTGAACAGGGGCGAGTCGTCGATTTTGAGATGAACAAGGTTTGTGCGGCAGGGACCGGCTCGTTTCTGGAGGAGCAGGCCGCTCGTCTGAGGGTGCCTATCCGGAAGGCCTTCAGTGATCTCGCCTTTGCTTCGAGGACACCGGCAGATCTGGGCGCACGCTGTACTGTATTCATGGAATCGGACCTCATTCATCACCAACAGGCAGGCTATAGCCTGAGCGACCTGACGGCAGGGCTCTCCTATGCCATTGCCCACAACTATCTGGAGAAGGTGGTTGGTACCAAGCGGATCGGCAGGCGCATCGTATTCCAGGGGGGTGTGGCTGCCAACCAGAGTGTAGCGGCTGCTTTTGAAAACATCCTGGGCAAGCCCTTGACTACCTCTGAGCATCACAATGTCACTGGCGCTCTGGGCGCGGCACTGGCGGCCAGGGACCGTGCACCGGCCTCCACCCGTTTTGCGGGTTTTTGCTTGAAAGATCGGCCGTACGAGGTGAAGTCTTTTGAGTGCCAAAAATGTCCGAATCTTTGCCGGGTCCATCAAATCTATATTGAGGGCAGGCTTCGTTCCTATTATGGCAGCCTGTGCGGCCGGTATGAAAAAGTGTCTGATCGCGCCCTTTACAGTCACCTGCCTGATCTGTTCAGGGAACGCGATATTCGCCTCATGGAAGGCTTTGATGAGGAGACTGAAGCCGGGAGAGGTTCAGGGCCGGTCATTGGTATCCCCAGGACCTTGACGTTCTATGATTATTTTCCTTTCTGGCACGCCTTTTTCAGGACCCTGGGTCATCCCGTGGTTCTTTCAGACAGGACGAACAAGAGATTAGTTCAGGCAGGATTTTCCTATGTTCCATCGGAGACCTGCTATCCTGTGAAGACCGTTTATGGCCACATACGTGATCTCATATCCAAAGGTGCGGAGAGAGTGTTGCTGGCGTGCGAAATGGACCACGGGGAAACCAGTAACCAGGGGCTCCAGAGTTTCAATTGTCCGTATATCCAGTCCATACCGTATATGGTACGGGCGGCTATGAGTTCTAGCGTGAGACTACTTGCACCTGTTTTGCACCGGAATCATTCTAAACAAGAGACTAATCGTGCACTCACAGCCCTGGGCAGGTCCCTCGGGCACGGTTCAAAAGGGATCAAGGAGGCCGCGGCCGCAGCCCATGAGGCCCAGCATCGCTTTGACCAGTGGCGTCGAATGCGCGGTAAGGAGATCCTTGCCTCCCTGGGAACTGATGGGCAGGCCCTGGCCCTGCTGGGCAAGTGTCACAATATCTTTGACGAGGGCTTGAACCTGCATCTTGCCAGGAAGTTGAGGCGCACCGGGCATCTGACCATACCCTACGACATGCTTCCCCTTGATGACGTGGTACTCCCTGCCCACTATGACAATGTGGTCTGGAAGAATACCCGTGATCTTATGAAGGCCCTCGTACTCATGCGGAGGGATGAACGCCTCTTTCCGGTGCTCCTTACGAACTTTGGGTGCGGGCCGGATTCTTTTTTCATGAAATACATGGAAGTGGAGATTCCGGATAAGCCCCACCTGATCCTGGAAGTGGATGAACACACAGGTGACGCAGGCATGGTCACACGCATTGAGGCATTTTTGGACACCCTGAGTGTACCACCCAGGCAGCCAAAGCCATCACCCCGCCCGCTCAATCTGGTGATCAAAGGAAAGCCAAGGCATCTGGACCCTTTGGACCCGAACCCGGCTTTGATGCGACGCCTGGAAGATCGGGTTATCTATTTTCCATACGTATCGCTTGCCTTTTCTGCTGTAGTCCAGGCCGCCATGGAGGCCATCGGCCTTGAGGCCAGAGTACTCCCCAAGCCGGACGATGAAACCGAGTACCTTGGCCGGCAGGTCACCTCCAGCAGGGAGTGTCATCCTTTCATGGTCACCTGTGGGGAATTTGTCAAGATGACCCGCCAGCCGGGGTTTGATCCGGATCGTACTGCAGTATTGATGCAGAGCTACGATGGGGCCTGCAGATTTTCTCAATATTGTATAGGACATGCCGATCTTTTCAGGCGTATGGGGCTGTCTCAGATTCCGGTCATTGCCCCCCTTACCTCTACCCGTTTCGACGAGTTCTCAGGCCTCTTCGGTCTGCGCTTCATACAGGCCCTGTGGCAAGGGTGGGTGGCCTCTGAAGTTTTGGAACGACTCCGGCTTCATGTTCGTCCGTACGAGAGAAATCCAGAAGAGACTGATCGAGTCTATGAAGCTGGTATCCGGGATATCGCCAGGGCCGTTGCACAGCCTGACGGGAGGCGATGGGGGCACAGCCCGGTGCTTGTTGCCCTGAAGCGGGCATTGAAGGCTTTGGAGGGTGTTCCTGTGGACCGATCTCAGGAGCGTCCCACCATAGGCATCGTGGGGGAATTCTACACGGTTTTAAACACCTGGGCCAATCAAGACCTTATCCGTACCCTTGAAAGACTGGGGGCTGAGGTGAAAATCCACGGGCTTACAGTTGTGAATTGCTATTCCTTCTTTTCCGACCACTACTATGTGAGGAATCGCCTCAGAGAGAAAAAGCTGACCTCTGCCCTCTACTACCTGATACGTAACCAGTGGGTAAAGTTCTGGACAAACCGCATGGAAGGGTGTTTGAGTCAGGAGCTTCGGTCCTTTGGCATCCTTGATGTTCCCACCATACTTAAGGAGTGCGAATCCTTCATCTATTATGACATCGATCCTATCCTGGCAACCTTAACTACCCGGGTTCGCCGCTTTGCTGCCCAAGGCATATGCGGCATCTGCAACCTGTATGTACTCAACTGCATGCTAGGCAATATCACCGTCCCTATCTTCAAAAATGCCTTGAAAGCTTATAAGGGTCTTCCTATGCTAGCGGCTGTATATGACGGCCAGAAGCAGACCAACATGCTTACCCGGATCGAAGCCTTCATGCATCAGGCCAGGCTCTACCAGGAACGAAGACAGAGTGAGCTAGAGTGCCTAAAATTGATGATTGACGATTGATGATTGATGATTGTATAAAAAAATAAACAATCTTCAATCTTCAATATGAAATTGAGTCGAAAGGTCATTATTCCAAACGAACTCGGGCTGCATGCCCGGGCTGCGTCCAAGATTGCCCGATTGGCTGAGGAGGCCCGTTCTAAGGTCTATATCGTTAAGGATGGTCAGGAGGCCGACGCAAAAAGCATCCTTGACGTTATGGCCCTTTATTGTCCCTCTGGCACGGAGGTTTTGGTCAAGATAACGGATCCTGGTGACGTAAAGGCATTGAACCGCATTGCTCGACTGATTGAGACCGGTTTTGGAGAATTGTAGGGATGTTTGATACCACAGTTAGACACGTAGTGTGCTGTTCTCAAGCCGTTAGGCGCAACCCTGCTCTCAACTTGACGCTTCAGGGCATCGCTGGATCTCCCGGTATTGCCATTGGCAAGGCATATCTGGTTGAGCAGGAAGATATCGATGTTGTAGAAAAGCGTTTCGTCGAGCCAGAAAATATCCCTGGCGAAGTAAAGCGCTTCAAGGAGGGGGTCAAGAAGGCCCAGAAACAGCTTCAAAGTGTCATAGAGGAAGTGCCAGAGGAATTAAAGGATCACACCTATATCCTCCATGCGCATATGATGCTGTTGAAGGACAGAATGATCTATAACGGGACCATTGAGCATATTGAGCGTGAAAACGTGAATGCAGAATGGGCCGTAAAAATAGCTGTGGACGAGGTCAAGTCGATCTTTAAGAAGATGCCGGATCCCTATTTTCGAGAAAGGGCCTCGGATATTACGCATGTCTCAAATCTCATCCTGGAGAACTTGCTTGGCGTTGGACCTTCCAACATTTCCCATATCGACAAACGCGTCATTATCGTAGCGCACGACCTGTCTCCTGCAGAGACAACGCAGATGCCATTGGAGAAAGTAAAGGCTTTTTTAACAGATCTGGGCGGCCAAACCTCCCATACTGGCATTATTGCCAGATCCCTTGAAATCCCGGCCGTGCTGGGATTAGGAAATGCTACACAGCTCATTAAGACCGATACCCTCATCATTGTGGACGGGAGCGCTGGCGTTGTGATTGTTGATCCGGATGAGGAGACCCTCACCCGGTATCAAGAACGGAAGGACCTGCTTGAACAATATCAGGCCATGATCACCCGGTCGAGTCATTTGCCGGCAGAAACCACGGATGGATTCCACTTGACAGTCATGGCCAACATTGAAGTGTTGGAAGAGGTGGTCTCGGTCATTGACCGTGGTGGGGACGGTATTGGTTTGTATCGAACCGAGTTTCTCTACCTGAATCGACCAAGACCCCCGTCGGAGCAGGAGCTTTTTGATAATTACAGGGACGTGGCTGAAATCATGGCCCCCCGCACGGTTACCATACGCACACTGGACATTGGCGGGGACAAGTTTGCCAGCGGCCTGGAATTGGCCGAAGAGATGAACCCGGCTTTAGGGCTTCGGGCCATCAGATTCAGTCTCCAGTCGCCGGAGATATTTGAGACCCAACTGCGTGCTATCCTGAGAGCGGCCAATCTGGGTAATGTCCGCATAATGTTTCCTATGATTTCCGAGGTGGACGAGGTCGTTCAGGCCAAGCAGCTGCTGAACCGGGCAGCAGAGTCTCTGGAAAAAGCTGGCATACCCTTTAGGCCAAATATTGAAGTTGGAGCCATGATCGAGGTCCCATCGGCTGTGATTATGGCCGATATCCTGGCTAAGGAGGTCGATTTTTTCAGCATCGGCACCAACGATTTGATCCAGTACTCTCTGGCCATAGATCGGGTCAACAAGCAGGTGGCCCATCTTTATCAGCCGCTTCATCCCGCAGTATTGCGCATGGTCCGGCGTGTGGTAGAGGCTGCCAAGGAAGCGGGCATTCAGGTCTATATGTGTGGTGAGATGGCAGGAGACCCTGTGAATTTGCCTGTACTTCTCGGCATGGAGCTCGATGCCATTAGCATGAACCCCATATCGATTCCTGCATTAAAGATGTTGGTGCGGATGCTATCTCTGAAGGAATCGAAGCTGTTCCTGGAGGAGGCGCTTAAACAGCCAACGACCACAGAGGTTGTGAAGCTTGTTCAGGACACCTACGGGCCCTTATTTCCGAAGGCCGGTTTTTCCCAGCCGAGCCAGGATTAGTATAATGCACGGCATCAAGATTATATGCCAGAACCGCAAGGCCAGGTACGACTATTTTATCATAGATGAGTATGAGGCGGGCATGGTCCTGCTGGGTACCGAAGTGAAGTCCTTGAGGCTTGGACAGGCCAATCTGAAAGATAGCTATGCCAGGGTTCGAGGTGGTGAAGTGTTCCTTTACAACATGCACATAGGTGCCTATCCTTTTGCAGCCTACGGAAATCATGATCCTCTGCGCCCCAGGAAGCTTCTCCTGCACAAGGACGAAATCAAACGCCTCACGGGCAAAGTCGAAGAAAAAGGACAGACCCTGATACCCCTCCAGGTCTACTTCAGGGAGGGCAAGGCAAAGGTCACCCTGGCCCTTGCCAAAGGAAGACGAAAATACGACAAGCGGGATGCCATCAGGAAGCGTGAGGAAAAGCGGGAATTGGACCGGGCAAGAAGAGAAGGAAGAAACATTTGACAATTTGTCGACAATGGGTTATTTTATATTTTGTAACATTTACGTTGATGAATCGTTTGTCTGTCCACCCATCACTTTTCACTGACTCCTCTTCTTATGGGGGCGAAACGGCTTCGACGGGGGTAGAGAAGCATTGGTTGCATACCGAGCGCCTGCCAGCTCGTAAAAAAGGTGGGACCTAAAATAATCGCAGACGATTATAACTACGCCTTAGCCGCTTAAAGTGGCTAACGTCCTTCCGGGTTTTCCTGCGAGCCCGGGAAGGGCGCCGATGAGCAGGATAGCCTCTATCGGTTGCTTGTTACGTATGAGGCGAAATTCATAACAAGATAGCTCCTTAAGCATCCGGCCTGAAGGAGCCTTGAGGAGTGAAAATTAAATCTCAGGCTATGTATGTAGAAGCCTATGCGGACTATCATCGGACGCGGGTTCGACTCCCGCCGCCTCCACCAGTCTTCGCTTGGAGCGAAGCGAGAAGCGAAGACTGCCGCGCTGGAGCCGTAAGGCGAAAGCGGGCCATTCCCCTCGAGATTTGAGGCTCCAAGCTTCGACCCGGCACGCCAGTGTAAGTGACTGTAAACTGGAGCGAAGCGAGAAGCGAAGACTGCTTCGACCGGGCACGCCAACTCTAATTGCGTTCAGGTGCTTCATCGTGGATCCGTGGTCAACCAATGGAAAACCTGCTTTTCATTATGTTTACATCCTTCAGTCTGAGAGTAATCGCAACCGATTCTACATCGGATTCACTGGGAATCTGAGAAGCCGACTGGAAGAACACAATTCCGGAAAGAATCCCCACACCGCCAAATCCAGGCCTTGGAGAATCAAAACGGCCATTGCTTTTGACAGCCGCCAAAAGGCCCTCGATTTCGAACGCTACCTGAAGACCGCGTCTGGCCGAGCCTTTGCCAAAAAACGTCTGTAACGCCCCGAGTACTTGTCTTGCCGGCTTGTCTCGCCGAAGCCTCGTGCGAAGGTGGACTTGTCCCGCCGAAGCTTTAGCGTAGGCGGAAGCTCGACAGGCGAAGGCTGAACTCCCATCCATTTGTGCCTTACAGGGCCCATTTCACCCTCAAAAAGCCCCTCTTAAGCCTTTTTCAGAGGCCAATTTCGGGCACTTATCGCATCGTTTCAAGAGGTTATCTTGGCCCCGAGTAAAAAAATGCGACCCCGAGTAAAAAAATGTGGCCCGTTACCACGCTATTCGTTCTCGGGGCGGTTACGAGGGCGATCTCGCAAACTCCGTTGTTCCGCGCTCATACCGGCTATGAGGCAGACCACTGCCATCGGTGTTTGCAGATACCGGAAAACAACGATGACATTCTCTACCTATATAATAGGGTGATAGTGAAATCGGCGGGATTTCACCTGTATCCATGGTTAAATGTCTTGGAAAATCGAGAGCTTAGCGTGGAGCCACTGACGTTTCTAGACTGTCTTGTTGCGTGTCCATCATTCCGGAATTTTCCCCAATAGCGGGACAGAGCGAAGCGGAACTATGTTTTGGAAAAGACCAGAGAGGCGACGCATCTCCAGAAAGGTGACCAGGGGTACCGGTGAGGTCTCCTTAAGGTGACCATGTGGCGACTTTAAGGTAACCACATGGTTACCTTAGAGTACATATAACCCCTCAACATCCCTTTCATCAGGAAAGTGATGAAACAAACAGAATCCTTCAAATCCTGCTTGCCTCGCCCGCCCCGTTGAATGCGATGCCTATTTAACAAGGGTAGGTAGGAACCATCGTACTGGGGTAAAGCCTGTCTCAAAACAATGACCAAATCCAAGAAAGGAGGAAAGCGGTCATGAAAAAGTTGAAGAAGAATCTGCAGGTGGTAACCAAGGAACTCAAAGCAATGACAGGAAAGACCGAGGCGATGGCAAAGAAGGTGGCCAAGCTCGAAAAGGCCCAGACTTCCGGCAAGCAAAAGGCCAAGGCGAAAACCACAAGGCCCCTGCAAAGGAACCCACAGCACGGACAGCCAATGACCAGGTCGTCAACATTATCAAGGAGATCAAAGAAAGGCGCTGATGTTCCCACATTGATAAAAAAGACCGGGTTTGAAGACAAAGAAATTCGGAATATGGTCTTCAGGGCGGCCAAGCATGGCAAAATCAAGCGAACTGGCAGGGAGATTTATTTAGGGGCGTAATCTGAGCCCATTGCATAACATTTGTGATACCCATATTTTCGGATCACTGCTCCCACCACGCCCAAGGATTATCTCTTAGTTGCGGATTGCCAAAAAAATGCCATTCTAAGGCCTTGATTGGCACAAAATCTGACGATTTCTGTTGTGAAGTCTGCAGCCCCAGGTCGGATACGCATAGGCATAAGGAAGTGCAAAATCTGACGATTATCCGACAATTACCCGAGCGGGTGAGCCGACACAGATCTGACGATTAAGCGCTATCACCTGACGATTATCTGACGATTATGTACCGCCTTTAAGTACATAATGCCTTGATCTACCTTTTCCTCTTGGCTCCACTAAGCCCAACGAAATCAAGTGCTTAAAGTCCCGATTTGCAGTGTCCCGAGTGACTCCGAACTCTTGCTCACAGCGTCGACTCGTCAACTGTTCGTCCTGTACAAGTAACGCCATCATTTGCTTCTGTCGCTGGTTCAACTTGACTTCAACCGAGGGTGTTACTATTTGGCCAACACTGTCCACCCTTACGCGCAGACGATCAAGATCATCACCCGATCCCTGTAGAACAACTTCAAAAAAGCCGCTACTCGATCCGAACTGTGGAGGATCGAGGCCGTGATCTGCCATTTCGTCTCTCATGCGTCCAATACCGCTACCGCGTTCTTCAATCCGATGGAAGAATGAAAGATTATGAGCAATGAGTGGATTACGGGAACAAGGACGATACTTACCCGAACGAATTTTTGCCAGAGTGATCGGCCTGGGTGGAAGACCAGGACTGGCCACAATCACCCGGTCGAAGAAAACCGTAAGAAAGGTCTTTTGACCTTCCAGGTCGTACCTTCGGTGAGCCACAGCATTAACAAGCGCTTCTCGAAGCGCTTCTTTTGGATACTCATCAAGTTGGACACGGTTCAAGCCTACAACCCGCATAGGATGGCGGGTATTGCGCTGGTCGAATTCGATAGCGCGTTCGATGGCCTTTGGCATAGGGGCACGGATGTCTTCTTGATCACTGGGGCGGCTGGTCTTTTCGGTTCCCCGGAACGCGTCCGCAAGGATCCGGCAATGCGGGAATGCGATGCTCGGATCGTTGGCCAAAATTACAACACCTGCACCAGTAGCGCATTCCTTTTCCAATTCTTTCTGTACCGAACTAAGAAATATCCTTAGCTTACCCATGATTTCGTCATCCTAATCTGAAAACTGCGCAAGACCCATCTATACTCGGCAGGAAGCTCATTCACAGAAAAACGACAGGCCTCTATTGAAACATTACGGCGGTCAAACCTCACAGTATAACCGTGGAACATATGAAAATTATCTGATCCTTTCAAGCGAGAATTAGGAATGGTCTATGTTATGGCATTTTGGATTTCGGATTTCAGTTTCACATTATACGGAGCATCATAACTCTATACACTCGGACATTCTCTATGTATAGCCCCATACGTTCGCGGTACCCTGGCGTAGCGGAGCCACTGCTTTCCCGGGCACCGTCACCGGATACCCAGTTGTGATACCTCTACACCGTTGCCACTCCCTTTGGTCGTTTTCGCCTGGTGGCTCGCCTCTGCGCTTCGCTTCGAGCCGCCTCCGTCAGGCTGGATCTGGACTTTGGCCAATACCTGTGTCATAGTATCGGACAGCACCATTTAGCAGTCTGGCCATGTCCGGCACACAACAAAGCGGCTGCACTAGGACCGCTCGTAAACTCGCGGCCTGTGAGCCGCGCGTTGGGCAGAGGTAGATTTGTGTTATTTTGGTTTCTGAGTTACAATTTCAAGCATGAAAAGATGGCCGAAGTTTAACGAGGGTGGAGATCTGCCACCCGGAATTCACCAAGCGACTTTGCTCG
>Ga0114922_10004311_pt1 | contig 13186 bp, 12 predicted proteins | sample AartaG_FD_100975 | JGI IMG/M metagenome (GOLD analysis project Ga0114922, IMG submission 100975) | Deep subsurface microbial communities from Aarhus Bay to uncover new lineages of life (NeLLi) - Aarhus_00045 metaG | ecosystem: Environmental > Aquatic > Marine > Oceanic > Sediment | place... | reverse complement strand
GTTGAGGATTGGTTTGAGGGTGACCGCGGCGACAAGGTCCACCTGTTCATCCTTCACCCACCCGGCTTCGATCCCTCTAAGAAGTGGCCGTTGCTGCATGTGATCCACGGCGGACCCCAGCAGGACTACGCCGACCTCTGGACCTTCGGCTGGAACTCCCAATACTTCGCGGCACAAGGCTACGTCGTAGCTCTCGTGGCCTTCCACGCCACGCCCGGATACGGACAGGCGTTCACCGACGCGGTCACGCAGAACTGGGGCGGCAGCCCGTTCATCGACATCATGAAGGCCACCGATCACCTGATTGGCCTCGGCTACATCGACGAGGAGCGCATGGCCGCCGGCGGCGGCTCCTACGGCGGCTACATGGTCGACTGGATCTGCGGCCACACCGACCGCTTCAAGGCGCTGGTCAGCCACTCAGGCGTCTACAACCTCGAGTCGATGTACGGCGCCACCGAAGAACTCTGGTTCCCCGAGTGGGAGCTCAACGGCCTTTTCTGGGAAAATCCTGAGCTATATGAGAAGTGGAGCCCGCACAATTACATCGCCAATTTCAAGACGCCAACACTCATCCTGCACGGCCAGCGGGACTACCGCGTTCCGGTGACCCAAAGCATGGAATTCTTCACCGCACTGCGCCGCCAGGGAGTGCCGGCCCGCTTCGTCTACTTCCCGGACGAGAACCACTGGATCCTGCGCATCGGCAACAAGATGCTCTGGTACCGCGAGTTCATCGATTGGATCAACAAGTACGTTGGCGCAGGTCCGAAATAACAACGTCCAAAACGACAGATAAACACCGGGCGCACTTTTCTCACCTCCGCTGCGCCCTGAATGTCACACACCTTGCGCAGCCTTATTCCGGCAAAGGCAGGGAAATCCGGTTGTGTTGGTTTTTAGGAAATCACAGCCGCCTGAGTTTCAGCAACTCTCAACTCAACTGAAGATAAGACCTACTGCCAGTGACGCCGCTTAGTAGCCGGGTTATAATGTCAGCCCCTGCAGCATTGAATGTTAAAGTTAATTCTACTTTCTCCCCGGCAAGGCGGCGGGGATCCACACGCCGCTCCGCAGGAGGGGGAAATCCACGGGAGGTGGGAAAGAATGCGTTTCAGACACCTTACCGCAACTATCCTTGTTCTGCTGCTGGCCACAATCGCGGCGGCGCAGGACCAGCGCCGCCAATTCACCGTCGAAGATCTCTGGAAGGTCAAGCGCGTGAGCGGCCCTGCACTCTCCCCCGATGGGAAGTGGCTGGCGGTCACCGTTTCCACTTTCGACATGGAAACAAACGAGGGAAGCAGCGATATCTGGCTCGTCGCCGCCGACGGTAGCGAAACGCGCCGGCTCACAGCCGATCCCGCGAGCGATTCATCGCCGGCCTGGAGTCCCGACGGGAAAACGATTGCCTTCATTTCAGGCCGCGACGACGGTCCCTCGCAGATCTACCTGATCCGCGTCGATGGCGGCGAGGCATGGAAGCTGACCGATATCCCCACCGGAGCGAGCGGCCACAAATGGAGCGCTGACGGGAAAAAGATCTACTTCGTCTCCAATGTCTGGCAGGACTGCGAGGACGACGAGTGCAACAAGCAGCGGTTGGAAGAGGAGAAAGAGAGCAAGGTAAAAGCCCACGCGACTGAGTCACCACTCTACCGCTTCTGGAATCACTGGCTGACCGAAGGCCGCGTACCGCATCTCTTCGTCGCCGACGCCGAAACAGGCGAGCACAAAGACTTGTTTGCAGGAACTGACTGGTTCCTGGATGTTCTCGGCGCCGGTTCCGGCGACTACGACGTTTCGCCGGACGGCACCGAGATATGCTTTACTTTCGACTCCGCCGACAATCCCGGCCTAGACAGCAACGACGATCTCTATCTGCTGTCTCTCGAGGGCGGCGAGGTCCGCAAAGTCACAGATAATCCCGCTTCCGACGGCGGTCCGATCTACTCGCCCGACGGGAAATACATCGCCTACGGTATGAGCCGCGAAAAGTTTGCTCCAGACTATCGCCGTATCGCTCTCTACGACCGCGGCAGCGCTGAGACTCGCGTCCTGACCGACTCTTTCGAGTTTTCCTGCGGCGGAGTCACCTGGAACGCCACTTCAGATACGCTGTTCTTCACAGCCGGTGTGAAAGCCCGCTCGCCGATCTTCTCGATAGCGACCGGCGGCGGCGAGGTCAAAATGATTCTGGAGGGGCACTCTAACAGTTCGGTGCAGCTATCTCCCGACGGACAGAAGGTTTACTTCTCGCGCCAGTCGTTCTCGATGCCGCCGACGATTTTCGGCGCGAACACCGACGGCACCGGCGAAGTACAGCTCAGCCATTTCAATGATGAACTCCTGGCTGATATCGCCTGGCACAGTGTCGAGGAGCATTACTTCGAGGGCGCCGACGGTGACGACGTCCAGATTCTGCTGCTCAAACCGGCCGGCTTCGATCCCGCCGCAAAATGGCCACTGGTACACATGATCCACGGCGGCCCGCACGGCGCATTCGGCGACTCCTTCCATTTCCGCTGGAACGCCCAGCTATTCGGCGCGCCGGGATACGTGGTGGCCTGCGTCAATTTCCACGGTAGCAGCGGCTTCAGGCAGAACTTCTTCGACTCGATCGCCGGCGCCGAAGGCGGCAAGCCCTACGAAGACGTAATGAAGGGGACTGATTATCTTCTGGGTCTCGGCTACATCGACGAGAAGCGCATGGCGGCTACCGGCGGCAGCTACGGCGGTTACCTAGTCAACTGGATCGCCACGCAGAACGACAGGTTCGCCTGCCTGGTCAGCCACGCCGGCAACTTCAACCATCACGGCATGTTCGCCTCCGACACACCGCGCTACCGCGAGCGCCGCTGGGGCGGCTTCCCGTGGGACAACCAGGAGAGCACCGACCGCTGGAGCCCTAACCGCTTCGCTGCAAACATCGAAACACCGATGCTGATCATCCACGGCGACCTCGATTACCGCGTTGTCGTCACCCAGGGGCTCGAGTGCTACAACACACTCAAGATCCGCGGAGTTCCGGCAAGGCTTCTGCACTACCCCGACGAGGGCCACTGGATCCAGAAACCGCAGAACTCGCGCCTGTGGTACAACGAGGTCCACACCTGGTTCGAGCGTTGGATAGGCCACAGCCCGTCCAAGTGAGAAAATCCTGCATTTTATAATAGGGGCGGTTCCCTGGCCGCCCCTATCCATTCCGTCTCAAATCACAACTGACCTGTCATGCAACATGTGGTATCATTTTTTACAGTCTTTTCATTTGTAGGGGAAAACTTTTCCAGAATGGGGGGGGAAACGTCATGCCGTCAATCCCGAAGTCCGTCAATGGTGTCGACTCAAATGGCCCGATAATGAAACGCCGGTCATTCCTCAAAGGTTTGGCAGCCGCTGCTGCCATTCCCGCTTTCGCGGCAGCTGCGCCGCGGCCGTCAGCCGCTCCGCCGCTCTCAGCCCTGGCCTCGCACGACGACGACGAAGCCTACTGGAGCATGGTCCGCTCCTGCTTCGCGCTCCGGCCCGGTTACCACTTCCTCAACACCGGCACGAAGGGCACCTCGCCCTTCAACGCCATCGACTGCCAGCATAACTGCACCCGCATAATCGCCGAAGACCCGTGGCAGGAGTGGGACGTCTACGAAAAATACGTGACAGCCAAGCTGCCGTTAGTAGCCGAATTCGTCGGCGCTGACAAGGATGAGATCGCGCTGATGTACAACACGACCGACGGCATGAACGCGATTGTGCACGGCCTGAAACTTGAGGCGGGCGACGAGGTGCTGCTGAGTGACCAGGAACACCCCAGCGGCAACGAGCCCTGGAACCTGCGCCGCAAGCGCGACGGCATTGTCATCAATCACTTCCCCACCGGCACGCCGCCGAAGAGCAAGGAAGAACTGGTTAATGCCGCGGCGGCGGCAATCACCCCGAAGACCAAGGTCCTCAGCATCAGCCATCTCTGCTACACGACCTCTCTGGTGATGCCGGTGAAGGAATTATCCGAGATGGCGCACAGCCGGAACCTTCTGGTGCTCGTCGACGGCGCACACCCGCTGGGGATGATGAAGCTCGAGATGCATGGCCTCGGCTGCGATTTTTACGCCGCCAGCGGCCAGAAGTGGATCTGCGGACCACTCGGCACGGGTCTTCTTTACATCAAGAAAGAGCATCTCGAATGGCTCGATCCGCTGATTGTCAGCGGAGGGTGGGACGTCGCCCATGACGCTGGCAAGTTCATGTCGCGCAGCAGCGTCAACACACCGAGCTGGGCATCCCTGATCGCGGCGATGGAGTTCCAGAACGCCATCGGTCGGGAGAAGGTCGAGCGCCGCGTGCGCTTCCTTGCCACCCGCCTGCGTGAAGGCTTGGCCAAAATCACTACCGTCAGGCTGATAACCTCGAATGATCCGGGGCTGTCTTGCGGTTTGACGACGTTCAGCATGCCGGATTACGAAAACAAGAAAGTACTGGCCGCGCTCAACGAGCACTACGATCTCTACCCGCGCACCATCGGCCACGATCTCAACGCCGTCCGCGTCTCGACTCACATCATAAACTCCGTCAAGGAAATCGACATGATGCTCGAGGCGATCAACGAGATCGCCACCAAGGGCCTGCCGGAAATCAGTACCGCGGCACTGATGCGGGCAGGACGCGAGATGGAACGGATCGAATCGTTCTGCGCGTGATTTCGGCTTCGTTATACAGCTTCATCAATCTTCACGGTTGCTGCTTTGTAGAATAGGAGCGGTCAGACGCGGCGGATTATTCTGCCTTATTTATCAGGAAATGTTCCACGGGACTCTATCCAGCAAACAGGGGCACGTGCATTGGGTACTGCCCTGGTTCGATGCGTATCAGGCCTTTGTCGGTGATGCGCAGCAGTGGGATTACCGGCAAAGCCATGAACGAGAGCGTGGTGATGGGGCTGTGCAGCGTGCTTCCGAGATCTTCCCGGCAGAACCGGGCTATCTGTCTCTCCTGTGCAACCACTTCCTCGAACGGCAATTCGCTCATCAGGCCGGCGACCGGCAGCGGCATCCGGGCTACTCGCCTGCCTGCCAACGCCACCTGCCCGCCCTGCATCTCCTCGATCATCCGCGCCACCGTGAGGATCGAGCGGTCGTCCATGCCTGCGACGATGATGTTATGGGCGTCGTGTGAGACGGACGAGCCGATCGCTCCGCGCTTCAAGCCCAGCCCCTGGATGAATCCGACCGCGAAGCTGCCGCTGTTGCGGTGACGCTCGAAGACGCAGATCTTGGCGATGTCGCGCTTGGAGTCGGGTACCAGGGATCCCTTTTCGACTTTTGGCTCGATGATTGCTTCTTCGGTGACAATCTGATTTTCGATGATCTTGATGACCCTGATTCTCCCGCCCCGTGCTTTGACTCTGAGCGCGTTCGCTTCTGGCAGGGAGACGTTCATCATCGATCGCAGGAAACGATCGACGTCACGTCCCACAGGCACTTCCTCCCCGTCGCGGAGGACGAACCTGCCACCGCGCATCACCGACGACGGCAGGAATTGCCTCAGATCGGGTGAAATCACGATGTCCGCCCGCGCTCCGGGAAAGATCGCTCCGATCTCGCGCTGCCGGAAATAGGTAGCCGTATTGATCGTCGCCATTTGGATGGCGCGCACGGGATCGAGCCCTGCCTCCACCGCCACGCGCAGGCTGTAATTGATGTGGCCGCGCTCCATCAGGTCGATTGGGTCGACGTCGTCGGTGGCGAACATTACGCGGTTCGAATTCAGATCATTGACAATTGGCAGGAGATCGCGGAGGTTCGATTCGCTGCTCCCCTCGCGGATCATGATGTGCATGCCGCGGTCGAGCTTCTCCAGGGCCTCGGCGGCACTGGTGCTTTCGTGATCGCTGCGGATCCCGAGGTAGATGTAGGCGTTAAGCTCCTTGCCGCCTAACAGGGGCGCATGGCCGTCGATGGGCACACCCAGCGCGCGGAAGTCGCTCAGCTTGCGCAGCACTTTCTCGTCGCCGTAAATCGCGCCGGGCATATTCATCATTTCGCCGAGGACGACGAACCAGGGATTGTTGAAGAAGGTTCTCAGCTTGGTCGGGCCGAGGTAAGCCGCGAAGGTTTCGATCTCAGGATCAGGAATCGCGGGGACGCAGGAGGGGATGGTGAAATAAACGCTGACGCGGTCGTTGTAGGCGGCTGTGTCGAGCAGGTAGCTCACGCCCTCGATCGAGGCAACATTGGCGATCTCGTGGGGATCGGCGAAAATGGAGGTGGTGCCATGCCTGCTGAACAACCTGGCAAGCTGCGGAATCGTCAACTTCGACGATTCGATATGCATGTGGGCGTCCATTAGCCCCGGATAAACGTATTGCCCGTCCACGTCGATCACATCGTTGCTCGGGTATTCCCCGATGCCCACAACGCGGCTGCCGGCGATAGCGATCGATACTCCTTCCTCGATCCGCCCCGACAATACGTTGACCAGCTTGCAGCCGGTCAGTAGCAGATCAGCCGGCTGCTTACCGAGAGCATGTTCCCTGAATTTGAAGTAGCGATAATCTATAGGCATCGAAATCCCTCATTCTCTCTGGGAAATTGGCAAAGTATACCCCTCCCTTATTTTCCAAACAAGGAAAGCTCGATGGATCGGTTTGTTGAGGATAGCTGGGCTACTTCTAGACCAGATCGAGTATCTTCCTGGGAATCATGTCGAGAGAGACAATATGGTCTACGCCTCCGAGGGCGACGGCCTCTTTGGGCATGCCGTAGACGACGCAGCTCTTCTCATCCTGCGCGATGTTCTCGGCGCCTGCATTCTTCATCTCGAGAATACCCTCGGCGCCGTCGCGCCCCATGCCCGTCATGATTACGCCCACGGCGTTGCCGCCGGCGTAGCGGGCAACCGACTTGAAGAGAACATCGACAGACGGGCGGTGGCGGCTGATGAGCGGTCCGCTTTTGACCTGAACGTAGTAGCGGGCGCCCGACCGTCTCAGCAGCATGTGGTAATTACCGGGGGCGATGAGAGCCACACCCGGGGTCACCGAATCACCGTCCTGTGCCTCCTTGACCTCAATTGCGCAAAGATCGTTCAGCCGTCCGGCGAAGGCTGTCGTGAAGTTCTCGGGCATGTGCTGGACGATTAACGTGCCCGGCGCTGAGTGCGGCATCGCCATCAGAACCTGCTGCAATGCCTGTGTCCCGCCGGTGGAAGCGCCGATGGCAACCACCTTGTTGGTGGTCTTGGTCATCGACAGGCGTTCCACCGTTTGCCTGGGCGGACGCAAAGTGGCCAATTCTTGATGGCGCTTGACATCGACTCGTGAGGCTGCCTTGATCTTGTCGATCAGCTGGACTGACATGTCGCCGGCCGAGTAAGCTTCGCCCGACTTGTTCATCACGTCCACCGCCCCGGCCGACATTGCTTCCAGTGCAAGCTCGCTGCCTTTGGGTGTAAGTGAGGAGACGATGATCACCGGCAACGGGAAGAAGCGCATTAGTTTCTTCAAAAAGGTGATCCCGTCCATCCGCGGCATCTCGATGTCCAGGGTGATCACATCTGGCTGGAGAGTGACGATTTTGTCCCGCGCGACATACGGATCCGGAGCCGTGCCGACCACCTCGATCTCCGGGTCACGAGACAGCTCTTTCACGAAAGTGCTGCGAACAACAGCGGAATCATCGACAATCAGGACTTTGATAGCCATCTGATCAAGACTTCATTGTGATCTTTAGTAATACTGGATTCTCGTCAACGTTGTATGCGTGTGTGTTTTCGTCGCTGAGAAAATTATTCCAGTCTTCCTCATTTATTTCCGAGAGCGTCGGGGGGTGGAGATCGAAAACCGGCTCCTCACCTGCCAACGCAGTGAGGATGTTACCGCAGGTGACATTCAGCAATTCTTTGAGCGCGTCGCAACTGCGGGATTCTGCAAGATCAGAGTCGATGTCGACCCCGAGCACGTTGGCGGCCACTTCGGCACACATTTGGGCTGGCACGGCCATTACTATAGAGCCTTCCGTCGCGCCGGAAAATGTCATCTCGGTACGAACGAACTCAGAGCCCGCGGGAGGCAGTTCATCCTCGGGAACAGACTCTCCGAACATGAAAGCCATCTTCTCGATTACGTCGCAGAAGATCTCGTCGATCTTCTCCCTTGTCTCTTCATCCATCATTCTTGGACTCCATAACCTGGTCGACAACCTCTCGCAGCATCTCGGGAGCGAACGGCTTGCGGATGTAGGCGCTGACACCTTTGTTAAGTAGCTGTTCTATCCTGGTCGCGCTTCCCTCGGTCGAGACAATCACGACCGGAATGGTATCCAATAGCCCCTCACTACTCATTCTCTCTACCAGTTCAATCCCGTTCATCACAGGCATGTTGATGTCGGCAAAAACCAGATCCACCCAGTGCTCCGCCAGCAGATCCAGCGCCTCCTGCCCGTTAGATGCCTGATAGAGCTCGTTAACCGGCACTCCCGCAATATCCAGTGTTTTGGCGATAACAGCGCGAACGGTCACCGAGTCGTCAACAACAAGTATGTTATAGGCCACTTTGTTACCTCCCCCAGTCTTCGCCGAACAACTCTTTGACTTCCTCGAGGCCGTCAAGCATCTTCATTACTACGGTCTCAGCGATAGCGTTGTTCAGGCCAAGCCGGTCGGCCACCACTTTGCTGACCCTGTAGTTCAGACCGTCACTTCCCGTGCCGATGCCCCCGATCAAGCTCAGGGCATCGGCGGCGTGCACCAGGTCGATTATCATCTGATCGGTATCACCTTCGTACTCATCAGGTTGTTGATGCCATCTGACTGCATCAACAACGATTTTTGGCAGATTCCAGTTCTCCAGCAGGATTGCTCCCACTTCCGGATGGCTTATTCCGAGCACCCTCATCTCAGCCTCCTCAAAGGGCATGCCCTCCTTAAAAGCGAGATCCATGATTGGCGCTGCGTCCACCTCCACAAAAGTCCCCAGTACGATTTTGCCAATGTCGTGCAGGAGCGCGGCTGTGAAAGTGTACTTGGGTGCTTCCAGAGCCAGAGTCTCGATAAGCTGATCAACACATACAGCCGAGGAAACAGAATGCTGCCACAGTTCGCCGGGCTTCAGGTCGTAGCCCTTAATCGCCACGCCCGCCACGGGCGCGATAGCGGAGGCCAAGGTCAAGCCGAAAACGCGGCTCGTACCCAGACGCATGATCGCTTCCTTGATCGTACCCACTGTCCTCGGCCCTGAAAAATAGATGGAGTTGGCAATGCGCAAGACGTTTGCTGCCAGGGCGGGATCGTGTTCGATGGCCCGCGACAGTGCGGATATATTTACATCGGGATCCTGCAATACGGTCGAGACTCTGGCCGCAGCGGTCGGGATTGCCGGCACTTTTCTCGTTGCGGAAATAATCACTTCCCTGAGACTCATACCAACTCCCTTTCCTTACCGCCCGACTTTATCGTAGTACGGCCATCCGCCATGTAGACATGCATCGTCCGGGAAATCGTGCCACCCACGTCTTCCGCCGCTATAAGAATGTTATTCTTCCAGAGTATCTTTCGGAGAACCGTGTAATTGCGCTCGCCGATCTTGAACAGTTTTTTATCGTCCAGCAGCGAGGCGCAGCCTGCCACATTCGCAATCAACCTGGAACGCTGAGCACCGAAGTCGAAGACCGTCTGCAGCATCTGTGGAACTCCCGTGTCGACGAACATAAACGGCCGGGCCTCGGCCTTTGCCCGGTCGATCTTCGAGAGAGGAAGCATACTGTGCAGCAGGGCACCGACACCGGCAACCGGATCGTACAGCGACAAACCTACACACGAGCCGAGAGAATATGTCACGAGCACATCTCCCGGTTTGTTGCTGATTTTCATTTCCGAGATGCCGACAACGTGATTCATGCGCTATTCCTTCGAGCGAAAATCCTTCTCATGCGTGTCACTTGATGTATATCGCCGGCTTAACAGACTTGAAATCGCTGACCATGCCCGTCAGGCTCTCAGCGTGGCCTACCATTAAATATCCACTTGGTTTAAGCAAACTGTAAATACTGTCAAGAAGCTTCTTCCTGACTACATTATCGAAGTAAATCATTACGTTGCGGCAGAAAACCGCATCAAGTGGCCCGCGCATGGGGAACGGCGGCTGCGATAAGTTTAGTCGCCTGAAGACGATCATACTCTTCAGGGTGCTGTTGACCGTGTAAAAGACCTTGTCACCATTTTTCGAGCGCTCGAAATAGCGGTTCAGAAGCTGTTTCGGCACTGTCTTTAGTTTCTGCTCCTCGTAACTGCCATTCAAGCAAACGGAAAGAGCTCTTGTGGAAATATCGGTCGCCAGAATCTTGGCATCAATATTTTTGTAATTCGACGCGGCCTCGCGAAGAACCATAGCCAATGTGTAGGGCTCTTCGCCGGTGGAGCAAGCCGCCGACCAGAAACGAAAACGCTTGTATCCTTTATCCATCCATGTCCGGAAGACATCCTGAAGGAAATCAAAATGATTCGCCTCGCGGAAAAAACTCGTGACATTGGTGGAAATTGCATCAAGCAGGTGGACAACCTCCTCACCGCTTTCGTCGCCGAGCACCCGCTCGAGATAGGTGCGATGCTCCTGTATATTCAGGGCACGCATGCGCTTCCCGATCCGCGCCCGCACGAGGGCTTCCTTGCCCTGAGACAGTGCGATACCGCTCTTCTCGTACACTATCTCTCTGATTTTATTAAAGGTTCCTTTGTCCATTTTTTAAGTAGCCTGCCAGTTGAAAACACCCGATCTCTCACTTGATCAGCATTAGATGCGCCACAATTGCAAACTATCTAATGACCGCAGGAATTTCCGTCTGTCGCAGCCATCAGAATCCGTTACATTTTATATGTAGGCGCCGATCAACCTCCGATCGTGTCCTTGATTTTCTGGACGATGGCAGCGGGTTCGAACGGCTTGATAATGTAGTTGTTCGCCCCGGCCTTCAGTGCCTCGATTACACGGCTTTTCTCGGCTTCAGTGGTAACCATGATAATCGGGATGGTGCTTCCGGCAGCGCGAATCGCCTGCACAGCTTCTATTCCGAGCATGTTGGGCATGTACCAGTCCATCAGGATCAAGTCATACTCCTCGCCGCTCTTGACCTTCTCCACTGCTATATTGCCGTCACCGGCTTGATCAACATCGGTTATCCCCGCCCTGGAAAGCGCACCCATGAGGACCTTCCGCATGACCTCCGAATCGTCCACAACAAGTGCCTTCATTATTTACTTACCTCCCTAGTTATCCAACTCAAACGTGACTCTCAGGTTGAAGGGGCCGAGCTCGCTCTCAAACGGAACCTCCAACCATACCGCCTGCGATGGATATTCAATGGTGTAGTTATCACCACGGATGACGTTTGGAAGGCTGAGATCGATGGGGGAACCGTCACCGGTGAACTTCGACTTGGCGCTTCCGGCAACGATATTGACGATCTCACCCACCCCATCGGTAATGGTCTCGTCAAGCGTGCTCACCTCGATTCCAAGCATCTTGCCAACCATCGCTACGGCTGTCTCGCCGGGAAACGAAAGGGCCACCGTGCCACGCGCCATACCGCTCAATCCTATGAGAGCCGTCAATTCGAAAGGAACTGATTTGCCTTTGGCTACACCGATCTGGCCCTGCTCGACTTTGCTGCCCAACATCGCTGAAAACAGCTTGTGAACGCTGTCAATAAATGGGTTTATGTACTCTATCTTCATCCAAGAATCCTCCGTTGCACTCTCTAAGCTAGATCCAACGCATCATGACGCGGCATTTCGCCTTTTCTGCAAAATCCTTCGCATTCCCAGCCGGGGGGCTCAAAGCACGCTGATGCCTGAAAAGAGCTGGGATCGATGACTTACGCCTGAGTCACCTTGTCTATCAACTCCATCTCGCCTCCCGTCAGAACCTTGTCGACGTCAAGTAACATGACCACTTTGTCGGCGATCTTGCCCATGCCAAGGATGAAATCAGTGTCGACTTCAGCTCCCAGCTCGGGTGGAGGCTCTATCTGTCCCGCATCAATGTCCATCACTTCAGACACTTCGTCCACGATAGTTCCCATCGTCACCTGTTGTGATCCGCGAGACACCTGGACAACGATAATGACGGTTTTCTCCGTGTCGTCTTTCGATTCCAAACCGAACTTAATCCTCAAGTCGACGACCGGTATGACCTTGCCGCGCAAGTTAATCACCCCGCGGATAAATTCGGGGGTCCGTGGAACACGGGTTACGCTCATCATCCCGATGATTTCCTGAACCTTGAGAATCTCAAGACCATAGATTTCGCCACCCAGGGCGAAAGTAAGATACTTGCCCGCTTTTTCAGCAAGCGATATGTTATTCTGCTCCGCCATTTATTGGCCTCCTTTACAAACTGCTCACTAAAATCTATAACTCCAATTACAGCGCTCAAAGAGCGGCCTGTGCGTATCGTTTGACGCCGTTAGCTTTCGCCGTCATCTCGTTCGCTTTGCGACACTCCGCCCTCTTCGCTGATCCCTTCATCTCTCTCGATATCAAAGCCCTTTACTCCGCGCCCTTTTTCTGCGCCGTTGCTCTCACCAGTCGGACCTGCATCCGTCTTTTTATTGTGAGCAAGCTTGACCAGGCCGCCGACATCGAGAATCAGCCCTACTTTGCCATCGGGCATGATAGCGCCCCCGGCAAGACCGGGAGTGTTGCGCATTGATTCTCCCAAGGACTTGATCACGATCTGTTGTTGCCCCAGCAGCTCATCCGTCACCAAGCCTGCGTGTTTACCATCATCCTCAACAACTACCACAAGCGCCTTGGTAGGATCGTCTTCAGCGCCTTCAACACGAAACAGGGCACTCAGCCTGAACAGAGGAATCAACTCACCCTGAACGCTGAGCATCTCGCCGCGTCCAAAGACCGTCGAAATATCACCCTCTTTGGGTTGGATAGACCTTACCACCGAGAGAGTCGGGAGGATATAGCGTTCGCCACCGACTCTGATGACCATTCCGTCGATTATCGCGAGCGTCAGAGGTAACCGCAACGTGAAAACGCTGCCTTTGCCCAGCTCGGAGCGTATCTCTACCTGCCCGCGAAGTGACTCGATGTTGCGTTTGACGACATCCATCCCCACGCCTCTGCCCGAGACGTCGGTCACTTCTTTTGCCGTGGAGAATCCGGGCTCGAATATCAGGTTGAATAC
>Ga0114922_10004310_pt1 | contig 13188 bp, 14 predicted proteins | sample AartaG_FD_100975 | JGI IMG/M metagenome (GOLD analysis project Ga0114922, IMG submission 100975) | Deep subsurface microbial communities from Aarhus Bay to uncover new lineages of life (NeLLi) - Aarhus_00045 metaG | ecosystem: Environmental > Aquatic > Marine > Oceanic > Sediment | place... | reverse complement strand
TGACCTTAAAACCACCACCGGTTGAACCCGCACAGCCCCCTATGACCATGAGAATTAAAAAAAGTTGCTTTGCAAAAGCGGTAATGAATAAAAAAGTTGATTCCACCAAATACCATAAAAAGCATAAAGGTCAATTCAATCAAATGATAATGGGCATATCCCGCACTTTGATAGTATGCAATGGATTGATCATAGATGGAATAACCCCCCGTTGAAATGGTGGTAAATGCATGAGTCAAAGCGTCGAAGAATCCAACCTTTAGTATCATTAAAATGATTATTTCTGAAACCGTAAACAGAATATAGAGTATCCATAAGATTTTTGCCGTATGGAGAATTCCCGGTGAAGGTTTCTGGGTGGCGATCTTGTGACCTTCGGCTAAAAATAACTTATTGGCGGCCGCTCCCCCCTTGAGTCCAACAATGATAAACATACTCAAGATCCCCAATCCTCCGATCCATTGGGTAAATGCCCGCCAGAATAAGATAGAATGAGGCTTTGTATCCAAATCGGTGAGAACCGTAATACCCGTTGTCGTAAAACCGCTCATCGTTTCAAAGCATGCATCGAGATAACTCACCTGTAATATCTCGACATACGGTATCGCACCGATCAATGTCAACAAAACCCAGGCGAGTGTACAGATAAACATGGAATCTTTTAGTGAGAGGGGATACGGTTTCGAAAAAAAACGGACAATCATGCCCAAGAGAATCACAATGATTCCCGGAAATAAAAATCCCCTAAAAAGAAAGATAAAACGATGACTCTCTTCGTATATCAAACCAATAATCACCGGAACAAATAAGAGTACTCCTCCGATAATGAAGATGGTGGACAAATAAAAAAGGATCGAGAGAAGCCTTCTAAGATAGTATGGCTTCATTGTAATATCCTGGTTGGAATATCACCATTTCCAACACTTCTGTCTAATATGAATTTCGTTTTGATTTTCCCTCTTAAAAAATTCGAAATACAAATCGGAGAAGAAACAATAACAAAAAAATCGCAGCCATAACCGATATCAACAGTTGTTTTTTATTCAATCCTGTATTGGATCGTCGTATACCAAACTCCCGTCTAATGGTCTCCTCATAATCGTCTTCATCATAGAGACCAATTTCATCCAGATACGTATTTTCCGACCATCCGGTTTTTTCATCCGATCCACAGTGAGGACAGGCCCTGGCCTTTGTTTTGACCTCTCCTCCACAAATGGGACATGTGAAAACATTCATTGTTATTCTTCAACCGTAAACTTTTTCTTCCTGATAACACATGCAAAACCAGCTATGATGAGACAGATGACCGTGCTGATGGGTGTAAAAGTACAGTGGGCATAATATCCAAGGTAACATGCCTTACTCGCAGAAGCCTGTGGGACTAAGGATGAAAGTGTTGCAAGGGAAAAGATAATCGTGATGATGAGCCATAGACCATAGCCTTTTTTCTTTTGTCTCATGATACCCTCCGTGTATTGAATCATTTATTTTTTTCTTGTATGATTTCAAAATTTAACCTGCCTGGTCTTTTTAAGGTGTCCTCATTATTAAAATGAATAATTCCCACGGCCTCATCTACTGCTTACTCCCACCTTACACCAACGATCCAGCCATCCGATCACGGTCTCGTGCCATTGGATCGAATTATGCGGCTTGAGTACCCAATGGTTTTCATCGGGGAAATAGAGGAGTTTGCTTGGAATACCAAGACGCTGAAGGGCGTTGAACGTAGACACACCTTGGGATTCGACAATACGGAAATCCAGAGCACCCTGAATCACCAGCATGGGGGTTTTCCAATGCCGTACATAATTGACAGGATTGTGTTTTTCGTACCCTTCAGCATTGGTCCAGGGCGTACCCATGTGATCCCATTCCGGGAACCAGAGCTCTTCCGTAGCGAAATAGGCCATCCGTTCATCCAGATTTCCATCGTGATTGACGAGACAGCGAAAGCGATCAGGCCAGTTCCCCGCAATCCAGTTGATCATAAATCCGCCGAATGACGCACCCAGGGCGGCCACGCAATCGCCATCCATCCAGGGATATCGATCCAGAGCGGCCGCAAGCCCCTTCCTGAGATCCACTAAGGGTTTCCCACCCCAGTCACCCCTAATGGCATCGCAGAATGCTTGTCCATATCCAACAGAACCATGAAAATCCACCATAACGACAGCATAACCCGCACCCGCATACGCCTGGGGATTCCAGCGGTAGTGGAAGTTGTTACCGAAAGAACCCTGAGGACCTCCATGAATGAGAAAGGCGACAGGATACTCTTTATGAGGATCAAAATCCACAGGTTTCACGACATAACAGTAGACCGTCTCATCATTCCAGCCCTTGAAAGTGAACTGTTCGTAATCGCCCATTCTAACTGCGGCAACCTTTTTGGCGTTGATTTTTGTGATGGGACGTACATCGCTCCCATTGGATCTGACCGAGTAAAGCTCAACAGGAGATTTCAGATGGTTCAACCCGTATACAATTCGACGTCCGGCAACTGCCGGAGAACTCACCCGGCCTTCCTTGACGACTATACGTGCTTTTCCTGTTTTCACATCAATGGCAAACAGAGACCTCTGTCCGAGATTTGAGGCCGTCGTATAGATTGTTTTGTTGTCCGAAGACCAGACAATAGAACCGGGAGAATAATCCCAATCTTCCGTTAACACCCGTTCTTCGTCCTCCGGCCAGGAACGCAGAACAATGCGAAAACGATCGGACTCGTATCCTGGCCGCGACATTGCCAGATACGCGAGGGTTTTTCCATCAGGAGAGAAAACCGGGCTCGTATCCCATGCTTCGTTCTCCTCGGTTAAACATTTGGGAGATTCGGATCCGTCAAGGGGTACATAGTAAAGATCGAAATCCGTGGACCGGGGTTCTTCCGTGCCTGCGTCACGGGCCGTAAATATCAATCCCTTACCATCGGGTGTGAACGTGATCTCTTCGGGTCCGCCAAAAGGTTTGGAGGGAGTGTCCGCATCCATACCCTTCATGACTTCGACAGGTTTTCCCCCTTTACAGCTCATCACAAAGACATGGGACCGGCGACCATCTTTCCAGGTGTCCCAGTGACGGATGAAAGTTTTATCGAAAAGCAGGCCGCTGTGTTTATGTTCTGCTATTTCATCCAGTTTCTTTTTCGTATAACCTGGGCATCCTTTCTCAGGGAAGACTTCCATGGTGATGGCAAAATACCCACCGTAAAGTGAAACAACAAGATTGCCCACATCCAGAGGCAGGTGAGTCACCTGCTCGGCTTCCCCACCGTCAATCCGAATACGCCAGACCTGAGAAGAGCCCGAACGGCTGGACAAAAACCATATCCACTTCCCGCATTTTGACCAGCGGGGGTTGTAATCCCCGGATTCATGGGATGTCAGTCGACGCAGTCCTTTCCCGTCCGTCCCCACCAGCCAGAGATCGGTACGACCACGGTTCTCTTCCAAATCTGTTTTTCGTAGTGTGAAGACGATCCATTTTCCGTCTGGTGACACCTGAGGATCCCCGATGCGATCCATGACGAGCATATCATGCACGGAAAACGGATGTGTTTCTTCCTTAGATTGGGCCAAGGCGGTACCCACGGTTAAAAATATACATAATGCAAGGAACAGCACAAAAATACGCATGACTCCCTCCCGATATTTTTAAAGTTCTCTGTCGGTTTCTGTTGTTAAACATCTTCGTCATAATATATTACACAAATGATTTATTTCAAAGGATTTTTCCTTAATCATACAATATACTGCTCTCCTTCCATGAGTCGCAGTTCCTCCTCAATTTTCTCTCTGACATCTTCCGGCATTTCTTTCTCCCTCTCCAACATCACCCTGAGTCCCTTACCCACACCATCATCAATGAAGAAAGGTTTGATAAAGTCTGAGGACCAAGTCCGGTCTTCGAAGGATCGGTTCTCCAGTGCTTCGAAAAAGCTCTGTATGCCCTTCTCCGGATCCCCTTCAATTTCCCGGAAATAGGAACCATAAATGTGAAGAGAATCGCTGACATCCATATAGCGTCCCAAACGAACCGGTTGTCCTATTTTCTCAGAGATCCCTTCTGCCATCTTCCTCATGAGTGTCGTTAATGCGATCACATTTTCGAACCACGCCTTGAACAAATCACGACTCCTCCAATGGGTATTCATATTAAAAACATATCCACCGGACTCATCCTCACAGAGCCGCCCCCAGATTCTCTGTAAACAGGGCGGATCATCTGTCGGCGGATCAAGCTTAGGATTCCAGGTAATGGCCTGGGCTCTCCTTGAGTATCCTGTATTTGAAAGCTTGTCAACGATGTAGTCAATTTGATTTATGACATGATCCTCGATTTGATAATCGAAGAGTCTACCATGATAAGTATACGTCCACCGCGTGTCCTCACTCTCCCCTGCTTTGAGGATTTCTTCCACAGGTTTCACCCAGTAATCATGGGCACCGTGGATAACTTCCATGACGTATTCGGCCAGTCCACCCAGACCATCGGCAAAGGAACGGTGAAAGCGCGGTTGCCCAAAAGGTTCCCGCACTATAATCATGACTGTCGCGTCCCGACTGGGCGGATCCTCCGGACGGTCATACTCCGTCCTGATCCGACTCCCGTTCTCCCAAACCTGCTTTATAGCTTCTTCATATGCCTGGGGAATGGTATCTGCATCAATGCGCAAGACAGGAATATCTCCAGAATTCATGTGTCCTCCTATGTTTTTATTTTGAATTTTCACAAAAGCTAAGGTATTTTTTTCTTACCGTGCAAAGACTTTAAAGTCCCATGGTTTTAAATTAAGGTTCGTTCCCTGCATTAAGGATACTTTTTCCCTTGAAAAGACATCCTCATAATCACCAATAACTGATGGACTTTTCAGTGAGATAATCAAATCCTCACCTGAGAGATTCAAAAGCCGTTTTATTGCCTTCTGCCAGATCATTCATGAGATGGAAAAGATTCCAGTTGTAAGTCATATCAAATCCATTGTTATACAGCTCCGGCGACTCTCCTTCGGCCAGCATGAATACAGACTTGATCTTATCCAATTCGAACCGTGCATTTTTCCAAAAATCCAATGGGTTGAATGGGCATAAACCATAAAATCCCAATTCCCATTTTCTTCAACCTGGGCAGATGCTTTTCAAACGCTTTAAATGTGCCCTCAACGGAATACTGCCGAAGATTCACTTCATAGATGCTCTGATTAGCACTCCATTCCGAAAGATTTAATGAATCTCCTCTCTTCCCTGTTAAAGAGGCATTCTCCTTCCGGCATGTAATGAAAAATAATAAAAATCCAAGGGTGAAAAAGGAAAGGGTAAGATAAATGATGGCCGATAACAGATTTCTAGGTCTGTTCATTTGATACTCCTTTGAGTGTTGAAAGGCAAAGAAAAGTGCAGCCTTCAATAGCTTTACTGGTGAACCGAAAGAGCAATCAAACATTGTGCCCCATAATAGGTACTTAGAATGAGAACATGGGCATATGGATATTCTTTTCTAAACCTGTTTATGGCCAACAGCCCATCGGAAATTAAAAAAAGAACTGCACCAATGGCTGCCAATAGAGTCGCTATACTCCCCATGACATTCCATCGCTCCCATGACTGCCACGCCATGATGACAATCACAGTAGTATAGATGAATACGGGCAGTTTCATTTTATTCAATCTTCGAACAAGAATTCCATAGATGAGAATTTCCAAAAAAACGAAAGGAAACATGATTTCCAGTGAAAATGTAAATCCTTTACCTGAAGTAAACGCCAAAATATAAAATATGTGACCTGCTAAAAAACTGATGAGGCCTGCAATAAAACGGTCCGACGGTAACATCAGTAAGATATCTCCAGCGAGGCAAAAGATCAACCCTCCCATGATGAACCAGAAGTAATGAGAGTATTTTGGTTGAGCGACAACCGTCGCCATCCATAAAATGATAAACATGGTTAAGGGTTTGAAGAAATAAAACTGAATACGCAATTTTTGCTCCCTGGCCCGAATGGCAAAAATCGCGAATAAACAGGTAAGAAATGTCATAATAAAAAGGAGTATCATGTAATCTATACCTTCATTACGATGACGATTCCGAACGATGTCTGCGCCTACTCAAAATCAATACTCCCTTCTGAAAAGACATTTGTATTAGCTAAGGCCATGATAATAACTTGTTGTTCATATAAAATCTCCCCCTACTTTTCTCGGCAGTATTGTCACGCATGAGCAAACTGATATAGAGTTTGAATGAATAAAAACAGTCCAATGAGAATCAACAACAGGTGTATATAACGGTCAAACTTCCCCTCTGGAATCGAGCGATGCAACTTGCCACCGATCCAGATGGAGAAAAAAACCACTGGTAAAGCAAAAAGATAACACTGAAAGACAGAACGCGTCCATAAACCGGCAGAGGCGTGGCCCAACAGAATGAATAGGCCTGTTGGGAAAAAATATCCCTGCAGGGTGGCACGAAAAGTCTCTGGTATCCAACGTCGTAACGACCCATAAATCACAACAAGCGGGCCGTTGGTATTATATGCACCACCGAGAACACCCGCGATAAAACCGAAAAGAATTGCCGACTTCTCTCCCTTTAGCGCCCATATTCTGGGCTTCATCAATTGGTAAAAAGAAAAACAACAAATGCAAACACCTAAGATCATCTTTAACCACTCTTCATATATCCCCTTCAACAACAACAATCCCACCGGAATTCCAACCAGAGAAGACAGAATTAAACGCCAGGCACTCTTGATCTGAACATTGCGCCAGTGACTCAAGAGAATGGTAAAAGCAATCGTACATGCTATCAAGGCCACCAGAGGAGTGGCGGTTTTCAGACTCATGATCAATGCCAGGAGAGGCATGGCAACAACGGCATCACCGAATCCGAAAGTAGAACGGATAAATGTCGAGAAAAAAATGATGATCAATACCCATAGGGTATTTGTTTCAAATTGCATCTGTTTGACCTAAAATATCTATCAACCACGGACGATCACGGAATGAAAAAGGAACACATTCATTCTGTGTTCTTCCGTGTATTACCGGTCGTTGTATTCAAGTGAATCAATAATGATCTTTGTAATCCACGATTGACTGCCGTGACTTTTTTGTCTCGCTCCGGTGTCGTTTCTCATCCAATCGTTTTTGTCTGGAAGCCGGTGAAGGTTTTGTTTTGCGTCGAGTCTTGGGCTTCTCCAAAGATTTCCGGATCAACTTGACCAATCTCTGGATCGCATCCTGGCGATTCCGTTCTTGAGTACGAAACCGTTTTGCTCCGAGAATCAACACACCATCCTCAGTCATTCTTCTTCCTGCCAATTGAGCCAATCGACCACGAGCATCCTCTGGTAAAGCAGAAAACGTCCTGACATCGAAACGAAGCTGTACAGCTGTAGCAACCTTATTGACATTCTGTCCTCCAGGACCCGATGCCCGAATGAATTCCCACTTAATGTCTGTTGGATCGATAGCCAGCGTGGATGTAATTTGAATTTTTTCTTTCAATCCCACCAGGATGTCCTCTTTACGTAGAACTAATCACGATTAAGAATAGATCAAGGATTTAACGAATGAGACCGATTGACATGGTTGAATATAATAAGTTTTTATCCGTTCAAATCCGTCTGATCCGTTCAATCCGCGTTCTATTTATTTCTTACCCCTCAAATGCCTATCAAACCAGATCAAGATACGTTTGGTCACATCCATCAGAAATTTAGGCTCTCGCGGACCATGGGGTGTTCTGGGATAAACGATCATTTCAGCAGGGACGTTTCTTCGCTTGAGCGCAACATAAAATTCCTGCCCCTGGGTGAAAGGAACACGAAGATCACGCTGACCGTGAATGACCTGGGTCGGTGTCGTGACATTTTTTATCCGGTAAATGGCCGAGTGTTTTTCGTAGGTCGCATAATCTTCAGTATTGTATCCTGTTCATCTGTTCAAGGGACAGGGATCGCCTGGTAGATTTATAAGAAGAATGCATCTTCATACCACCCAACAATCTTATTCCAGATTTCCTGTGCAGTCTCTGCATACATGAACAACTCGACATCCTCTTGCTCAATGGTCCCCTCGTCGGCGAGATACTGGGCATCGAATACATGACGCCAATACTCCTCCCCCACCAAAATGACTGGCAAGGAATCTACCTTGCGCGTCTGAATGAGACACAATACTTCGAAGAGTTCATCCAGAGTACCATAACCGCCTGGAAAGACGACCAATGCCTTTGCCCGCATCATGAAATGCATTTTCCGAATCGCAAAGTAACGAAACTGAAAGCATAATTCGGGCGTGATATAAGGATTCGGAAATTGCTCTAACGGCAGTGTGATGTTTAATCCAACAGATTTTGCACCTACCTCAAAGGCACCTCGATTTGCAGCTTCCATCAGACCGGGACCGCCTCCGGTGACAACAACAAGACGACAGTCCAGTGCCCCATGACCCGACCGGCCGATAATCTGACCGAATTCCCTGGCGACTTCATAATAGTGGCTCTTGGCAAGTATACGTTCAGCTATTTTCACTTTACGCTGGAGTTCCTTGTCTCTCGGTTTTTGCTTGAGAGCTCTCATGGCAATATCAAGATCATGCCGTGCCACATCAGCCTCAACGATTCGCGTCCCTCCATAGACAACGATGGTATAACAAACCCCGATTTCCTTGAATTGCAATTCTGGTTTCAGGAATTCGAGCTGTAATCGGGAAGGCCGTAGCTCATCCTTGGCGAGAAACTCGCGATCCTCATCCGCACGTTTGTATGTAGGACTGGCCATGATTCGACGGACATTTTCCACTTTATCCAAATCTTTTTCGTGGGGGTTGATGTCGTTCATAATCCCCTCCAATATTATCTATATTAACAAACTCAAGTTTATTAAAAATCTTCCGATAATAGAAATGGAATGAAGCGTCATTTCCGAGAAAGGAGCAACAACATGGAAACCCATGTGGCACTTAGCTCCGGTGTATTAACCAAAATGGTTGATTATCAAACCACCGGCAATCATTCAGCAACAAGATCGCTAGAAAATTTGGAATACAAACCAAATATTTTGGGTGCCACGACATACTCTAATGATCATTTTGAACGAAACGCTCTTCTGGCACCTATTACAGACCGAGGCACCCTGTTTGATGTACTCTTATAATAATTCATCACTTAATTGAATGACAAATAACAGGAACATCAATTACCAGATTGGAAATGGCGCTATTTCCTATTTTAAGATAAATCTAACATTCTCGAACAAATGACGACAATCCCATCACCACTAAGTCGATCTCCTATAATACCGCACCCGGTCCTTTTTCTCAAAAAAGAAAACCAGAACCATGCCGGCAACAAATCCGCCAATATGGGCAAACCAGGCAATGCCACCACCCCTCTGAAATCCCAGAGATCCAAATCCATTGAGTACCTGCATCAAAAACCAGAATCCCAGAACAAAAAGAGCGGAGACACGAATGACCCGTATGAAAAATAAGAAAAAAAATAAAACATGAACCTTGGCCCTGGGAAATCTGAGGAAATAGGCTCCCAGCACACCGGAGATGGCTCCACTGGCTCCCACCATGGGGGTGGTTGAAGCGGGATCCGATATAACATGGGAAAGAGTCGCGACTAATCCACAACATAAGTAAAATACTAAAAATCTGGCATGGCCCACAAGAGCCTCAATGTTATCCCCAAAAATCCATAAATAGAGCATATTCCCTAACAAATGGAATAAACCCCCATGAAGGAACATCGAAGTAAAAAGAGTCAAAATATTGGGAAACTCCGAACGATATTCCAAAGGTAACCCGGGCAATTCTCGAAAATGTGTAATCTCCCAGGGGATCGCACCCAATTTGGATATAAATGCCTGTGCTCCTTGACCCATTAAAAATTGGTAAATGAATACTCCAATATTGGCCAGGATGAGCAGGATCGTTATTACAGGAAATGTATAGGTCGGATTATCGTCCTTGATGGGTATCATAAAAAGGAAATATCCTTCATAGAATTACCAATAAAGTTTTTATTATAACATGGTCGCCTGTTTAGGGATCGATATAAAAAGCCGTTCTACGCTTGGCTGTGTTCCCGGCCCTATCCTTGATCGTGATGTCTAACACATGTCTTCCTGGCTGGAGAGGTTCTTCCACCCGATGAAAACCCATATCATTGATCGGATCATACTCTACAATCAGACGAATATTGTCCAATTGGATAACGTAATTCTCCTCCCCGGAAATCCCGGAAAGGGCATCATCGAAACCCACCGCAATTTTGGGCGTTGAATCCTTGATATGAACATCCGGCGCAGGGCTGATAAAATGAATTTCTGGAGTAACCGTATCTTTCAAAACGGTGAATGTGTTCAGGTTACCGGTCCAGGCAGTGATCGACCCATTTTCCCAATCATTCCCAATAAAAAATAATTTGCTATTCTTACTCACTCCGTAGATTCCAATTTTTTCTTTTTCTCCATCAAAATTTAAACCATCTATCATGACTTTTGCACCCCGTCGAAGAACCACATCTTGAGGGAAAATACTATACTTCCGTCCTATTATTCCAAGATCATTGAAAAAGGTGTCCTGCCGGCAGTATGTCAAAATACTCTGATATACAGCCCCTTCGGGAAAAAACACGCTGCAATTCCCATCCGATGAGATCACAGAGCCGCTCAACTCTGGAGTAACCGCAAATACCTGCAATGTATCACGAACCACCTTCTCCAGACCATAGAGATGGGAGTACCGAACTTCTGTTGTCATCATGCCCTCTAATCCATTCTCCCATGGAATGGTTCCGATAAAATTCCGATCATTTTGTAGAATAAGAGGCACATATCGCCTCTCCCATGAATTAATTCCAACAATTAAAGACGGTACATTCGGAAGGGGATAATTAAATTGAAGATCGAATCGAATATACTTCTCAAAGAATTGTGTATTCACTTCGACATTAGGAATAGTATCCTGTTGGGAAATAATGATTTCCCAGGGATTCTCAACCAAAATCGGGTCCGTTTGCACTTCCGACAGGGGAACCACGGATACCACTCCCCTGACTTCGGAAATATTACCGAAATAATCCATCACTTCAATGTGGATGGCGTGATCCCCTTCGTCAATAAAAAAGGCTCCTCCCCCATCAAACGATTTCTCCATTAGGTAACCATCAGAGTCCGTTCCAGAGATATCATTATGTCCGCAACAAAGAATACCCGTTTCTACAGAAGCCGGTTCATAGAAAGAGAGTTTATTTCCAACATCCACATACAACTTCTGATACAAGCCCCAACCCCAGCTTTTGAGACGATAGTCCCGATCCAGGTCAATCTGCTGGGTTTGGCTGTATGAAAAACGGTCGTATCGAACCGAAAAGACAAGATGATCATCTACAAAAAGACGAACCCGATAAAACCCGAATTTATTGGATGCTCCATTGGCCTGATCAAATCCAGTAATCGAGAGTCCCACTCTCCCCCATCCCCTGATCACATCTCCAAGGGCGTATTGCCCCCTTTTTAGTCTACGAAGGGGGAAGACTTTTGGTAGAAAATCCCCATCCACATGGGATCCATAACTCAATGGAGAAACAGCTATTGCTCGAGCGACCGGCGGAATCGTATCCTCAACAGGAAATCGCAAAAAGAAGGGATTAAAAGGACGGTTTTTCTCATCCCGAATCTCGAAATGGAGGTGGGGATCACGGGTACCACTTCTACCGGTGTATCCAAGGATCTCACCTTTCTTGACCGGAAGAAAGCCTTGGGAAAAATATCGCTCGACCGCGAATTTTCCTCTTCTTCTCTGCTCAGCCTTGATGAGTCTTTCCACACTTTCCGAAAACTTTAAAAGGTGCGCATAGACCACAGTCATCCCATTGTTCAACCGGAGATAAACGACCCGGCCATACCCGTAAGGTGAAATCCGGACACGAACGATAGAACCATCCTCAATGGCAAAGACGTTATACCCCACACGACCCCAGGTTTTAAAATCGATGCCTGCATGAAAATGTCCGGAGCGGTATTCTCCGAACGAAGAAGTGATGATTTGACTGGCATCTGTTGGCATGTGATATTCCTGAGCCTCTAAGCCCCGAATGATAAAAAGGGTGAACAAAATGTTGTACCAAAGTTTTCCCAACGGGTTACGGTATCTTCCAAGAATACATATCATTCGGCGTTTCTTTCCTCAATTATTTGACTAAATTTTGAGATATGCTCAGGTGTCGTACCGCAGCAGCCTCCGACGATATTCGCACCTGCTTCCAATAATAGATGCAATTTCAATGCCATAATCTCCGGAGACTCCCTGAAAATAGTTTTACCGTCGACCAATTCGGGCAATCCTGCGTTTGCCTCGGCCAGGATCGGTTGATCCGTAATTTCCCGTATTTCCTTCACAATAGGAATAAAATCCTCAATACCGTTTCCACAGTTTGAGCCCACTGCATCTGCCCCCACTTTAAGAAGTTTTTCCACGGCCGTGGGAATATCCACACCCATCATCGTCCGATATCCCTGCTTGACCGGATTATACGTCATGGATCCAATAACGGGGAAATCTCCCAATTCCCTGACCGCCTGTACAGCTAAAGAGGCTTCTTCTAAATCACTCATCGTCTCTACAATGATCAGATCTGCCCCTCCAGCAAGTAGCGCTTTGACCTGAAGCCGGAAGCCTTCTTTCATTTCATCTGGTTTCACGGCTCCCAGAGGTTCGAGGAATTCACCTGTGGGTCCGACAGATCCCGCAACCCATGCTCTTCCCCCTGCGGCTTCTCGGGCCAGGGCGGCCGCCTGAAAGTTTACCTGATAGACGCGATCTCCCAGATCCACCTTTTCCAGTTTATACTGGCTTCCTCCGAAACTGTTGGTTGTCACTACCCGGGCGCCGACCTCAACATAATCTCTATGGATCTCTTTTACCCATTCCGGATGGTCGAAATTCCAGGCTTCAGGAGCCTCACCGACACCCAGTCCTCTTGCCTGAAGCTGAGTGCCGATGCCGCCGTCGAAAAGGAGAACGCCTTCTTTGAGCCGATTTAAAAACTCTTGTCTTTTCATATCTATTATCCTCTTATAATCAACTTAGTGTCAAAAACTAACCACAGAGTCCACAGAGAAATTAATAATATTATTAAAATTACACGGCCTTAATTCTCTATCCCCTC